>Ga0233434_1002387_pt1 | contig 16520 bp, 16 predicted proteins | sample SI_122_August201_4_FD_182738 | JGI IMG/M metagenome (GOLD analysis project Ga0233434, IMG submission 182738) | Seawater microbial communities from Saanich Inlet, British Columbia, Canada - SI_122_August2016_120_MG | ecosystem: Environmental > Aquatic > Marine > Inlet | place: Canada: British... | reverse complement strand
GTCTTTATCCTCGAGACGGGGCGCGCGGGAACAGGGATCGACCGCGCGGAGACGAACGAGATAGCCCAGCGCAACGACTGGCCGGAAAAGCACGGGATCCGGTCGGAGTGGGCCAATTCCATGCACACAGATGTGCAGGTGACGACCGAGGACTTCGAGGCGACGCCACGGCGTGAGCACCTGGCCATCTGGTTCTGGCTGAACGACGTGCCCGCCGAGCGCGCCGCGATGCGAGTACTCAAGGGCAGCCACAAGCGGCTGGGCGCGCACTGGCAGGAGATGCAGCAGCGCTGGAAGGCGAACCCGAACTCCCCGCTCCCGGTGCGACATGGGCCGCGCTGGGAGGCCGAGGGCGAGCCCGACGCCCGCTGGTTCGCAGCGCTGGAGCCCACCGCCATGGCCGCCCCCCGCGGCTACGCCCAAGTCTTCTCGCAGTCTCTTCTCCACGCCGGTTGGCACTCGGAGGACACCGAGCCGCGCAAGGGATTCCACATCTCATGGGTCGCCGACGGAGTGAGTATCGGAGGGATGCGCTTCAACGACCAAAGCGGGCGGATCGACGGCGTGCGCCAGCGGAGCGCGGAGTTGCGGCAGGTGATGGCCCCGCAACGGCGGCACGTGGCGATGGAGCACAGCACGCTCGAGCGACTGGTGGGGCTGTGGAAGGAGGAGTGGCCGCCAACGCTGCGAGAGCGCTTCCGGCTCTGATTGGGGTACAAACACGTGCCAATTTAGTCACCTATCTACATCAACCTATGTAAACGTACGATTGAGCTCACTCAGCTATTACGGCTGTGCTCACAGCGTTGAAGAAGCGAGTGTCCCCCACTCGCTTTGCCTCGGTCATCGTCCGCAACCACGTCACACAGAGTCATCGACGGTAAGATTTATTTTGGGGGGCCCACTGAGGTTTTAATTTTTTGAATATTTTACATATTAATTATTATACGACAATATACGCCTGGCGTTCGCCAGCACAAAGCCGATCCCGCCCACCTCCGGTTCCTTGAATATCCAGCACCGCCTTTGTTCGTAGTGCTGGGGCACGGAGACGATGCTGGGCAAGCACTCGACGAGCACGGGCCCGGTGACGACAAAGAGCTCACCGGGTTGCTGGGCGAAGCCACGAATGGCTTGCTCGATTTGTGCATATTGAACGTTATCGGAAGGGCTTACACATGAAAAAGTCCTCGCAAGGTTAACCCTTACAAGGACTTATCAATGGTCGGGGTGGCCGGATTCGAACCGGCGACCCCCTGCTCCCGAAGCAGGTGCGCTAGCCGGGCTGCGCTACACCCCGTTCATATTTGACATGCAAAGGCTACAAGCCCCTAGGGACTCATAGCCCTTAAAGAATGGTCGGGGTGACTGGATTCGAACCAGCGACCTCTTCAACCCCAATGAAGCGCGCTAGCCGGGCTGCGCCACACCCCGACCTATGAATGCCGACCAAAATTTGAAGATGCAATGGTGAGCTAGCCAGGATTCGAACCTGGGACCCCCGGTTCCGGAAACCGGTGCTCTATCCAGCTGAGCTACTAACCCACTCGCCTAGATATTCTTCTTCTTATGACGATTCTTACGGAGTCGCTTCTTACGCTTGTGAGTAGCGATCTTATGCCGCTTTCTCTTCTTGCCACACGGCATCTTTCTTCTCCCCTGGACCTTTGTCCTTTAAGTTTTCATTCTCAACTCGTGCCCGCAACTCTTTTGATGCCTTAAAAGTCGGAGCTTTTCGGCTATCTATTTTTACTTCGGATCCCGTTCTAGGGTTTCGGCCCGTCCGCGGCGCTCTTTCGACCACCTTAAAGGTGCCAAAACCGCGAATTTCTATATGATCCCCACGTTCTAATGCCTCTATTACAGACTCGATGAAGCCATCAACGACAGCCGCAGTATCCGTCTTAGTTAACCCAGTCCCCTGGGCGATAAGACGCACAATATCAGCTTTCGTCAAGACCTTCCTCCCTCGACCTAAAAGGCACTTTAAAAGTGGTAAGTACTTAGCCAACAGCCGTTTTAAGAATACGGCACGGCCCATTCTCTGTCAAGAGCGACAATGCTATATGCCCCTGTATTCATTGACCTATTTAACTATGACGAAGACTTCTTCGAGATTCGGAAAATCCACATTCGATTCGATGAATACTTGTTGAAAAACCAAATCCCTTTTTACCTGGCTGACTTCAACAACCGTCCCGATTGGAATTCCCTTGGGATACCGCCCACCCAACCCCGAAGATACTACTCTATCTCCCTCTCTTACGAAGCTACTGGCTTCGACAAAACGCAACCGAAAACGTTGCCCATCCAACCACGATACGATTCCTTGGACCCGTGTGGATTGAACCAGTGCACTTACCCGCGAACGCATTAACAATTGTACTACGGAGTCGGAATCGCCAACTTGTGCAATATGTCCCACCAACCCCGCCGCTGTTACAACCGGCATATCCTTGCGAATACCATGATCATAACCTGCATTAATCACAATGGTATCGTATATCTGGTCGGGATCCCGACCTATTACCTCTGCAGGTATTACCCCCTTGGCGCCTTCACTGCCACGAAAAGCAAGTGCTTCTCGCAACCTGACATTCTCCCAGGCCGCTTCCCGTAGCCGCATATTGTCTAGGGCTAGTTTAACGTTCTGGGTGAGGAGAAATTGACTTTTTTCCTCGTTACGAGCATAGCGGATTGCTTGCGAAAACATCCATTGGCTTGCCGCAAGCAGGCCAGCTCGACTTTGTTCGGCGACATAGGTTTTATATGGATGAGGCAACCCCATTAAGCTCAGGGAGCACACAACGGCAAATCCAATGGCGAGTAACCCACGGGTGTTGGTCATATTGATCAGAATAAAACCTTGCGATAGCGCTCAAATTCTTCGAGAATCTTGGCATTGCCTCGAACAACGGCGGAGAGCGGGTCTTCGCTATCGACAAAGGTCGGAAGGCTCGTCCCCTCAATTAAGCGCTCTTTCAAACCTTGCATTTTACCGCCGCCGCCGCTTAGAACCATGCCTCGGTCGAGAATGTCGGCCGCGAGTTCAGGTGGTGTCCGTTCGAGAACACGGCGGACCCCGGCGACTATTTGCGCAACTGGATCACTTAAAGCCTCGCGAATTTCCAACGAACCAACTTGTAGGGTTTTGGGAATACCAGCAACCATATCACGCCCTCGCACGGGAGCCTCTTCTTCAGAGTCCAAAAGCATAGCTGATCCGATTTGCCATTTCAGGATTTCTGCCCCCCTTGCACCGATCAATAAATTGTATTTTTTTCGCATCCAATCAATCAGGGCTTGGTCCATTGCATCACCGGCAACTCTCAGGGATTCATGCTCGACAATGCCCGATAAAGCAATGACGGCTATTTCTGTTGTCCCACCGCCAACGTCTATAACCATAGAACCAATGGCCTGTTCAACGGGGAGGCCGATGCCGATAGCCGCAGCCATCGGCTCGCTGACGAGATAAACCTCCCTAGCCCCAACCCGCTCACAAGAGTTGCGCACCGCCCTCTTTTCGACTTCAGTACTCCCAGACGGAACTGAAACTACGATTTTAGGACGTACAAAAAGCTTGTTTTTTTGGACCTTTCGAATGAAATGGCGGATCATTTCTTCAGTGACTTCAAAGTCAGCGATCACTCCGTCTTTAAGCGGACGAATGATCTGGATCTCTGAGTTTTCACGCCCGACCATCTCTTTGGCTTCCGTACCCACCGCAATGACTTTCTTTGTAGCGGCCTGCCTTGCTACAATCGAGGGCTCATTTAGAACAATCCCCTCACCTTTGACAAATACAAGCGTATTCGCTGTGCCTAAATCGATGCCAATATCATTTGAAAAAAAACGCGATAAAAAACCCATACGCATCTCCATACCTATATTCGAGTTAACAACTACTTTTTGTCTTTGTCCGTTCCCGCTTTGCTCAGCCACATTTTAAGAACTTTGGCCGCATCCTCGCTATTGCTGTTAATCAATGATTTGATCTTTTTCATTTTCTCATCCCTGGAATCCGGGCCCTCGCTCGCTTTATCTTTCTTCTTTGCCATTATTTTTCAAGACCTTAGCTGTAGTTAGTTGATTTTCGTAATACCGCTTTGATCCCTGCTGCACCACTATAATAACCATGGCAATTTGGATTTGCCAAATGCCCAACCCCTTTTATATCTTTATGTGATAAGATTCAGCGGTCAAAACTACTTCAAATTACCCAAATTCGATCAGGAAGGCAGTTCTTTTATGAATAAAGCTGCATTAAATGTCCTACGAAAATTAGGGACCGACGACAGCCTTGACCAAGAGCGCCAAGAGAGACTAACGCGTGAGGTCGAAGAAGAACAGCAAAAGCGCAAGAGCAAAGGGGCCAACCAAGACACGGGTTTTGAAGCCGTCCCGGATGAATTGTTAACCGAATCTGAGAAACGCCACGAAAAATATCGACGGCAACAAGCGATGGCAGGCCGGTTTCCCCCCGCCGCAGAACGGCTACCAATCATGACGGCCGAAGAACGTGCTGCCCACAATAAAGACCGCCCTAAATGGCAACAAACATCCTTCGAGGGCCCGATAGAAAAATTGATCGAAAAATACAAAGATCTGGCTGAGGTTCAACGACACTTAACATTGGGACAATCGATGAAATATGAATTTACCACCGATGGCCAGATCCTCGACAAAGAAGGCAACGTGATTTTTGATGGTGAGAAAATCGTTCCTAAATCGTCTTAAGATTGACGCCCGGTTTAAATTGCGCATGAAATCGGTCTTTTCATTCCTATTCGTCCTGTCTGTTTCACTAGGTGGTTGCACAGATACTCCGTCAACCACTGAAGAGCATCTAGCTCAAGGCGATGAGCGATTGGCTCAGGGGGAAATAACAGAAGCCGTCGCATCTTATCGGATGGCTATGCACATAGATACCCTCAACCCACAAGTTTACGCCAGTCTGTCTAGGGCTTATAAAGCTCAAGGCAAGCAAGGCGTAGCCGATCGTTATTTGCACAGGGCTATGAATATCACCTATGATCTCGGTATCAGATCGCTTGAGGCCGGCGACGACAGCACCGCAATTTCCTTTTTTGAACAAACCTTGGATATTTTCTCAGGGCACCCCCTAGCCTTGGGAAAATTGGCCGACATACATCAAGCACACGGCCAATTTGATAAAGCAATACTCCACCTAGAACAAGCAGCTGAAGCTAACCCGAATTATCCGACCACCTTTGTTCAGTTGGGTTTGCTATACGCCAGCCAAGGACTCTCAGCAAAGGCCAAGGATGCATTTGCTAAAGCTATTGAACTAAACATTAACGCTTCACGCGCTTATTTGGGATTGGGTCAATTACATTTGGATGAAGGTGCCTGGACTGATGCAATTGAACATTTTGAAAAAGCCCTGTTGATCAAGCCAGGGTCCCCAACCGCTCATTCGGGTATCGCCACAGCACAGAGCAACTTGAATAATCTATAAAACCTGTTTCCAAAGGCATACTATGCAGCGATTAGCAATACCTGCACTCTGTTTTATTTTGGGATGCAGCTCTGGGCAAGAAGCAGACCAACCCATTCCGCAACCAGTACCGGCTGAATCAGCCCAGACCGTGGAAACCCCATATGGTGACTTGGGTCAAGTCCAAGGCTACCTAAACTCCATAAACCCATTCATTCAAGAAGTCGGTAAGATTCATCTTGAGGTTAATAAGGCCGTTGGGACCTCTGGTCAAGCAACAACGGCCAACCTCGCTCTGGCCATGGGAAAAGGACTTCCTCGATTAAAAGCAGCGATTGGCCAATTTGAGAAAATAGCCCCACCGCTGCTTTTAGCCCCCCTACATGCCGATATTAAAAAATTAATGGTCTTACGCCTCAATGCCTACGAGGCTACCATCAATAACTGGAATATAGAGCAGCAGGGTGTTTTAGACTCTGGATTGGTAGTCAAAGTCGAAAACACCCTTCGTGAGGCCAACCAACTTATACGCAAGCTGAATGAGCAAATGAGCCAAGTCAATCTGGCGATGGAAAAAGCCTCATCACCTCCACAGACAGCTTCGCCTTAGTGTATTCACGTTTACTTCGATTTGGCCGAGTCCTTTTTGTGGGGCTCGGCCTTTTTTATTTACCTGGCTGCAATATAGAGTATTATACCCATCTCGCACTTGGGCAGGGGAGAATCCTTTATAACCGTCGGCCAATCGAAGACCTACTCGCCTCTCCCCTTTTAAACGAGGACCATCGCAAGAAATTTGCATTGATCCGGTCGATGCTCAACTTCGCTGCCACGTTGGGTTTAGAAACCCATGATAGCTATACAAGTTTTTATGACACCAAAGGCCAACCTATCAGTTGGAATGTCAGCGCTTCGCCACCAGATCGCTTTGCCCCTTTCCTATGGGACTTTCCCATCGCTGGGACCGTTCCGTACAAAGGTTATTTTTACAAAGAAAAGGCCGATACCGAACGGGATCGCCTGATTGCAGCCGGATATGATGCGATTGTCCGCCCAGTTGGAGCGTATAGTACCTTGGGCTATTTCTCCGACCCTATACTCAGCGGCATGTTAGAATATTCTCCAGGGCAATTAGCTGATTTAATCATCCACGAATTAACGCACGCAACGGCCTATAGCTCAGGACACACCGATTTCAACGAAAGCCTAGCCACTTTTATTGGCCGCCAGGGATCACTCCTTTTTCTTAAGCATCACTTTGGACCCGACACTCCATATTTACAGGAGGCCATCGAACAGCGGGAAGACATTCAACTTTTCCGCGAGTTTATGTCGCAAACGGTATCCTCACTCGACTCGCTCTACAATCTCGACCTGCCACTTGAAGAGGTTCTAAGACAAAGAATAGGCATATTCGACCGTCGTAAATCCGACTATACCACAATCAAGAATAGATTTACCCGGTTCAATTATGATGGATTTTTAAATTGGGAACCCAATAACGCCCGTTTGCTTTCTTATCGCCGTTACAATTCGAAACAGGAACTATTTTTGGCTATCCACAATATTCACCAACAAGATTTCACTCGCTCTTTATCCGTATTTTCAACTTGTGCGGAACAAGACGATCCTTGGGCTTGCCTTACTGCTGCAACATCATCCCCCAAAGCTTACTTAAGCGATTAATCTACCCCAGGGTTAACCGCCTGTTGCAGAAGCAGCAGCTCTTCATTCGCGGGCTCAAGAATTAAACCGTTTGCTAGCAATCCCAATGCTTCGGTTCGATTCCCTTGCCCAGCAAGCAATCGAACTAGATCGCACAATAAATCGATTCGCCTCGGAAATTCGCCGTGTAATTGCCAAAGCATACTTTTCGCCAGAGACCGATCTCCGAAATTGAACTCCAGTAAAGCCAGCGCATAACGCCCTTGAAAATGCCTAGGCCGCTGATCAACAATATCTCGATATGCTGCGATAGCATCTGGATACTTACCTAATTCAAGTAGTACTGCCGCACGATTTAGACGGGCTTCAAAGTAACGTGGGTATATATTTAGAGCCTGATCATACTCTTTTAAGGCCGGCCTGAGCTTGCTTTCTCGATGCAAGGCTAACCCAAGGCCATAATGACTGCGTGCGCTGAGCGGATGCACTTCAACAGCACTGGTAAATAGGCTTAAATCACTACGCCAATCTTCCCCACGACTCCACAAGATACTTACCGCAATACAGATCCAACTTGCAATAAAGGAAATCTGTATCCTTGCAGGTAACCGATTTAGCAGCCGCCCTAAAGCCATAGAGAACCCCAGTGCCGGAATATAGAGTAAGCGCTCGGCAAAAATCGTACCGGTAACCACAAAGATATTACTAACAAGCAATATTCCACCCGCGCTCAAAGTGGTCCATATTGCATATTCCGGTCTTTTAATCATGAGAACAACAGCCCATCCCCCCAGCGAGATTACCAATAGCATTGGCACCCATACATCGGGCATAGTCAACTCAGCGAACAAGGGGATCTGCTGGGGGGAATAATCAACAACTAGGGGGTAAGGAAATATTAATTTCAATGCCGATCTAATAGAAAGAGAGAAGGCATTGGCCAGGCGCGAATCCACTGATTCGTAGGCAAGGGGGTTATCCAAATAGCCAATACTCTCAGGCTGGAAAACTCCAATCGCCAACCACTTACCTGCAAGAGCAGCGACAGTCGCTAAAATCGCAATCCCGCCGATACCATCTACTTTAGAATTTAGAAAAATACGCCAGACAACGATTCCGCTGGCAAAAACCACGCCATTTTCCTTGGCCAAGATAGCACACAAAAGTGCTATAAAAATCCCCAATCGCCATCCTACCCCAGGCCCGGAGTCTTGCAATTGGCGGACACAGCATATAATCGCAGCTAAGCCACAACAACATGCCAATAATTCAGCGCGACCGACGACGCTGAATACGGCTTCGCTTGGCCCGGGATGAAGGCTATAAATTAAGGCGACGACCAAGCCCGTTTTCCCCTGCTCGGTCCTGCGACCGATATAGAGCAACATTATCCCAATAATGGAATGCAGTATCAAGTTTACAAGGTGATATCCCCATACCCGATCTTGGCACACCCACCAATTTAACGCCAGACTCGCGGTAGTTATCGGTCGATATAATCCGTCCCCTTTGTCCCCCCAATAACTCTGAGACAATATCCCCCGCCAATCTCCATTGTGCACTCTTGGATCTTGCAGGACAAGCCCTATATCGTCATAGGTGAATTCATTATTCAAGCTGAATCCATACGCCACGTACACCACAAGCAAAACGAGTAAATAACCTGGGATCCCAGCCATCGATTTTGACATTTTTTTCACCTTAAACCGCACTTCGAAACGATTCTATCCATATTGACATCTAAGACTTAACGAGGAACCATAATATGGGCAATCCTGCCAACTTGACTAAGATACCCTGTATCTTCATATTTCAAGACCTTATGTACTCGCCTACCAGACAACAACGTTCTCGGTTATTCCCCTGGTTATTACACGTATTGCTGGGGGTCATCTCGGCAGGAAATTTTCTTGGCTGTGCAGCCCAATTACAGTCAGTAATGATGGGCTCTTTAATTGAAGATGTCGCCAGGGCGACGGCAGAGCATAATGATCCGCAACTGGTATTATCCGGCTTGCCGACCTTTCTACTGCTCCTAGATGGTCTTATCGAGGCTACCCCAGATGATCGTAAACTTCTCATCAAGGCCGCAGAAGCTTATACCTCATACGCCACCTTAATAGAACATGAAAACCCCCAACGAGCTGGCGGTCTCTATTTGCACGCAAGGGATTATGGCCTAAGGGCACTGTCCCAACGGATTCACGAACCCGAACGTTTACAAGCTCCCCTCTCAGAGTTTTCTCAGATTTTCACACAAGTAAGCCCCGAGGACTTACCTGCCGTTTTTTGGACGGCTACTAGTTGGGCCGGATGGATCTTCTCCAATACTCAATCCATGGCCGCACTTGCTGAATTGCCCAAGGTCATTAAAATGATGCAGTGGGTTGTACAGCAGGACGAGACCTTCCAGCACGGGAGCCCGCACGTTTTCCTGGGAGTGTACCACGCCGCCCTCCCACAGATGCTCGGCGGCAACCCCGTGAAAGCCGCCGAACACTTTGACCGGGCCCTCGCGATCAGCCAGGGACAGATGTTAATGATCTATGTACTCAAGGCCAAATTCTATGCCCGACAGATATTTGATCGAGAGCTTTACCAATCATTGTTAAATCATACTTTGACAAGTCCCGTTGACGGAGTGGCCGAACTTACTCTGCAAAATATAAGTGCCCAACAACAAGCGCGAGTCCTACTGAGCCAAACAGATGACTTTTTTTAATTTCCACCTCACTCTAGTCAGCTTACTGTTCATCGCTGTTCCCGCCAGATCACAACCCGACCACCTACTCAAGATCGCAACGTTGGCGCCCGAAGGAAGCAGCTGGGTAAAAACAGTGCGCTCGATTGATATCGCCATTCGCGATGCAACCGAAGGCAGGGTCGGTTTTAAGATATACCCAGGCGGCGTACAAGGTGACGAGAAGGTCGTATTGCGCAAAATACGTATCGGGCAACTCCACGGAGGCGGTTTTGCGGGGTTGGGTATCAGCCAGATTTTCCCCGACATTCTAGCATTAGAAATGCCCTTCCTCTTTAATAGTTATGCCGAAGTCGATTATGTGCTCGATCAGATGGATGAATTTTATCAAAACGGATACCAAGAAAGTGGCTATGAGTTTTTAGGGTGGGCCGACATAGGCTTTGTCCACATATTCTCAAAACAGCCAGTTAAGTCCGTTGGGGACATCCGCTCATTGAAAGTATGGCAGTTAGCCGACGAGCCGATTTCAGAAGTCCTCTTTCGGTTGGCCAAGGTACAATCAGTCCCGTTGAGCATTCCCGATGTTTTGCTCGGCCTACAAACGAGCCTTATAGATGTGGTGTATGCCTCGCCATCTGCTGCGATCGTTCTACAATGGTTTACCCGCGTAAAACACGTGACCGATTTACCTATTAATTATACTCTTGGCGCACTGCTCATTCAAAAGAAGGCTTTCGATAAAATACCATCCGCAGACCAAGAACGCTTACGGAGAATTGCCAAAGAACATATGGCGCAATTGGGACACCAAATCCGGAAAGAAAACCAAGAAGCGATGGAGGTATTACAGGCCAACGGCCTATCGATTGTGCATTCTGGGCCAATCGAAATTGATACATTCAGAGAACTGGTCCGTTCTGCCCAGACCGAATTGGTGGGTACCGCTTTTTCGAATGACGCTCACAAGCAGATCCAACACCACCTAGCCCAATTCCGCAAAACCCCTTCCCCTCCTTGAACCGCTCTCACGTTATACATCGCATTGAGGAAATATTCCTCGTTATTTTAGTTATTGCCCTGTTAGTACTCACTTGCGGGCAAATTATCTTGCGCAATATGTTCTCAATCACCTTCTTGGGGACCGAAAATATCGTGCGCCATCTTGTCTTGTGGATCGGCCTCTTCGGGGCATTATTATCAACCCGCCTGGACAAGCATATTCGCATTGATGCCCTATTGCGCTTAATGCCCATTCGGGTAAGGGCCCTTGTCCTTGCTTGCGCCGACATCCTGACCGCGATGATATGCGGATTATTATCATTTATCGCTTGGCGCTTCGTAATCGATGAGCGAGAATATGGAGGCACGGCATTTTTCGATGTCCCTGCCTGGCTTGCCCAGCTTTGCTTTCCATTAGTTTTCGGGTTAATGGCTCTGCGTTTTTTTTGCATCTCCTGGAAAAATCTCACCCAACGCACGACTTCCTCGCAGCAATGAGCAGTCTCGTAGCAATTCTTGCCGCCCTTTCAGGTACACCATTATTTGCGGTTATCGGTGCTCTGGCTTTATTGCACTTCTTTTTTGCCGAAATTGATCTAACGGTCATTTTCATCGAAATGTACCGGATAGCGGAGACCCCAACTTTAACAGCTATCCCGCTCTTTGCCCTGACGGGCTTCATACTTGCCGCGAGCAACGCCCCCGCACGCCTCGTGAAATTTTCACAGGCTCTACTCGGCTGGTTACCGGGCGGCTTAGCCATCATGGCCATTTTAGTATGCGCTCTTTTTACCGCCCTAACCGGGGCTTCGGGCATGACCATTGTCGCTTTGGGCGGCTTGCTGCTACCCGCATTACAACAACAGCGCATGCCGGATTCTTTTTCTCTGGGCCTTATAACCACATCTGGCAGTCTCGGTCTGCTGTTTCCACCAAGTCTGCCGCTCATTATATATGCCATAGTTTCAGAAACCCCTGTAGACCAGCTTTTTATCGCCGGTATAGCGCCAGGGATCCTACTCATTACAGCACTTTCCGCTTATAGTTTTCTACAGGGGAAACGCATAGTTCCACTCCAGCGACACGGCGGATTTGATCAACTGCCAAAGGCCTTTATCGATTGTAGTTCGGAACTCTTATTGCCCGTAGTTATCCTAGGGGGCATCTATGGTGGTGTCATCGCCCTTAGTGAAGCAGCAGCCCTAAGCACTTTGTATGTTTTGATTGTCGAAGTACTAATTCGCAGGGAAATACCAATCGGCAAACTGCCCACGATTATTCGGGACAGCATGGTGCTCTTTGGCGGCATCCTCGTCGTCATGGCTACGGCAATGGCCTATACGAGCTATCTAATCGATGCAGAAATCCCGGCTCAGTTACTTCGTTGGATTCAAACGCACATCGACAACCGTTGGCTCTTTTTGATCCTGCTCAACCTATTTCTATTAGCTGTCGGCTGTATGATCGATATGTTTTCTGCCCTAATCCTGGTTGTGCCTTTGATCCTCCCCATCGCCCAGGCCTACGATGTGCATCCGATACATTTGGGGATAATCTTTCTGACGAATCTAGAAATTGGTTATTCGACCCCACCCGTAGGGTTAAACCTCTTCATTGCAAGTATACGATTTGAAAGACCCATCTTCGATCTTTACCGTGCTTCAATCCCATTTATATTAATCTTATTGATATGCCTTGCACTTATCACCTACGTGCCAGCGATAAGCTTATTTATGGTGGATTGATATCATATTCAACTAGAATCAAGCGATTTCATTATGAGTTTTTTTAACTCGTCGCGTATGTACCTGCCGGCAGATTCTAATTCTATCGCGGACAAATCAAATCCAAGCGTCTGCACCTGGACGGGGCCTACTTCAAAGGTTTGCTTTATTTTTGTCGTGGGATAGATCAAATAGGCCAAGGACACACCAAGTTGCACTGCATAGGCTACAACTTGCTGAACATCGCTTTCCAAGGGCGCACCGTCGAATTTATATTTTACATCTGCAACAGCAAGCGGTTGCTCCCTACTGGCCGAAAAAAGAGCCATATCTAGGCGAAAAGAAAGGCCCTGAGATCCTTTTAAGCGAGTCTGGAATTGAGAATGCAAACGAATACCGGCCCCTAGCATAAGCGATAAATACTCAGCACAAAAACGCTCAAATAGAGTCGGCATATGTACCGTAAACGCCGGCCACTGCATTTCATCGCCCTTACTTGCCATAATAGGTCCTTCTTGTCGCAACAAAGGAACACACATAGCATGCATCAACTTATATTCTCGATTTAGCCGGTGATAATGCACTAAGTCACAATCGTCCGGTCTAATTCCGAAGTATTTAACACCATTAAATTCCATGCGAGCTTTTAGAACTTTCTTCCGGCAGCTCTCCCTTTTAAAGGTATAACGCTTCAAACCATGGAGTGCTGCCGCAATAATGCGATTTTCCAACACATCGTATGTGCGCTCGGAGAAACGGCAATTAGGATAAGCTTTTGATGCAAAACGATCGACGAGCATCCTTCCTTTGACCCAAGGCCTCCTCTCCTCTTTTGTTTTATACCCCATGAAGAGGCCTCGCTTAGCCTTTTGTAAAATCTTACTCGCTAGAAATTCAACCCACAATTCAAATATATTTCCAATTTTAACTTGAGCAGTATCCTTGCTTATCCTAGGCAACTGATAAACCAGTTCCAGTATCGATATAAATAGGCAACTATTAAACTGGGGATTAATTTCTAGGAGTGCTCCTTGCCCAAAAGGCATAAGACCAACAACCCCCCGAGTTCGAACTTGATAGCAATTTCCGTTTAGCGGGCTAGGAAAGGTGAAATCCAATTCCTTAGCATAACGACGGTGCAAATCTAGCGCTTGCTCGACTGAAATTTCCCCATTGGGGATAGATAACATTTCTCCCTCAATCATTTCAAATCGTTGCATCATCCCATCCATCCCAAGCCCGCTTTAATTCTGGAGCTATTTTTGACCATCGAAAAGAATCCATTTCTTTCGGACGATCAAAGAGGACCTCTTCCAGATAAGGTTCAATCTCCCCAGACCATATATCTGCAAGGCTCCGCTTTAAATCATCAACCAGGAAAAATGAAATACCCAATGCACAATCTTCATCGCCAATCATTCTGTTTATTTTTTGCAGCAAAGCAAGAAAGTCGACATGGGGTAAACCGCATTGCTTTAAGTGTTTTGCCAGTAGTTGATAATCAGGGCACAAACGGATAAATCGGAAGCGGCGACGCATGGCTAGATCCACTGGGGCAATCGATCGATCGGCTGTATTCATAGTACCGATAAGGTATACATTGGATGGAATAGAAAATGGGGCGCCACCGCCCGATAGAAGTATTTCTCGATCCCTATATTCCAATAAATACATTAACTCCCCGAAGACACGAGCCAGATCTGCACGATTGATCTCATCTATCACCAGTACACATGCTTTGCCTTTTAGGGTTCTTGCATTCCTACAGAATTTTAAAAAACGTCCTTCCGCCAATTCATAGCGCAGTTCACCCCGACCTTCCAACAGGGGACGTATTCCCTGTACAAAATCCTCATAAGCATAGGAAGCATGAAACTGCACTAACTCACTATGGCCTCCATCTTGTTCGGTAATATAACGGGCTATCCGTTCGGCAAGGTAGGTCTTGCCCGTTCCTGGCGGCCCTTGAAATATCAACTGCTTCTTTCGTTGTATCTGAGCGACCCAATCTTCGAGTTGTTTTGCTTTATAACCAGTTTCCTCAGTAAAATCCTGTCGATTATATGCATGGGTGTTTTTCCCAACAGCACCACCCTCAGAATACACTTTAGTTATTGCATTACGCTCAACTGCCATTTGCACAAGATTGACCCGCTCCTGAAAAACCTTTTCGGGAAGGATCACCTGTAGTCCATCTACATGAAAAGGGTTGACTCGTAAATGAAACCCCCTCGACTTGAGGAACTCGGGTTGCACCGGGCTAAAGTGATAGAGGCGAAGAATCGTAAGCCAAATGTCTTTTTCGATGCTCTTTTGCCAAGCCGCGACCACTCCAGCTTTCCAAGGGGTTAATTCAGCTGCAAGCCCGCTTACCCAATCAGCATTCGGTAATTTGAAATAGCCAAAGGGGACGGCCAATATCTTGGCCTGCTGTGGCGGCTGCCAATTCACCGCTTCTTGCTCTTGCTTGAAATCCTCAGGTGACCACCCGCGACGCAGATTACTCTTGCCGTAATAACAAGCCGCCTCCGCCTCCCATAAAGGCAATGCTTCCGTCAATCTCGTTCCACGTATGATAACGGTATACGCACCACTACCTAGATTCTCTACTTCAGGTCCAGGCCGACGCAATAGCCGATCATAGGGTCCCGTCAAAGGTTTATCAATTACCAACCGGATTGGTTTTAATTTCGCCATAACTGCCTAGTAGCGCGTTCTCGATTTCCTGCGTATTATCGACGCATAGAATAATACGAGATAGTCATTTTCTTTCCAATTTTCAGCCAATACCCGTCCCCTTTTAATTGCACTTAATAGCATGGAAATATGATCACTTTGCATATTCTGGTCTCGATACTCTTAGCAACACCAACCATTGTACTTGCCGAAAATCCCTTTGATGGTTTCTTACAAGAGTTGCGCAAAGAAGCCATAAACCAGGGGATCCGCCCAACTACCTTAGATTCTGTTTTAAAAGGCCTTGTAGTCAATCCTAAAGTCCTAGCCCTTTATCGTCGGCAACCAGAAAAAAAGCAAGATCTATCCAGTTATCTAAAGCAAAGAGTTTCCACTACTAGGATAACACTTGGCCAAAAATTACTCGCAGAACATCAGCCCTTACTGGAGCAGGTGGCCAGTGAATTTGGCGTGCAATCTCGGTTTATTGTTGCATTATGGGGCAGTGAATCGAGTTATGGCCGCAATATGGGAGATTTTTCTGTCGTTCGTTCCTTGGCAACCCTCGCACATGGCAGTAAAAGAAAAGATTATTTTCGCCGCGAATTGCTCGTTGCACTCCACATCCTCGACCAGGGCCATATCCACCCGAGTAAAATGTTAGGTTCATGGGCAGGCGCTATGGGTCAATGCCAGTTTATGCCGTGGTCTTATGACCGACGAGCGATCGACTTTGACCAAGATGGTCGTCGCGATATTTGGTTCACACAAGCCGACGTATTCGCCTCCATCGCCAACTACCTCGCCGCCGTGGGATGGAAAAACGATCAGACCTGGGGCCGCGAAGTAACTTTACCGCCCAATTTCAACTCTGAATTTACCAATAAGAAAATGGCGTTGCAGGAATGGCAAAATTATGGAGTTCGCCGATTAAACGGAACCGCATTACCCACTAGGAAAATTGAAGCAAAACTCATCCGACCTACTAACGCCAATGGACGATCATTCTTAGTCTACGACAATTATGACGTATTACTCAAGTGGAATCGCTCACACCACTTCGCCATCGCCATCGGCACCCTAGCCGACCGCCTCCGCCCATCCAGCGTATTGTTGCTGAAAAACCAATAGCCCCGCTTAGCGTATTCAATAATTCTGAAGCTAAATTAGAATTGATCTGAAAATTAACACCTATTTTTTCTCAAAAAATGGTTGATTGTGAATTTTGAAGGTTTAGGTTTTCGATACACGCCCGATATTTACATATTATACATTATGCGCCTATTGTTCT
>Ga0233434_1002381_pt1 | contig 16555 bp, 15 predicted proteins | sample SI_122_August201_4_FD_182738 | JGI IMG/M metagenome (GOLD analysis project Ga0233434, IMG submission 182738) | Seawater microbial communities from Saanich Inlet, British Columbia, Canada - SI_122_August2016_120_MG | ecosystem: Environmental > Aquatic > Marine > Inlet | place: Canada: British... | reverse complement strand
TTTATATCGGTATTTTGTTCATGAAAATAAAGAAAGGCTAAAACAGTACCAAATTCAAAAAATGTGATGGGGATATTCAAGCTTTCCACAGCAGATTTGACTTTGAAAACCAAATCTACAGTTTGCTGTTTTTCGATCATTTTTCGGTTAATCTGTATGCGTTCGCGAAAATCCAGCAGATGCGGAGAGGTATAAAGTCCGACCTTATAGCCAGACGCTTTCAAAATAGACTCGGTGATTGCCGCAGTAGATCCTTTCCCATTGGTGCCGCCGATATGAATGGTAGGTGTGTTTAATTGTGGGTCACCGAAATACTGAAGAAGCTGAGCGGTGTTTTTAAGTCCGAGTTTAATACCGCTTTGTGTAAGACTGTAGAGGTAGTTTAGAGCCTCTTGATATTTTGATTCATTCATGAAAATTAAATATTGTTAATGTTGGAATGAGGTGTGATTAATTTTTGTCATTGCGGCGCTTTACTGCGAGGTAAAATAGATGTTTGCTAAAATATAAAAACTCATAGTTCAAGAGAAATTGGGTGAAATATAAAACTATTAAGTGCTGTAATCTGTGTTTTCCGGGAAATAGTTCAGATGACATTCAAGATGCAGGGGCAGACAGAATAAAGCTATGAAGAACGATTCTAAGATTTCGATTCCCCTGATCTCATTTTCCTCCGGCCAGAAAAGGTGGGAGCCCGGCACTGAGAAGGGAGAAAAGATTTTTCTTTCCAACAGTTATACCAGAATATCTCCGCCAATGGAACTGCCAGACTTATGTTATGGGGTTCAAATCGAAGGCGCTTGTGACACTCTTTTTTTGCCTTTAGGTTGCTTGGCGGTTTTTTCAAAATCAGAAGGTACTGCGTTGGAAAATATTTATGCGGTTGAGGTGCAAGGGGAGTTCCCGTTTATAGGGAAATGGATGCAAAAAGAATCTTCAGAAGGAAGTGCCGGTAGTAGGCGAAAAGTGTTTATGGTCCCAACTCCCTTACATGTTCCTGATAGTCAGATTTCCCCCATTGCTCCGTCGCTTCACCATGTTCTACTCTTTAAGGATTTTGCAAACCCGGGAAAGTTAAGGTTGGTTCCTGCCAATAAAGTTCTTTGGACAGACCGCTTGGTGTATGTACAAAAATAATAAACTTGAGATGACTTGTTGCTAAAGGCTCGTTAGCCAAGGCAGACAGGGCTCATATCCTTCCAAAATTTCACACCTGCCTGCGTCCAATCTAATTCTTTGAATGATGCATCATCGATAGAATGAAATCGCATGATCTTCATGTAATCTAAAAGATTTGATTTCTCAGCCCAGGTCTGTTTGTCACTAACTGGAATAAAGTATTGTTGGCCCAAGCGCCACTCCCACGGAGTGGGGGCCTGAGAAAGGTAAACATTATGAAAGGGTGGCTCGCTGCAATTTTCAGCTAGACGCTGAAAATAATTTTTTAACTTATTACCTTTCAAGATCAAGGAAAACCCGAGATAATGGCCCCACCAAAAAAGGGTTCGATAAGTATACATTTCATTTTTGGAAAAATTTTGCGGAATATCCAGAGATAAAAAGGGGAACCCGTTATGGTTTTCACCTCTGGCGATTTGCCCTTTTTCTATATTTGTTCCTGAAGGCAGCTGAGCAACGCAGGGTAGCAGTTCGAGGGCCATTGCTTCTTTGAGTTTGGTTAGTCGACTTTCAACTTTTTTGAGTATTGCAGGCTTATTCTGAAATACTTCCAGATGACTGATCATTTCCAAGTCTTTAGGTCGCCAGTCTTCAGATGTTTCGGATTTTGGGGTATCTATGATACTCATATAGTGGGGCGGGCAGGGAAGCTTATAAACAAGGAATTAAACAACAAGTTTATCAATAGTCTTAAGCAACTTTTTAAACAGCTTTATCTAGAAACTTTACCTTTATTTTGGGCCATTTCCTCTTTTTGGCGGGCCAGAATATAAGAATGAATTTGATCCTCCTGATATTCGCTCAACCCCACTATTGAGCAACGACAGACACTCTTGTCGTCAATTTTGTGAATTGTGGTCTCAACAGTAATAGTTTCTTTTTCTGGCAAGATGATTTCAAGTGGGTAGGTTGCCCCAATGTTAAAATTTTCATTACCAAATGAAATACCACCCGCACTAATATCAATAGCAATGAGCTTGGCGTCGCCTACTTTGATGGTAACCGGGTTTTCTTTAGAGGGGTAAACCCTGAATGCCCCTCTGTCTGCAGGTGGAGCTTTAAATAACTTTCCTTCATCCGAATCTTTACTTTTCTTTTTCCAGAACAAACTCAACCCTCCTATTTTTGGCTCTTCCAGGTACCGTGTCATTGGTAGCTAAGGGAAATGTGTCAGCATAACCCGTCGCAGTCATAATTTCGGGCTCTATACCTTTGTCATAAAAGTATCTTAGAACAGCTGTTGCTCGACCGGCAGAAAGCTCCCAGTTGGTCGGAAACTTTTCTGTGGAAATACTTTCGTCATCAGTGTGCCCCTGGATATGTATCTTGTAATCCGGATACTTATTGATAACACCAACAACTGCATCCAGCACAGATCTTGCGGATAACTGAAGATCAGCCTGACCTGGTTTAAAAAGACTTGCACCTGGAACCCGAACTATAATCTTACCTTGACTGGTTTCAATATCCAAATTTTCTTGTTCAGCTACTCCACTAACTTCAGACAGTATATCATCGGTTTTTGTCATTTCCAAATTTTGCAGAGTTTCCTGGATCTCGACGGCATTAAGGGCTTCAAGAACTCCAATACTTTTTGCATCTGCGCCAATAATGGCAGACTTAAACGTGCTCACATTCTTAGATGCTATTGCGTACATGAGGATAAAAAAGACCATGATTAGTGTGACCATATCTGAAAAGGTGGCCATCCAAAGTGGTGCCCCCTCCTCACACTCGTGATCAGCTTGTTTTTTACTTGGTTGAATTTTTTTTAATTCTTCCTCCAATTCTTCTTCTATTATTTTAATTTGCTCATTAAGTTTTTTTTTAAATTGATCTTTATTGTCGTTTAATTCTTTTTCAAGCTGTTTTTTTTCTTTTTCTATTTCATCTATATTAGTTTTGAGATCTTTTATGATATCAGGTGGCAACTTATCGCTATCATCTGTATCGCGACTATCGGCCATAATTTTTTCAAAAGATTTTATTAGTTCGTTCTTTTCATCAATCATCTTTTGAAAGGATTCGATACTTTCTTGATGCACGATCTCACTCTGTATAACTTTCTCTTTTACCTTTGTTGATGCTTCGGGTTGATTCTTTAGACGTTTTACCTCAACAGCCAGTAATTCCTTTTCTTTTTCTTGGGCACTATTCTTGATATTATGTTGTGTAATTCGTTCTTTAAGATTCTCGTTGTCCTGTTTTAATTTTTTAAGAGCTTCGATAACCCTGGGGTCTTTAACTTCCTTGGTTTCTATAACTGTTTTTATTTCAGGGGAGCCTTTAGAGCCTTTTTTAAGTTCCTTAACTAGTTTTTCTTTTTCTTTTACTGCTTCCTTTAGTTTCTTTTGTAAGTTTTCAACTAACTCATTGTCTTTATCTGCTCCAACTATTGCCTTTTCTTTTTCCGCAGCACCCATTAAACTTTCTGAGAAATCTCGTGCTTGTCGTATTTCATGTTCTTTACTATTGACAGTTCCTTTTAGATCTTCAATTTTTTCCTGGCTGATTTTCAGGAAATGCTTAAGTTTGGCTTCACTCTTTGCCTGTTCAACTTTATAACGTTGCAACTCCTTTCCTTGAGTCCGGAGTTGCTCCTTTAACATTTCTGCGCTACCACGCATATTTCATGACCATTAAAAATTTATTTTTATTACTAGTAAAGAACCCCTATTTTTTACTCTTTCTTGTTTCCTTTTCGCGACGTAACTTTGTTGGGATGTAGGAAGATAATTTTTCATATACCATCATGGGGTTATTTTCCTTAACGATAGATGTAGCTCCCTCGAACATAATTTCAAGACTCATAACTTCTTTCATTGTTCGAGCTTTCAATTTACCCGCGATCGGACCACAGATCATAAATGCAAAAAAACTTCCATAAAAAGTGGTCAACAATGCGACTGCCATGGAAGGACCTACTGAATCCGGATCACTTAAATTTTGAAGCATCTGCACGAGACCTATCAGGGTACCTAACATTCCAAATGCAGGTGCATATGCTGCCATTTTCACAAAAACATCTTGCTGGATAGCATGTCTTTGTTTCATTGAATCAATTTCAATATTGAGTGTGTCTCTAATAATATCTTCTTTGGCTCCATCTGCTATCAGCATGCAGGCCTTTTTAAGGAAGGCGGACTCAAACTCTAATTTGTCCAAAGCTACAAGACCCTGTTTACGGCTCACTGTACAAAGTTCGACCATGGTGGAAACCATTTCATTGCTATCTAAATTTCTAGATGTAAAAACAAAAATAGCGGCCTTGAAGGCTGATTTGACATCATCATATGGAAAAGTAATGAGAATGGCGGCCAGTGTTCCTCCTATAACGATCATCAGTCCAGGAAGATTAAGAAAAGACTGGAGATCACCACCGATTAAAATTGAAACAATAATCAAGGAGAGACCACATACTATACCTGTTAAGGATGCTTTGTCCAAAATTTAGCCCTATTTTATAAATAATTTCATAAAAAATACTCTCAGAACTTAACACTTTGCCAAATTTTCTGCAATGATTTCCATTAGTTAGAAAAGTTCCCAACTAGAAAATATCTCTGAACAGCAAAACTCAGACCTTAAAATAGTAATTTCAACAATCTTCTATTCATTTTTTTCATAACGGTTTTTTGGGCAGCTATAATTAGTTTAAATTCAATAATTTATTTGTTTTTTTCAGGTTTTTAAACTGCTGGAAAACCGGGTAGGTGTAAATATATTTATTAGAGAATGTTGAGTGGTAGAGGGTTGCTGATTGGGGAGAAGAAATAGCTACTCATCATAAAGGTGGCAGTGTACCTGATGTCCTTCTTCGAGTTGAATTGTACGTGGGATCTCATTTTTACAACGTTTCATCACTTGAGGGCAACGGGGGTGAAAATGACAGCCGGATGGAGGATTGAGAGGGGAGGGGACATCTCCCGAAAGGGGTTGCGGTCGCTTGCGTGATGTTGGGTCCAGGGATGGCTTGGAAGCGAGTAAAGCCTGGGTATAAGGGTGGGCGGAGTTTTTATTGATCTGTTCTGTGTGAGCCAGTTCTACGATTTTTCCCAGATACATCACTGCGGTTCGTTGGGAAAGATGTTTGACGACATTGAGATCATGCGAAATAAAAAGCATGGACAGGTTTTCTTCTTGCTGGAGCGTTTGCAGTAAATTGATGATCTGAGCTTGGATGGATACATCCAATGCGGAAACCGGTTCATCGCAAACGATATAACGTGGACCGAGTGCCAAAGCTCTAGCGATGCCAATGCGCTGCCTCTGCCCTCCAGAAAACTCGTGTGGATACCGATTTAAGTACATGGAAGAAAGCCCCACCTTTTCCATGAGTGACTCCACTTTCTCTCGCAATTCTTTTCCGTTGATTTTGAAATGTACGGAAAGGGCTTCTCCAATAATCTGCTCAACTGTGAATCGAGGGTTCAGTGAACTGTAAGGATCCTGAAAAATAATTTGCATCTTTGGACGCAAGCTGGCCATTTCCCTTCTGTTCAATTTAAAAATATCTGCCTTTTCAAAGTACACGTTTCCTGATGTTGGTTGCATGAGACGCAAGCTCATACGCCCTAACGTTGTTTTGCCACAACCAGACTCACCTACGAGTCCTAAAATTTCTCCTTCATGGATGTCAAACGATACGTTGTCGACAGCTTTAACCTGTCCGATCACTTTCGATAGCAGTCCTCCGTATAACGGAAAATATTTTTTCAGAGATTGAACGGTCAATAAATTCTTCATGAGGTAGGAGTGGTTTCGTACAACCAACAGGCTGTTTGTTGTGAACTCTTTCCATGAATAGATTCTAATGGAGGAATTTCCTTCATGCAGCGATCGAGTTTTTCTGAGCACCGGGGATAAAAGGAACAACCCTCCGGCAGATAAGCTGGGTGAGGGACGGAGCCGGGTATGGTTTCCAATTTAGCGCCATCTTTGGGCAATGAGTTGAGTAGTCCACGGGTATAAGGGTGTGCCGGTGAGGAAAACAATTCTTCAACGGGGGCAAGCTCCACCACTTTTCCGGAATACATCACGGCCACCCGGTCAGCGTATTGGGCGACGATGCCCAGGTTGTGCGTGATGAGCAGAATAGACATTTGGGTTTCTTTTCTCAATTGATCAAGCAGGTCGAGAATTTGTGATTGAATGGTAACATCCAGAGCCGTTGTGGGTTCATCGGCTATGAGAAGGGCTGGTTGACAAACGATTGCCATGGCGATCATCACGCGTTGCTTCATTCCACCAGATAATTCATGGGGATACTGGTTGATTCGGCTCTCAGGGGAGGGGATAGCGACCTGATGCAGAACGTTCAAGGCCAACTCTCTGGCTTGATATTCTGTCTTGTTTTGATGCAGACGAATCGCTTCCATGATTTGATCTCCGACGGTGAATATCGGGTTGAGAGAAGTCATGGGCTCCTGGAAAATCATACTGATTTTGTTGCCACGGATATTCTGCATTTCCACTTCAGAAGCTTGCAGAAGATCCAGCCCTTCAAAAAGAATACGGCCCGATTCAAATTTTCCTGGGGGGGTGGGAATGAGGCGCATAGCACTTAAGGCTGTGACGGATTTCCCGCAACCGGATTCTCCAACCAGTGCTAAGGTCTCGCCTTTTTGGATGGTCAGATCCACATGGCGAACGGATTTAACGATGTTTTCTTCTGTGTGGAAAAACGTGCTTAAATCTTCAATTTCGAGAAGAGGCGGCATGCTATCTCTGATGGGAAAAAGGTGTCAGAGTTGTTTTAGGGGTGGTCATGGCCTTCGTGATCATCATGGTCATGACCTTCATGGTCGTCATGCCCATCGTTATCTTCCTCAAGGATGTCTTCATAGCGGTATCCATCATCCTCGTCAATGTCGTAGCGGTTCAATCGGGTTTCAATTTTTTCAGACCACAGGTCGATTCCACCTTCCAGGCACTTTATGTTGGTGAACCCCTTCTGACTTAACCATTTCTGGAAGCTGGGGCTGCGATCTTGTTTCCAGTCGATTAAAACAATTTCGCGATCTTTTTCGAAAGTTCCCATTACATGCTCATTATTTTCAGCGTTAATAATGTGCGAGCCTTCAATTTTTGAAATGTCTCTTTCCCAGCTTTCGCGAATGTCGAGCAGGACGGGCTTGTTATCGGAATCCATTTTTTGCTTCAATTCTTCACAGGTTATGATTGCAACATTTTTTTCTGAATGCTCTTTGTTCAGGCAATTGATGACTTTCTGTGCATTTTTTCCTTGAGCCTGGCATACAGAGGCTAGAGTTTCCTCTTTACTATAGGGAGTCACTGGCAAACCAATATGGAATTCTTTAAATAGTACGGTGTGTATATCTGGAAAAATCTGGTTGGCAGTTTCCATGGAAATATCCGGGTTGAATGGACCTTCGATTTTTTCCACTTCAATTTCAGAAATTTTCAGGATGTGGTAACCGTATTGGGAATGAACCGGCCCAATAACATTCCCTAAATCGGCTTCAGAAACTTCTTGCCCCATAATAGACTGTAGATTTCCTTCTGGCATCCATCCCAGATCCCCAGCATTTTCCCTGGAAGGGCAGGTGCTAAAATTTGTAACTACCTCTTCAAACGGAGTGCCACTATCTAATTGTTTTTTTGCTGCAACGACATCTTCCATGGAATGGGTGAAAATCTGACTGGCTCTAACCCGGATCATTTGCTTATCTCCTGATAGCTTATTTTGTAGGGGGATATAATAGTACTGTTTGATGTCAAAGCCCAGTATAAAGCATCAAACTAAATATATAACCCTTTTGCAGATTAATTTGGCATTTAAAAATTCGATTATCCAAAGGGGGAATATTACATAGTCTCGGCAAAATAGTTGAAATCCTGTGCCTTATAAAGCTTTTTACTTAAAGGCTTAAGAGGGAGGGGGTGCCAGCCGAATAGTAATATTAACCGGCCATTATTGCAATGAGTGATCAAACTAAAGACTCGAATGGGCTGAGGGCATAACGTTACAACCTTGTAACAATGGATGTGAGCTTTAAACCGATATAGGTAATAGATACATCTTACATGAAGATTAATTTAAATTTTAAGGGGATAACTTTGAAACCTTCCACAGATACTCAAAAACAATCAGGAGTCCACTCCGAGAACACCTGTGAAATTTTAGTCGAGGATAAGCAAGAAAATAAATCAGGTAAAAGCAACAGTGAATTGATGGCGGAATTTTTTTCTATTAATTCGGAAGCTGAAAATAAGTAAAACGATGCCTATTAAATTTAGCTGGACAGTGATCAATTAAATGACCTGAATATGTACTTTTAGGTGGCACGATTTTTTTCTTAAGTATTAAGAGGAATCACCCGTCTTACCATCACGCTCTTTCCCCAAGTAATCATTACATTCCCTCCCCCTTCATAAATATTGAATCTGTTGGGATAGCCCATCTCCGCACTTAATCAAAATTTTCAGTTGGGGCCGTTCAGGAAAGTCTGTTGTCAGCGCAATCGTTGTGCTGATTGATGGGGAAGGGTGAGTTCCTAGTTGAGAAAATAAAATAATTGCCGTTAAATGGAGAATGGTTAATAGAAGATTTTACTCAAAGCCTTGGCTAAAAAATTTCTTACTATGTATTTCTAGCCTTACTTTTATTTTATTGATAGGAGAATGGCTATTCCCCTTTTTTCTCACAAAAATCCCACTTAAATTTTATGGATATCTTGATAGAGCTTTATTGACTTTAGTTCAATCCTCAAAGAATTCTGTTGTCCCTAAAGACTATATTGCCATACTGGGTGATTCCTATGCGGCTGGCTTAGGTGAATGGCTAAATGAAGAAATAAAAACAAACTCTTTATCCAATCCCGATTATGGAGCAGCCCATATTTTATATAACAAACTTAAAAGGGACGTTGTGAATTTTGGGTCAGGAGGAACTGGGAGTATTGAAGGTTTAGTTTCTTTGCCAATAGTACAACTTAAATCAATCAATTCTTATTCGGCGTTTAATCTGGAAAAACCAAATCAAATACTGGCTTTTTTCTTTGAGGGAAATGACCTTGAAGATAACCTAAGAGATTTGGAGCGCTTCTATAAGCCCAAATATGATATGAAAAAAATTTATGAAACAAAATATTTCCAGGAATTTTTGAAGAATGAAATTGTTGAAAACCATCCATTGATTAGAAATGTAACAGTTTTTGATAATTTGAGTTTTTCCTCATTTTTGGGAAAAGGTTTACTTAATTTGTTTAATAAATTTTGGACTGAAGAGGACTATTATGAAAAAAATTGGCAAATTCTTAAAATTAAGGAAAAGCTTTACCAGCTAGATTTGAAGAAAGCCGTTCATACCCACCCCGCCCATTTAATAAATATTGCATCGGTGGATAATAAAAAATGGGTATTTAATAAAAGGAATATGGGAGCATCACTCGAGCTAAGTGGAGAAGAAATAAGTTTAGGGGTTTATGTTTTTGAGCAGTCTCTGGAGTTTATGCGCAAATATTTTGAGGATTCAAAAATCAGTATAATTTATATACCTTCAACCCTCTCATCCTATCAATTACTAACTTTAGAGGAAAGTGGGCTGAAGAAGTTAAGGGGATTTAAATCAGACTATAATTTGCGTTTAGACATAATAAAACAGAGAAGCAAATTTATTTGCAATAAAATTGAGGAGATTGCTTCTGGATATGATTTTAGTTTTTTAGACGCTGGTAAATATATTCGAAGAGTAACCAAAAAAGAAATTCTTCATGGTTCTGTCGACCAAGATCATTTTAATAAAAAAGGATACTATGTTTTATCTGATGGGATAATTGAAACTTTTTTTTCTGGCGACAACCCAGCAGCTAGTCGCGGATGTATATATGAGTAAAAAGGGCAACCAGCGCAATTAAGCGTCTATTCACAATCACCTCCCAACTTCATATCCGGCCCATTTATACTTAAATCCTCACTAGCCCCTCTTATATTGCGACGAATGCAGTTAGATTTGTACGATAAGGGTATAATATGTTTTGATTTCCTCGCTCTCTATACAGATTGTTGTGGAGTTTTATTTTAAGGGAATATGAATATGAAAGAGGGCTTCATGAAATATAAACTCGTACTTTTATTAATGTTTTTAAGCTTTAATTTTAACCCTGGTCTAGGAAACGCTCAATTCCTGGATAATTTATTGCAAAAGGGCATGGACACCTTGTCACAGGATAAGAGCTCAACAGGAATGAATCTTTCTGAGGATTCTATAATCTCGGGTCTGAAAGAAGCTCTTGAAATAGGTGTAGGAAAAGCCATTGGTCAAACCTCTAATCTTGATGGGTTTGAAGGGAACCCCAAAATAAGGATTCCTATGCCCGAAAAAATTCAAAATGTGGCCGATATGTTGGGAAGTATAGGATTACAAAAACCGGTCGATGATTTTATTTTAAGTATGAACCGGGCGGCGGAAGCGGCATCGCCAAATGCGAAAAAATATTTGTTGGATGCGGTAAAGAATATGGAATTTGATGATGCCAAAAATATTTTGAATGGTGGAGATACTGCGGCTACAGATTATTTAAAAGAAAAAACTTTCAATGATATTTTTGGAGCCTTTAAGCCTACTGTCAGCGAAATGGTCAATAAGGTGGGAGTGACTTCAACTTATAAGGAAATGATGGGGAAATTCGCTAATATTCCTTTTGCAACAGCCGAATCTTTAGATTTGGATCATTATGTAACCGACAAAGCTGTATCGGGGTTGTTTTTAATGCTTGGTGAAGAAGAAAAAAATATCAGGACCAATCCTCAGGCAAGAGTCACCGATTTGTTGAAAAATGTTTTTGGAAATTAGTTGCTGGAGAGTGTGTTTTGTACTGCCTCGTGTAATTTAGAAGCTCCAAACTGTCACCCATCTTTTTGAAAAATTGGAATGGAAGAAACGATCCTAAAACCCTGGCATGGAATCGGTGTGGAAGTAGATGCAAACTTGTCCAGCCGTGAAATGTTATATAAGGCCAAGCTCGATTGGGAAGTTTCTAAAATTCCCTCTCAACGTCCGAAGTCATACGGTAATCAGGAAACAATAAGGTTCTTTAAAGGTTTTTTCGAAGCTGGGGAGGCGGATATTGAAACTATTGGGGGTCTTGATGCCTCACGAATTCTCTGGGGGCTTGCCCGGTTGAATGAGGATTTTACTTTAAAGGGAGAGGATGAAGTGCAGGGTTATGTCCTGCTGGCTTCGCGCGATGAGGGTAGAGAAAAGGTAGAAATCCAGTTTCTTACCGTGCGGAAAAGTTGTCACAACATGTTAAAAATTGCCTCCAATGCAAAGCCCTTTGTTAAAAACATTTTTAGACGCACATTTAAACCGACTTTCCCGTTTTTGAATCAGAAGTCTCAAAAATTTGACGAAGAGATGGTGCAAAAAGCAAGCGCGATCATGAACCAAGGACGGGAAGCGATTTCAGTCTTTGTAGATGATGCTCAAAATCTGGTCAATAAGAAAGTGGAGGAGCCGATAGCGTACATGTTTGATGTCTTTCAACCTGATACGGATGTCTCTACAATCGGTGAGAATGAATGGCCGGAATTGGCAGATAATAAAACCAGGTTGGCGATAGAAGCTTTCTCCAAGGCGCCCGGACAGGAGCTGGAATCCTCAAGAAATACGGCGTGGGGTTTGTTAAACGCGGTGACTTATATTATCGATCATCAACTTGGTTCTAATCAGGACTCTCGACTTAGACAAGCCTGGTTTGGACCTAATGCTAAACTCAAAAAACGAGCTCTTGATCTTGCCTTGGAATTGTGATGTTTCTAGGGCAGTTCCAAATTTGTATGTGTTTGGAGTCAATATTTCAATGCTCGACTTTAATTGGTTTTCAAAGTTTTCAGTGGACAAAAATTGGCGCAAAATCAAATAATTTACTAGATTTTCACCTGAAATTACATTATCGTTTATAAAAGAAAGTTCCTCTTCTTTATTAGGATTCCTTATTTGAGGGAAAACTAACTTTCAATCAAGAATGTTCCTCCATTTTAATCAGCCCACACAGCAGGAATTAATGTAACTCCATTGAAATGCCGAACGATATAGAGTATAGATTTTCAAATGAGAGTAACAGGCCAATATCAAACCAAATATAGTTAAAGTACACACTTATGGCTCTATTGTCACTTGTTCAAGCTAGGGTTGCCTTTATTTCTATTTTATCTGTTATCGTAATATTGGCTGCTATTAATGTATTTCGACCCTTGAATGATTTAGTGCTGAATTATGATGAGGTTGATTATATGAACGCAACCAAGCCTCAATTCAGTGAGATATATCTTGGGAAATCCACACTCAACTTTTCCGAATTTTTGAGGTTAGGATACAAGAAAATAAAAGGCGGTGATTCCTTTCCGCTCAGTGTACAGGAAACTAAAGATGGCTTCCTATTAAGACACTTTCACGGTGTTCTTCCCGTATATTTTATAAAATTATTTCAGAAGGGTGAAGAAGATGCAATCGCCAATCAAAAAGCAGCTTGGAAGGCAAAACTATCCTTAACTGTTATTTTTGTGATCTCCTTCCTATGTCTCCCTTTGTATTATAGTAATAGTTCGCAATCCTTCCTGGCATCTTTTGCTGTTGCGGCTCTATTTTTAACAACACCGATCGTTTTGGAACCATTTTATGGTTTGAATTTTCACACCTTTTTAGCTTTAGCAGTCATTCCATTTTCGATTGTATTCAATATGGTCAATTCTAACCCTGATACCAGGAATTCAGTGTTGTTATTGGTAATACTGGGGCTAATGGTAAATATAATTGTAACCGCATCTTTTATTATTTTTGGTGTGATTCTTGTTTTATTTATGGGTGGAAAGTTTAAGAAGGTAATTACCGGATCTTCATTACTTGCGTTTGCCGCAACCATATTTTTAACGTATCCTGGACAGTTGCTCTCGTTTGATTTTGTTAAGGCGCATTTAATGCATGCATACAAAATTTTAGTTTATAAAAAGGAATATACTTCCGTTTCTGTGGGTAGTGTGTTCGAGGATATACAAACTTTGTTACCATTTATTTTGGTCTTATGTGCCATCTTCGTGTATAGGCATTTCTTTTTAGGGGTAAGGACTTCATTTAAAAATGATGCTCTGTTGTACATAGGTGTTCTTTTCCTTTTCCTTAACTCACCCTTTTTATTAAATAATCGATATTTTTTACCAGGAATTACTCTATTAGCGGTGTGGGCAATAAAGGAAGCAGGATTGATGTTTGATGGAGTGAAATTTAACAACATTCAAGTTTTTAGAGTGTTTTTGCTGTCGTTGATGGTGATTGTGATATTTAACTTTTCTGTAGTGCGTAAAAATGCTGTCTCGCAATATCTGGAAGAATCAAAGTACGCCAGTTTATTTCGCGCAGATATTGTCGACCTGAAAAACTCCATAAACTCAGCTTCAAATAGTGGTCTTATAGTTAGCGATATCGCTCATATTTTAAAGTTTTATATGGAATCATATGAATTTGTTCTGGGGCAAATTGCAAATAGCTCTATACTGGTTCGTGTGGACCGTGAAAACTTGCCAATCGATGTATTTAAGAAAGATCACCAAATTAGCATGTTCATGTTCAGGAAGATTAACTTCTGGCGAGATATCAATAACTATCCAATATTAAAAAAGTGTAATGATCTGGATTCTACGGAACATATTATAATCCGGATCAACTTATGTATGCCATCATGATGGGGTTGCGTTTTTTTTGTTTTGATTATTCTCCTCTATTGAGCTAAACCCCGTTGATCCTTCTCAGTCTGGTTGTTTTGCGGAAAGTTTTTATAGGATGCACCACCATCTCAATTATTTTGTTAAGAAGATTGTATTATAACCCTACTGTATTTTTGAGGCAGGCCAAGAAGTAATTAATAATGCCTGTAATATATAATGAAAGTATTGTTGCTTGATGTTTATCCAGAAGTACCGTTTAGAATTTCTAAGGACACCAATGGTGGTTACGGAACTGTAAATAACTTTGGGAGTGGGGTCGTTAGCAAGTTGCTTAGCAGAATTGTTGCAAAAGAAGTCGACTGGCCTCCCATGGACTTGATGTATACCGGTGCCATTGTTAGAGATTCTGGGAATGAAGTAAATTATTCGAGAATATTAGACCATTGTGACTTTGAAGATATAGATTTGGTTGTTATGTCTTCTTCAATTGTTGCGCATGAGACCGAGATTGAGGCCATAAAGCATATTGTCTCTACAGGTACTCAGGTATGTGTCATTGGTTCCTTTGTTACTTCAAAGTCTCAACCTTATATAGATGCTGGTGCAGCTGTTGTTATAGGAGAGCCAGAATCATTTTTTCAAAAAAATAAAGCTGAGGTCTTGATAAAGGCGGGTAACAAAATATTTCGTGAAGAAACAAGGGTAGATGTAAACACTCTTCCAATTCCTGCTTGGGATTTGTTTCTTGAAAAACACAGTCTGAAGTTTGGTCTATTCAGTATGTCAAAAAGAATGATTCCCATGCTTGCAACTCGAGGATGCCCGTATAACTGTCAAGAGTATTGTACCTATCCACTTCAACAGGGGAGAGCTATCAGGAACAGAGATGCCAGTTTAATAGTGGATGAAATGGAATACTGGGCAACCCATAATGATTGTGACCTGTTTATCTTTAGAGACCCTGTTTTTTCTCTAAATAGATCGCATACTGTTGAGTTGTGTAAAGAGCTGATAGAAAGAAAATGTAAGTTTAAATTTATAATGGAGACCCATTTAAAAAATATAGATGACGATTTGTTGGAATTATTAATTGAAGCGGGTTTGATGGTCATGAAGGTTGGGATCGAAACAATAAACCCGGATCTTCTAGCTAATAATAAAAGATACTCCTTGGAATCTGATGCGCAGAGAGAGTTGATCAGTCACATTGAAGGTCGTGGGGTTCAAGTGGTTGCTCATTATATGGTTGGAATGCCAGGAGAAACATATAGTAGCTTTGATCGCACAATACAGTACGCAAATAGCCTCAATACTTTGATTGCACAATTTTCCGTTTTTACTCCCTATCCAGGGACCCCTATGTATTCGACTTACGAAAATAATATTACCGCTAACAAATTCGAAGATTTTACGCAATATCAGTTAGTTTTTAAGCACGATAATCTAACAAATATTGATATTGATAATATGTTGTCTAAAGCCTACAGGAGTTACTACGTTCGCGTTTCATCGTTAATTAAATATGTTAAATATCAACTTCTCGGATTGCTCAGGTGAATATAGCGATATCTGGGGCCGGGGGAATGTTGGGATCTCACCTTTGCAAGATTTTAAATACCTCCAAAACGCACAATGTATTTAACCTGTCACTTGATCATGAATACAAGAAAATCAATAAAGCTTTATTGATAGAGTTTGTCGTTAAGAATGAGATAGCTGTAATTGTTAATTGTGCGGCGACTATGGACCTTAAAAATGATAATGATTACAAAGTAAATGCTAATCTCCCAAGACTTTTATATGATGTACTGCAGGAGAATAATTCAAATAGCCTGAAATTTATTCATATAAGTTCAATTAATGTGTTATTGGAATCCAGAACCAACTTGTATTCAAGGTCAAAGAGGGCTGCCGAGAACAGCTTAAGGGACACAAGTGCAATTATTTTACGTCCCCATTTAATTTGGTCTAAGACCGACGAGGGTGATCGTAAAAAATTACTAAATTATATTAATTCTCCTTTCCCTTTAAAACCAGTTCCATATCCTGGCCACACCTTCTGTCCTGTAGATGTAGACTCATTGGCTAGTTACATTTGCGAAACTTTAAGCAGGGATATCAATTCTGCTATAATTAATATACAGGGGGATAAAAAATATAGCCTATGGGATTTATCAAATTCTCTTAATGGAGCAAAAAAAAAATTAATCCCGGTTCCGACCTTGTTCGTTGAGAAAATTTTTCCATCAAAGATAAAAAACTTATTCCCTCTTTCAATGAGAAGTACAAATACCTTAGATTATAATTATGAGCTGGCATCAAAAGAGTCCTTCAGCGTAAACCTGCCCATGTAGACTGTGATATCTTCCCATGACCATTGGAGTACTTTTATTTATCGGACCTAAGCTTAAAAACCGATACAGCAACTGCTTGAAAGTTGATAAAATTGTTGCTGTGATGCACGTGAATAAAAAATACTATAAAATTCTACAAGTTTGAGAAATCTTGGCTTTTTACAGACAATGATAGGATGAAATTTACAGTCTCTAGCTAATTAAAAAATATTGAGCCCCCGTAGCTCAGCAGGATAGAGCAACGGATTCCTAATCCGTAGGTCAGGCGTTCGAATCGCCTCGGGGGCACCACATTATCAAGGGTTTGTCTCATCTGAGACAGGCCCTTTTTTATC
>Ga0233434_1002371_pt1 | contig 16597 bp, 17 predicted proteins | sample SI_122_August201_4_FD_182738 | JGI IMG/M metagenome (GOLD analysis project Ga0233434, IMG submission 182738) | Seawater microbial communities from Saanich Inlet, British Columbia, Canada - SI_122_August2016_120_MG | ecosystem: Environmental > Aquatic > Marine > Inlet | place: Canada: British... | reverse complement strand
CCCCCGGCACCTGAACAGGTGAGGTCCTCGCTGCCCCAGATCGCCGTGACCACATCTACGACTGGTTTTAGCTCGATCAGCTGGGCCCACTCCGGGTGCTGCACTTGCTGACCAAAGCTATAACGCGCGTAGCCCCGATTGGCCTTCTCCAGGGCGATCGCGTCCGTCTGTTCTTGCACGATTCGATCGGCGCCTTGCCTTGCCAAAGCCAGTTGGCTCGGTGTCAGGGCATCCGCAAGCAAGACGAAACCGTCTCGTTGAAAGATGCGGACCGCCTCATCCACATCACCTGCTGCAACCACCTCGAAGTCGGCTCTTGTTTCGGTCATTGGACTCCCACCTACCAACGGGTCGATTCGAAGACCCATCCGGGCTCCACCTTTTGCATCTCAATCTCATCGTCACGGTCGGTTAAGCCACACGTGAGATAGCGTTCGTGCAGCCTCTGCAGGGCGTCACGATCGAGTTCAACACCCAGTCCGGGACCCGTCGGAACAGGCAGACTTCCGTCCTCGAATTCGAAGCGACCACCGACGATGACTTCATCTGATTGCCAGGGGTAGTGTGTATCCAGCGCGTAGGTCAGATTCGGCACCGCTGCCCCAAGGTGGGTCATGGCCGCCAGTGAGATGCCGGCATGAGAGTTCGAGTGCATGGACAGTCCGCGGTCAAAGGTCTGACAGAAGCGCCCCAGCTCGACCGACGCCCGAAGTCCTCCCCAGTAGTGGTGATCGGCGAGAATGATATCTTCCGAGCCCAACGCGACGGAACCCGGAAGATCATCGAAGGACGTGGTACACATATTTGTAGCCAGCGGGATATTCACCTGCTTTCGAACCGCCGCCATGCCCTGCTGACCGCGGGCAGGATCCTCGAAATACTCCAGCAGACCCTCCAATTGCTTACCCATCCGGATGGCAGTATCAACGGACCACACGGCATTTGGATCGAGACGCAAGGGCGTGTCGGGCCCGAAGGATTCATGCAAGGCACGTATACAGGCGACCTCGATGTCTGGCTCAAGGGCGCCACCTTTCAGCTTCAGAGACTGGAAGCCGAAGGCATCGCACATGGCCTGCGCCTGTGCCACGACGCCATCCGGCGTGAGCGCTTCTGCCTGCCGCGCTGCAGCCCAACCTTCAGCCCCCGGATCGGTTCCGAAAGCCAGTTCTCCACCGGCTCCTTCGTGTTTGAGAAACAGATAGGCGGAGAAGGGAACTCGATCCCGAGCTCGTCCACCCAGCAGGTCGACCACCGGGCGTCCTGTCGCTTTGCCAACCATGTCCAGGCAGGCAACCTCCAGGGCGGAGAACATGTGCACGAGTTTCCGTTGATCCCAGGGCTGGGTGCCACGCTGATCAGTACCATCTGCTCCGTATCTGTCCGCGAGCGCTGCCCACAACCGGGTCGTTTCATGGGGATCACTACCGATCACGACATCTGCCGCTGATGTCAGAGCGAGCCGGGTTTCCTCGCTGCCGGGAATTTCGCTGATACCACTGATGCCGTCGTCAGTGATGATTTCGACAACGATCCGCAATGCGTAAGGGGCATGCAGGCCTGCGGCGTTGCGCAGGGGAGGGTCACTGATCGCAATGGGCGTTACATTCAACTCACGGATCTTCACAAAGTGTCTCCGGGAATACATGTGGGTGTGAGGGAGCGTCTAATTGTGTTATTTTCGAAGTATGCAAGCAATAGAATCCAATAGACGATTCATCAGGACCGCAAGGTGAAGACGGGGGGCGCCAGTCTAGTCTTCCTCCTGGCGGCGGGTGTCACGCTCACTTCAGCGCTGGCTGGAGGTCAAGTCTGGGCAATGACGGGTTCCGTCGATGCCGGAATTTTGTCCGGGTGTGCCGTAGCTGCCGTGCTGGCCGTGGCTGCACGGGCGTTGTATGGTCAAATCAGTCGAGCCGGACGCAAGCAGATGTTTGCGACAACAGAGGAATTGCAGGAAGGTGAGTTTGTTGAGATCCGTGACCCACTGCAAGACAGCGCTCAGGCAGTCGTGGCGGCGAAGGCCCAGGACCGTCCTGATCGAGTTGCAGGGTCCGTAAGAGCAATGATGTCGACGAAAAACAAAACCACCAGGAAGCGCTGACGCGACATGGCAGACGAGGAGAAGAAAGAGGGTGGCGTCCGACGCAGGCTGATGAGCCTGGGACGTTCCAAGAAGGGGGAGGAGGAAGCGAAGCCGAAGAAGAAGGTCGGCAAGACGGTCAAGAAGAAAGTGATCGTCAAGAAAAAGGCCGTCAAAAAACCCTCAAAGGAAGCCCCGCCCAAGACGAGCGACAAGCCAGGCAGTCAGCCAGTCCCTGGCGCCGGGGGAGACCCGAGTAGGGGAGATGCACCGCCTGAACACAAGAGCGATGGTCCTAAAGCTCTAAGAGAGCTTGAGACAGAAGAGCTCGAACAGATTCTGGAGAAGCACCGCGAGTGGATTGCCACCAAGTCCCAGGAAGGTGTGCGGGCGGAATTGGCCAAGACCAATCTGCGTGAGTCGTATCTGCAGGGCGCGCAATTGCGTGGTGCAGATCTGCGTGACTGTAACTTCCAGAAATCCGAATTGCAGAATGCTGACTTTTTTCTCGCGGACCTGCGCGGAGCCGACTTTCTTGAGTCCCTGATGCAGAAAGCCACGCTGAAGCGTGCCAAGATGCAGGGGTGTAGTCTGGTTGGTGTGCGCCTGGAAGAGTCCGATCTCGAGGGGGCCGACCTGGAGAAAGCTGACCTGCGCAATGCCGATCTACGAGAGGCAAATCTCGAAGACGCGAACCTCGAGCGGGCGAATCTACGTGGTGCGAATCTGTTCATGGCAGAGATGTCGAATGCAAATCTCAAGCACGCACAATTGCAGTCAGCAGACCTGAAAGGGGCCAATCTGATGGAGGCAGATCTTTCGAGCGCTCGACTCACTGGGGCCAAGATGCAGGGTGCTGAGCTGATGGGGACGAATCTGCAAGGCGCCGATCTGATGGATGTGGAAGGCATGACGGCAGACCAGCTCGATGAAGCCGAAACGGACGATACGACGATCAAACCCTTGGATATGAGTTGACGATGAGAGTGTTACTCTGGCTGGTAGTTCTTGTTTGTGCGATGACCGAGGTGCAGGCTCAGGCGATCCTGAAGGTGACGACAGCGGCGGCCGTTTCGCGTGCGATGGAACACAATGAGTCCGTCCTGATCGCGGGTAGCCAAAGTGAAGGAGCCCGCCAAAGACTGCGCGAGGTGCGGTCCGACGGGCTGCCTGCCATCGATGTGAACGTCAACTATACCCGCAACTGGTTGCTGCCCACATTCATCTTCGCGGACCAGACCGTGAAAATCGGCAGTGACAACAATGTCGCCGGATCTCTGACCCTCAGGCAGCCTCTCTTCACGGGTGGACGTGTGCGTGGAGGGATGCGCCGCGCCGCGTCTGAGGTCGAATCCAGTGCTCAGGGCCAGCGTCAGATGCGTCAACAGATCGCAGCAGAGGTGGAGACAGCGGTCTATGATCATCTGCTGGCGGCGGAGATCCTTGAGGTCAATCGCGTCGCCCTGGCGCGCTCGCGATCGAATCTGCAGCAGGTGGCAGCATTGCATCGAGTCGGACAGGCAACGGAATTTGATCTGACACGGGCAACGGTCCAGGTGGCGACGGCAGGCGCGGACTCCGTCGCCAGAGAGAATGAATACGCCGTCGCTGAAATGGCTCTGAAAGATTTGATGGGTGTTTCTCTTTCTCAACAGATAGCCAACGAGGCCCAATTCCGTGCCACAAGCTCGTTGCCTGTGGACGATCTTGATGGCTTGATCGCCACGGCCCTGGAGCAACGGCCGGAAAGTCGCCAGTGGGCGGCTCTGGTTGCGGCGCAGCGGGGAGCCAAGAGCGTTGCCCAGGCTGGTGGGCGGCCAAATCTCGATTTTATCGCCAACAGTCAAATGCAGTTTCAGAATGACGCGCTGGGTGACGCGACCGATGGCGACGAATGGCGCCGGAGTTGGTCCACAGGTCTCGTCCTGAGCGTGCCCTTGTTTGATGGGAGACGATCACACGCTCAGACAGCACAGGCAAAGCAGCAGATACGTCAATTTCAGTTGGAGCAAGAGCGGGCAATGCGAGTCATCGAGCGCGAGGTAAGGCAAGCATGGCTCGATCTGCGTGAGGCGGAAGGACGTCTGCTGGCGCGTCAGGGATCAGTCACCCAGGCGGAACGGGGACTACAGGATGTGACATCTCGCTACCGGACTGGGGGCGGACGGCAACTGGAGGTCCTGGACGCGCAACTGGCCCTTGTTGAGGCGGAAACTGAGTCCGCACGAGCTCGACGAGATCGCGCCACAGCATTCGTGCGTCTGGAACTGGCGACGGGGATCGTCGACGTGTCCGCGTCCATGGCGGATTCCGACTGATTTGACCACGGCCTCTGATTTGACCACGACCTCGTCAACACCCGTTCCCGGCACACCAGCGGCGGCGGGATTCGAGCCCACACGACTCGAAACTGCCTACGACCTTGTGGCTCGCTGGATCGCACAGGGAGACGTTGCGGGTGCCGTCGTGGCGATTGCACGCAACGGCGTCATGCTTGAATCTCGAGCTTTCGGACAACGACAGTGGCGCCGGCAGCCGCTACGGGCTATGTCTGCGGACGACGTATTTCTGGTGGCTTCCGTCACCAAACCCGTGACCGCTGCGGCACTGATGGGGCAGATCGCCCTTGGAGGGGCGACGCTGCAAGATAGAGTCGTCGATCACCTGCCCGATTTCTCCGGGCCTGAGCGTGAATACATCCGGCTGATTCACTTGCTGACCCACACGTCAGGGCTGCCGGATATACTGGCTGAGAATGAGCCGTTGCGTGAAGCCCACGCCCCCATGTCTGAGTTTGTCGACGGAACGTGTCGGACGCCGCTGCTGTTCAAGGCCGGCGAGCAGGTCAAATACCAGAGCATGGGTACTCTGCTCGCTGGCGAGATCGCCAGTCGCCTCGCCGGTCGCTCACTGCCGGATCTCATGTCGATGACGCTATTCGAACCGACAGGTATGGCCAGTTCCATTCTCGGCTACAGGCATGATCTGGACGACCGGGTTGCCGCGGTACAGTTGCCTGATGGAGTTGAAGATGCCACCGACTGGCACTGGAACAGCGACTACTGGCGCTCCTTTGGGGCGCCCTGGGGGGGGATGCACTCAACTGCCACAGATCTGCTGCAGTGGCTGCAACTGTTTCTCGACGATGACCCTCAGGATCTGCTGGGGTCGAACGTCTGTGCTCAAATGCTGGCCGATCAGACGAGTCAGGTCGTGGGACTGAATAAGGCAGATCAGCAGAAGAATCGATGGGGACTGGGCTGGCGGGTCGGCGCATTTGGTGCACACGGATCGCCTCGGGCCTTCTCGCATGGTGGTGCGACGGGCACCCTGGTCGGTGCCGATCCTGAGACTGGACTCACGTGTGTATTACTTACAACTTGCCCTTCAGCGCCGCTACAGCGTCTGTTGACGTCGATCCAGGATGCTCTGGTCTGACGAGGACTGTTCGACTCTCACCCGACGAAATCCAATGAACGACACCCGCAAATACATGGTTCGCGCATCACACTGCGACCATCGAGCCTCTGAGGACGAGATTCTCGAAACACTGCGTCGAACGACGGCACCTTTGAGTCGTTCGTGGCAGCGGCTAGAGAAGGCGCAACGCATCGTGCTGAAGTTCAACATGATCAAACCTCCAGAGCGTGTGGAGTATTTCGCCGGCCGCCGACGTGAGTTGGTGGATGATGCGTTCTGTCGGGCGACCCTACGTCTGCTACGTGAACGCACAAAGGCAGAGTTGATCGCCACCGACACCTACCCCTATGGCAATGGCAACATCACGCCGGATGATTTCAACTATCGCCACTTGCTTGATGAATTCGACGTGCGCTACGTCGACTCCTGCCTGCCGCCCTTCAAGACCTTCGATGTGCCCGGCGGCGGCTGCATGTTTGATCGCTATGTCCTGAATGAAGTCTTCTCTGAAGCGGATGAAGTGGTGTCCATTGCAAAGATGAAGAACCACGCTTTCATGGGCATTACCCTGACCCTAAAGAATCTGTTCGGCTTGCCACCGATGATTCCACCTCAGGGGAGAACGCGATCCTACTATCACCATATCATCCGATTACCTTACGTGCTGCCAGATTTGGGAATGATCACAGATCCATGCCTGAACATCGTCGACGCTCTTACAGGTCAGAAATGGCGTGAATGGGGAGGCGATGGGCGGATCTGCAATGCATTGCTGGCGGGGGATCATCCCGTTGCTACCGATGCCTGCGGTATGCGCCTAATGGGCCATGATCCAACCAGTGATTGGCCAACACCTCCTTTCCGACGCGATCGCAACCACTTGCTGATTGCAGCTCGCCATGGATATGGGAGTGTAAATATCGATGGAGAGATAGATTTCGAGTCGGAGGTAACGGGCCCGTTGGCTGACTTCGATTCGGAAGAGACGGACTCAGCAGCCACTGTTGCAAGCTGGCGTCGTACGACATGCGAGCAGGGACTGATCTACCGAGACAAGGCTCGTGACTTTATCGACCGCTACCGCGGTCAATATATCTACCTGCAGGACGGCGAGGTGGTCTGGAGCGGCGAGGACCCAAGAAATCTCGGGAGTCGTCGAGAGTTAAGTGGCAAACGGAAAGACTCTGCCCTGTGGTTGAAACTGGTCGATCCTGATGAAGTGGAGGGGGAGAGCTTTGACGCCTATGAGGAGTGCCTGACGGCGGCATAGCCAAGATGGAAGCACTGGGAATCGATATCGGGGGTACAGGCATCAAGGGGGCTCCTGTGGACACCAGCACAGGCGCCCTGCTGGCAGAACGTTTTCGTTTGCCGACACCTCAGCCGGCAACACCCGAAGCCATGACACAGACCGTTTCACAGATCGTCTCGCACTTTGATTGGCAAGGACCGGTTGGCGCAGGGTTTCCGGCGATCATCCAACAGGGCGTGGCCCGCTCGGCGGCCAATATCGATCCGTCATGGATCGGTCGGGACGTGCGCGACATGTTCCAGCAGGCCTGTGGTTGCCCCGTGACGGTACTCAATGATGCCGATGCCGCTGGCACTGCGGAGGTCCACTTTGGTGCGGGACGGGGGCTTGCGGGGGTTGTACTCGTACTCACCCTTGGGACGGGCATTGGCTCGGCTCTTTTTACCAATGGACATCTGGTGCCCAACACAGAGTTTGGCCATATCGAAATAGGTGGTAAAGTGGCAGAAACGCGTACCGCGGACAGCGCACGGGAGCGCGAGGAACTGTCATGGAAGAAGTGGGCTCGACGATTGGATCGATATCTGGATCGCCTGGAGTTCTACCTGTCACCTGAATTGATCATCGTCGGCGGCGGCGTGAGCCGGAAGCACGACAGATTCCTCCCACTGCTCACGATCGACACCGAGATTGTTCCAGCGCAGTTGCGCAATGAGGCAGGTATCGTAGGCGCCGCCGCAGCGGCCGCGGTGGCCGTCGGAAATCCATAGTGCGATTGCCGTCGTTGTCTCTTATCGCCGTTGTCTGCTGGATGACGTCACCAATCAGACTACATTTACTTACAGCATTTCTGCCACACCAACCTTCGACCAGAGAAGATCATGCTCAGAGGTGACAAAGAATTGATCGTCATCGGTGATCGCGTATTGCTGCGACTCGATGAGGCAGAACAGCGTACCGAAGTGGGATTGTATTTGCCGCCGACGGCGCTGGAGAAGGAGAACGTGCAGAGTGGCAGGGTCGAGGAAGTTGGTCCCGGCATCCCTCTGCCGCCAAAAACAGACGACGAGGATGTGCCCTGGGCCGAAGGTGGGGAACAGATGCGCTATATCCCGCTACAGGCACAGAAGGGCGACCACGCCATTTTTACACGCAAGGATGCCGTAGAGGTCACCTTCGATCACGAGAAGTATGTCGTGGTGCCCCACAGCGCGATTCTGGTGCTTGTACGCAATACGGTCCTACTTGGGGGGCCAGGTCTGTCGCCTGAGAACTGATGACTACGCGGACCCGGTCTTGGCCAGGTTCGTCATCGTCATAGAAAAAGGGCCCCCGTCAACTGACAGGGGCCCTTTGTTCGTTCTGGATGTTTGAGATCGACTACAGTGCAGAATCTTTACTGAATCAGGAAAGGCACTCCTGTGTCGTCCCAACCTCTTGACACATAGTCCTGCATGGTCAGCGCGAAGAGAATGATGAGCCAGAAGAAGCCCGCACCAGCGAAGACCCACATAAGGGGCGTGTTGTATTTGACGTGCATGAAAAACAACACGACAAGACTCGCCTTGAAGATGGCGATTGCCAGCGCGAGGGGTGTATTCAAGACGCCAAGGCTCAGAAATCCTGCAGCTACCGTGATCGCCGTAAAGACAAAGAGGCAGGCGATAACGGAGAAGTAGACGCGCATGGGGACGATGTGTGGCCCATGCTCATGGTCGTTTGCGTGACCGCTCATTGTATGTGTCGTCCGATGAGGTAGAGCAATGGAAAAAGGAAAATCCAGACGATGTCGACAAAGTGCCAATACAGACCAAAATTCTCGATCGGGCTGTAGTATTCTGGCCCGAATTTACCAGCCCGAATCTTCGGCATGAGCCAGATCATCAAGCCGACGCCGATGACCATATGCAGGGCATGCATTCCCGTCATGACGAAATAGAAGGAAAAGAAGATCTTCATCGGCCCCGCCATGGGACCGTCCCAAGTAAAGTTCAGACCCGGGATCAGGTGATCATGATACTTGTGAGAATACTCGATCGACTTCACACCGAGAAAGGCTATGCCCAATACCATCGTGGCGATGAACCAGTTGAAGATACTCTTATGCTGGCCCTGCTGGGCGCACCTTACAGCCATAGCAACGGTAAAGGAACTGGCGATCAGGATCACCGTATTCAAGCCGCCCCATTCGAGGGGCAGCAGATTGCTACCTGTGACGAAGGCGTTAAAATACTTGAAGCGGTAGACCGTATATCCGGCGAAGAGCCCGCCGAAGAACATGATCTCCTGAGCCAAGAATGCCCACATCCCCATCGTCGCTGACTCGTGCTGTTGCTGCAAGTCATCGAAATAGTGCCGCAGGGCAGGGTGAGAGGCGCTGCTAGACATTCCCTGCCTCCCGGCGTGTTTGCGCCATATGTCGTGTCGTCGTGATCACTGTCATCGTCGGATCGGGTCGATTGTGGTTGGTGTGAAGATCAATGGGACGCCTTGTCGGCGAGCAATACATCTTCTTCTTCGTAGGCGTATGGCTCACTTGTGACAATGGGCGTCTCATGGAAGTTGTGCGCAATGGGAGGTGATTCGATTTCCCATTCCAATCCCTTCGCGGTCCATGGATTGGGGCCCGCTTTGGCGCCGCGGAAAAGCGAATAGATGAGACAGCCGAACATGATGATGTAACCGAGTCCCAATACGGTGGCACCACCTGTCGATGCAACGTGGAGGATTTGGAATTCCTCAGGGTAGACGTGGTATCGCCGCGGCATGCCTAGATAACCAAGGACAAACTGCGGGAAGAATGTCAGGTTGAAGCCCAGGAAGATGAGGACAGCGCCGGTCTTCGCCATCAGCTCGTCATACAGGCGTCCTGTCATCTTCGGCCACCAGAAATGCAGGCCAGACAGGTAGGCCATCACCATGCCACCCACCATCACATAGTGAAAGTGACTGACGACGAAATAGGTGTCGTGCAGGTGAACGTCCATGGCCAGCGTTGAAAGAAACGTGCCGGTCAGACCACCAATCAGGAACAGACCCATAAACCCGATTGCATACAGCATCGGCGTCTTGAGATCGATTGATCCCCGGTACATCGTCGCCGTCCAGTTAAAAATCTTTACGGCAGTAGGGACAGCGATGAAGAATGTGATGAAAGAGAACACCATACTCGCATAGACCGACTGGCCCGTCGTGAACATGTGGTGGCCCCAAACAAGGAAGCCAAGCAGGGCGATCGCGAGCGAGGAAAAGGCGACAAAGCTGTAGCCAAAGATCGCTTTGCGCGAGAAACACGCGATGACCTCACTGATCACTCCGAAGCCGGGTACAATCATGATGTAGACGGCAGGATGCGAGTAGAACCAGAAGAGATGCTGCATCAGGATGGGGTCGCCACCAAGGTCGGGATTGAAGATGCCGATTCCGAGGAGGTTCTCAAGGGCGACCAGTAGCAAGGTAATCGCCACCACTGGCGTACCCAGGATCATCATCAGACTGGTTGCATAATGCGCCCAGATGAACAGTGGCAGGCGAAACCACGTCATCCCTGGCGCACGCATCTTGTGTATGGTCGTGAGGAAATTGACACCAGTGAGAATGGACGAAAAGCCGTTGATGAACACACCCGTGAGGGCGAGAGCGACAAACCCGTCTGAGTATGTGCTGCTATAGGGCGTGTAGAAAGTCCAGCCCGTGTCGACGCCTCCGGCGACGATGGCAAAGGTTGCCAGTGAACCACCAGTGATATAGCAATACCAACTCAGCAGGTTCAGACGCGGGAAAGCGACATCCTTTGCGCCGATCATCAGCGGCAATACAAAGTTGCCCAACACGGCGGGCACGGAGGGGATCAAGAAAAAGAAGATCATCGCCACACCGTGCATCGTGAACAGCTTGTTGTAGGTGTCCGCCTGGAACATATCACCTTGCGGTGTCATCAGTTCAAGACGAATCAGTCCTGCGAAGACACCGCCGAGCGCGAAAAACATCGTCGTCGTGATCAAATACAGGAGCCCGATGCGTTTGTGATCCACCGTCAGCAGCCAGGATTTGATCCCGTATTCGTGGTTTAGATAGTTCTCTGCGCCGTGGTCGGCCGCAGCCGGACTCTCTGGCGTCACTGTCGTCGTCATTGGGTCATGAACCTTACTGTGGCGGGCGGGCACTACTCGGTCGGCTCGCTCAAGGACTTGATGTAGGTGATCAGCTGCAGCAGCGTCTCCTCAGAGATCTGCCCTTGGAAGGTCGGCATGATCGGCTGATAGCCGTTGACGACCTGAGACGTTGGTTGCAGAATTGACTCGCGGATATACGACTCGTCAGCGACGACGATATCTCCGGAAGCCAATTGAACCGGTGAGCCATATACGCCCGTCAGGGTCGGGCCTCGACCACCAGACTGGTTCTTATGGCACGTCGCACAGCCGAGTTGATCGAACTGCCGCATACCGGCTTCTGCCATGCTTTCGCCTGCAGCACCACCGCTGAGCCAGTTCTGATAGTCTTGCTCTTCCATGACAACGACCTTACCGATCATCGTCGAATGCTGGGTACCACAGTATTCCGCACAGAAGAGATGATATTCGCCAACCTTCGTCGACTCGAACCACATCGTATTGTAGCGCCCCGGCACAACATCCCGCTTGGTACGGAAGGCAGGAATGGAGAACGCATGGATAACATCTTCCGATGTCATCGTCAGGCGTACAGGTGTATTTACCGGGACATGCAATTCGTTGATCTCGCGTTTGCCTTCAGGATGTTGAATCTTCCACATCCACTGTTTTCCAACGACGTAAACGTCTATTGCATCGGCGGGCGCGCGGTACATGCGGAAGAACATATCCGCGCCCAGCGTGAAAATACCCATGCAGATGAAAAACGGGATAATACTCCAGGCAAGTTCCAGTGGCAGCGATCCATGGATCGGCTTGGGGCGCTCATCGTCTGAACGTCGTCTGTATTTGACGCAAAAGATGATGACGACCACAACGATAGCCACCGTGAAGAACGCACTGATCGCCACCAGGAGGAAGTAGAGAAGATCCACCGGCAAGGCGAAGGTCGAGGCGAGCTCGGGATGTAAGGAAAAGTCCTTGGACATCGTTATCGGGTCGGTCCTTGTGCCCCCCGGCTAATTCTGAAGGGGGGCCGGTGGTGATGGATTGGCGTGGGCGAGGGCTTGCAGCCGGCGATCTCGACGAATCGTTCCGATCACGAGGCTTGCCAGTACTGCGACAGTCAAACCGCCTGCAACACGAACGCTATTAAGAATGACCAGTCCATACTTCCCGGTAGTCGGGTCGTATTGGTAGCAGAGCAACAACAACTGGTCGATGGGATTGCCGATTTTCTTCTGTGCAGCTTCGACCAAAGAAAACCGCACATCCTTGGGCGAAAACTCAATGCCATAAAGATACCGGGCGACACGTCCTTCCGGTGTCAATATCATGATTCCACTGGCGTGGATGTAGTTGTCAGTCTCCACGTCATATTCGTAGCGAAACCCAACAGACTCGGCCAAGGCATCAATTGATCTCTGGTCGCCCGTCAGAAAGTGCCAACCTGCGCCGGCTCCCGGGCGTCCATAGCCTCCGACATACTCTGTCTTCTTGCCTTGAGCCAGGGCGGGTGTTTCTCCTGGATCAATACTCACCGTCAGCACGTCGTAGTCGGTGCCGATGTCGAAGTCGACGACACGCAGAGACCTGAGCAGTCCATTCAAGACCTGCGTGCAAAGCATGGGACACTCGAAGTAGGCCAGCGACAGGATCACGGGGCGGTCGCCGATCAACTGATCCAGGCGAACGACACCGCCTGTCTCATCACGGAAGCTCAGGTCTAACGGGACTTGAGCGTCGAGGAGTTGATCGATACCGATGCCATCTGCTACGGAATCATCCAACGCCTGTGCCGTCACTTGGACAACACAAGCCAATATCAGGAGACCCGTCACACAGAGTCGAGGTAGGAGATTTGAGTGGTGTGTCTGCATCATTCTTCTGCGCTATTGCCCGGCGGCCCCGGAGCCGGTCTTTACGGGCAGGCCACGCTCGGCGATTAGATCAATTGCACGCTTGATAGGTATCTGCGCGACGCCCGTTTCGGCATCCAAACTGTAGCCATTGAGCTTTTCGTCTTCCTGTGCCCGCAGGGCCAGTCGCTGCCTGGGGGCATCGGTTTCAAGCAACGGCTCAGATAGCGTTTCGACCCGCGTGGAATTGAGCGCGTGTGGCACACCCTGCAGCATCGGTTGGTAGTAGGCCAGAACTTTGAACATGACCACCATACCGACGAAGGAGACGATCACAAGAGCCGCCATGGCGAAAGCGATCTTCAACAGAGGGCCTGCATCGGCATCAGTGGTTTCATGACCCGCCTCGATGGAGGTCGTTGTCTGATCAGTCATGTCCATGCTCCTGCGCCTCGGCAGCCAATGCGTCGTGGTCGAATCTTGGATCGTTGCTTGGGACCAAGGGGCGCTTCTTGAGTTGCCCGAAGAAGAAAAAGACCCATAAACCACCCACGCCGATCGGTGCTGCCAGATCGAGCCAATGGGGTGCCAACGCAACGGCTTGCGTCATCGCACCATCGTGATCCCTGAAGGCGGGCGCGGTGATCCAATACAGATCGACGAGACGCATGAACATCAGGCCCACGGCGACGCTCACCAATACCTTGAGCCGTGCCTTGATGCGACTCGAGACCAGTAGTAGCATCGGCACAGCAAAGTGGAATCCGATCAGCGCGTAACCAAGGTAGAGCCAGCCACCATGGAGGCGGGTGTAATACCAGGTAATCTCTTCCGGCAAGTTGCCCGACCAGATGATCAGCAACTGCGAGAAGGAGGTATATGCCCAGAGCATGACGAAACCCATCATCATGGTACCAAGATCGCGCAGGCGTTCATTGGTCAGCAACACATTGAGTGGTTCATGCTTCGACAACGGCACACCCACAAGAACCATGAAGGCCCAGGCCATCAGTCCCATGCCGAGGATATAGATGGCACAGAAGATCGTCGAGAACCAGTGCGGCTCCAGGGACATCATCCAATCGGTGCCGGCAAACGTTCCGAGGGCGGCAAACAACACCAGACCCGGGCCGGACAAGCGCTGCATGTATCGTGTGGGCCACGTGTCCGTCATCTGATCCTGTTGCACAGACCAGCGTGTCAGCAGGGTTCCCATGATCGTCCAGATAACGAAATAGGCGACATAGCGAATGATGAAGAAGGTGCTGTTCAGATAAGGAAGTTTGTGAGTCAGCACTTCATCGTGTGCCACGACATCGGTATGTGTCCATGCGAACAACTCATGCATGCCTGCGATGATGGGTAGCCCGAGAACAAACATGACCGGCATCGTCGATGCACCCGCTTCCAGCATGCGACGAATAGCAAATCCCCATCGACCACCTGCAAGATGATGGATCATCAGAATACCCAGGCAACCAAGGGGCAGACAAACCCAGTAGATGAAGGCAAGCAGATAGGATTGAAAGAACTGTTGGTGATCGGTGAGATAGCCGAAGACGGTGGCGGCAATGCCGATCAGACCGATGACGAGCGCGCGACGTCTATAACCGTCGAAACGCGGGGCCAGGGCCTCACTTTGACGTTGGATCTCCTCGATCATTGGAGCTGTCCCTGGTCCTCAGCGGGCAACTCATCGTAGGCCGCTTCTTGGCTGAACTGGAGGGCGCGGATGTAGGCGGCGACAGCCCAACGGTCGTTTACCGGAATCCGCGACGCGTAACTGAACATCGAGCCAAAGCCATTGGTCATCACATCGTAGTAGTAGCCGATGGCGGCATTGCGCAGGCGTTCCTCGTGAAGGGAGGGCGGTTTCTTCAATCCACGCTGCACGACGATGCCATTGCCGCTGCCAGTGCGGTCATGACAGGGTGTGCAATAGATGTTGAACCGCTCTTGACCGCGTTCGAGCAGGGCGCGGTTGAGTTCAATGGTCGCCGGCAGAGTTGTTGCCAACTCGCCATTCACCTTGCCCTCGTACAAGTGCGTGTCGAGGCGCAGTCCGCCGCGTGGGACGGTCCCTTCAATAGGCAGTCGCGAGGTCATGCCGTCCTTGAAAAAGGCGGATGCCTCGTGTGCTTCATATTTCTCCTGGTCATACATCCGCTGACGCAGATCACAACCTGCGAGCGAAAATAAGACGACCAGACAGGCACAAGCGGCCAACGTCTGATGTGCCAGAGAACGGTGAGTTAGTGAACGTCGTGCAATTAACATCATCTCAAGCTTCAACCTCGGATACTTTGACAGGTCCCAGACTCTGTAAGAAGGAGCGGGTCCCTTCCGTCTCATACTGAGGATCGGACGATTCTACGCACAGGAAAAAACGATCCTGGCTGGCCCGCTCGAACTCCGGCACGTTGAAGACCGGATGGTAGGGTTGGGGCAGCCGATTCAGCAAGATCAGGGCGATGACCGTTCCCACAGCTGCAAAAAGGATCGTCGTCTCGAAGGCCACAGGGATAAACATGGGACCACTGAAGTGGGGGCGTCCGCCGATGTTGATCGGATATTCGATGACATGAACCCAATACTGCAGGCCAAAACCCACCAGCCCGCCAATGATGGCGCATACGAAACTGATGACGGCGATGTTGGTCTGCGGGAATCCGATCGCAGCGCCCAGGCCGTGAACAGGAAGAGGGGAGTAGGCGTCAAGTTGCCTATAACCCTTTCCATAGGTCTTGTGCGCAGCCGAAAGTAGCTCGTCTGGCGTCTCGAATTCGGCCATCAGGCCGTGGGCCCCGTGCCCAGTAGAGGTGTCGTTCATGTGCTTGTCGATCTCTTAATGTTTCTTGCCCGTCGGCAACAACGTGCGGATCTCGTGGATGGCGATCAACGGCCATGCGCGAACGAAGAGGAAGAATGCGACGAGGAAGAAGCCCATCGTGCCAAGATAGAGCGACCAATCCCATATGGTTCCGGAATACATGTCCCATGAAGAGGGCATGTAGTCGCGGTGCATACTGCCGACGACGATGATGAAACGCTCCAGCCACATGCCAACGTTGATGAACATTGACACCATAAAGATCAAGTAAGGACTGGTGCGAACGCGCTTGGCCCAGAGCAGTTGCGGCACGATGATGTTACAGAGCAACAGCGCCCAATAGGATCCCCCGTAGGGACCGAACATCCGATTTTCCATCAGGAAGTTTTCATAGATGCTGGCCGAATACCAGGCCATGAACTGCTCCATGAAGTAGCCATAGCCCACGATCATGCCCGCAACGAGCATCACCTTGCCCATGTTGTCCAGATGACGATCGGTGATGAAATCGTGTAGCCCATACAGGGCACGCAAGGGGAGCATGAGGGTCAGGACCATGGCGAATCCTGCATAGATGGCACCCGCCACGAAATACGGCGGGAAGATTGTCGTATGCCATCCGGGAATAATCGATACGGCAAAGTCGAAGGACACGACGGAGTGCACGGACAACACCAGTGGTGTTGACAACCCGGCCAGAATCAGCGAAGCCATCTCGTAGCGTTCCCAATGGATCGCAGATCCACGCCAACCGAGAGACAGGAAGCCAAAAATGCGCTTCGTCACCAGGTGACGGGCCTTGTCACGATACGTCGCAAAGTCAGGAATCAATCCGACACCCCAGAAGAGCAGGGAGACGGTCAGATAGGTCCCCACAGCGAAGACGTCCCAGATCAATGGGCTGCGAAACTGCGGCCAGATGGCCATGGAGTTGGGATACGGAAACAACCAGTAGATCGCCAGCCACGGACGGCCGGTATGTAGCACTGGGAACATACCGGCGCAGAGGACGGCGAAAATTGTCATCGCTTCAGCGGA
>Ga0233434_1002367_pt1 | contig 16621 bp, 14 predicted proteins | sample SI_122_August201_4_FD_182738 | JGI IMG/M metagenome (GOLD analysis project Ga0233434, IMG submission 182738) | Seawater microbial communities from Saanich Inlet, British Columbia, Canada - SI_122_August2016_120_MG | ecosystem: Environmental > Aquatic > Marine > Inlet | place: Canada: British... | reverse complement strand
AAGCGTAGAGTTAAAGGTGATTTTTTAGGTTTTTATGAAAAAATCTGGAAAGTTTTAAAAAAAATTAGAGAAAATGGAATTAAGGGATGGAAATTATGAATTATTCAAAGGTCTCAATTAAATTTAAAAAAAAATTTTCATACTCAAGTACTATTGACTCGACATTATAATCCTTAATAACTTTTAACCTCTCTTTTTTCATGCTTAAAGATTGATACTCTCGTATAGACTTCAATATAGTATTAGATAAATTTTCTACAGTATTTGGATACATGGGTGATAACCATCCGTTTACACCATCATTTAATACCTCTCTAATTCCACTCGGACAATCTGTTGCAACTACAGGAACTCCCAATGCCAAAGACTCAATGATTGCATTAGAAAATCCTTCATATCGTGACGAAGATATAAAAATATCTGATTTAGCTATGACGCAATATGGATTTTTTTTAAAACCCAATATATCAATATTGTCATTTAAATTATATCTATCAACCATACCCTCTATTTCACTTCTCATGTCACCCTCTCCGATGACCACAAGTCTAATATTAGGATATTCTTTAACAACGCCAACAAAAGATTTAATAAGAAAATCATAACCCTTTTGGTAAGCGATCCTACCAACAGAAACTATTTTAGGAGATTTGTTACTAAAATTAGAAAAAATATCAATAGAAGAATTACTTTTGGACAATCTTAAAATATTTTTATGATCAATTGGATTTCTTATTTTTATTATTTTTTCTGCGTATCTATTATGTAAATTATAGATACGCAAAATATCTTTTCTCATATAATCACTTTGAACGATTACAACATCTGAAAAATAAAATATAGAGCGATTCAATATAAAGTAATAATAATAATATAGTAAACCAAAATTTTGTTTAACATCATCCAAATGTGCACTTAGAGTATTTCCAAGTCTGACGATTAATTTTGTTCTCTTTGGGAATAAGAATGATGCGAATGAAGATGACACCCCAAATCCAACATTTGAAAAAACTAAATCTGGCTTTAGCCCTCTTACCAATTTAATTAAGGGAATTATAGCTTTATATGACCTTTTTGCATTCAGCTCATATATTTTTATATCCTTGGGAATGTCAAAAATAAGCTCCCCTGTATATTCTCCCACAGCTAATTCAATATCAAAAACATCTCTATCTATGTTTTTCAATATATTAATGAACACTCTCTCTGCTCCACCACCAATAAAACTATGTATAACAAATAAGATTTTTTTTTTATGCATAGATAACTTAGGAAACAATAGAAGCTGCCCGTTGAATAATTTATTTTTAAGCAAGAGTGTTAAGCTATTATAATCATTAAATGCAATATCTAGGGGCATCTATTACACCTATTATTACAATTGTTTTTTTTGAGCTTGATTTGTCATTTTTACAACCAAACCAGGTTATTGGAGTTTTTCTTGAAGGGTAAGCTCGTCACACTTTAACTCCTTAAAAATTAGACCTATTGCTATCTACAAATAATAGTAACAACTCATTTCCTTCTATATTTTCACTCTCAATATGAACTTTATAATCACACTGCCTCCAACTTTTTGACAGCATATTTGCAATATTTTTATAGTGGTCAGAATTATCATCTGAACTTTTAATATCTAAATAATGCCCGCTTATCGGAATAACTACAACAAACCTATCATTAGGATGATAATCATCATAAGGCTTATTACAGATATCTTTTTTATGCAATAAATACTCATGATTTTTCAAAATTCCATAATATATAGATGAAATAAACTCATTTTTAAGAAGCTTATTAAAGTATTTATATGAAAATTTATGAGTGATATTATCTGGGTAGCTAAAAAATGTGTAATTCAATATATTTATTGTTTTTCCATTTGAATTGAATAAAGAGGGAAAGCGATAAGGGGTTGAGCTATGAAAATTATTAATTCTATCCCCATACCTATAGTCTGACCAAGAGGAAAAATATTCTTTTGAAGAAAATTTTGACACGGGGAAAAAGGCCAACTTATTTCCTTTTTTTTGCTGAGACGCTATAAATTTATTAAAAAGCAAATTATAATTATCAGCCTTACTATACATCATAGTGTTTGTATATGACTTAACAGTAATAAGTAGCGTAAAAATAAATAAATATAGTTTTCTGTGAGTTGAAAATTTGAAAAATGACTTTTTATTTATCAGTAGCACTGAAAAACTAAATAAAAACAGTACATTTAAACTTTCTCTCGCTGCCCCTATAAAAGAATTATGACTAATAATAGCAAATAGCACCACAATAATCGACACCGAAAACAAAATAAGGCTAAATAATGTATACATATCTTGATAATTCATTTTAGCTATTAGATTTTTATAAATGCCACTTAAATAGTGTTTATAAAAAAATAACAAAATACCGACCGAACCTAATAAAACAAATGGCCATATTGAGAAATTAATATTCCATTGCGTTAGATAAAATGGAAGTAAAGGAATAATAGGAAGTAAGAATAAACAGGAAGACAATACAAATGCTACTCCTACTAATATAGCAATTTTTTTATATTTCTTTTGCTTTATTTTGAATGACATTTTTACAAAGAATGTCAAGATTAGAGGTATTGACATTATTAAAGCAGAAAACTTTACAGACAATGCCAGTGCAAGAATAATACCGTACCATACTGAATATTTTAGACTTTTGGTTACATTGAGACCTAGTAAAACTAACAGCACACTTAAGCTTAATAACAGGCTATTAGGGGAAATTATTTCATAGAAATAAAACCCGTATGGATGCATTAAAAAAATTGACAGCAGCAGCAATACATGGTGTATTTTAAAATTAGCAATCCGTGTTGTTGAAATATAAATAATAAGAATATTAATATATAGCCACAACAGCCTAAGAGTAAGAATTATTTTTTCAGGGTCTTGATAAGATCCGGCTGTCAACTTTAAAAAGATATTAGAAACGTATGTAATAGGTAGGCCAGGATGAAGATAGTCTACCGTATGTTTATTAATATAAAGACTGGCAATATTGGAAAAATAGTCTGGCTCTGAATCGTACAATACATAAAAATATGGACTTGGAAATATTACAGTAATAACTACCGGAAATGCAAATAAAAGTAATACACTAATTGCTTTCATATATTTAAAAAATCCTTTGACTTACTACCTAAATAAGAAGCTACAAACCTTTTATATTATCAATATACCTGATCAGTTCTTCACTATATTTTTTATTACTTTCCGTCCATTGATTGTGATTTAAGTTAACTGACCAAGCAACATCTCTCTTGGGCCACGGAGGATTGTCTGGCTTAATTGAGGGCCATATAAGGGGATTGTGATCCTTATCCCCCCTCCATAAAAAAACTTCCTCTTTCCAAATTGGCCAGTTATCAGAAGAATAACTAACCATTCTTGCCTTGTACTCAGCAAATCCAATAAAAATAGACAAGAACAATATGTATTTAATAAAATTGTGCTGAAAATTCTCTTGAATTGGTAATTTTGTATATAAAAAAAATAACAATATAAAGCTTGTGATATATGAATATCTAAAGCCACCATCCCCACCCAAAGACAGAAAGGACATAGATAAAGACAGATACAAGAATAAATATAAAAAATACACTCTATCTTCTTTACCGGACAACCTTAAAAGCATCGAAAAGAAAAAAGAAAGAATAATTATTAATGACAGATTTACCAACACTCTCATTTCAAATAGAAACAATGCCAGTGGCTTTAAAAATGAGTATTCCCGATTTACAGTAAAAAAGTTAGAAATCTCAAACATACTTGAATTTATCAGGCCTAGACCAATTTTAAAGGCTATTGATGAAAAGTATCCAAACATTGGAAAAATAACATTTGTAGATATTAGATAATATAGTCTTTTAAAGGTAAATATTTCTTCATTAAACCTACTGGGAGATGCAAATCCAGATTCAGCAGATAAATAGTAATAGCTAAGTTGAAACATCCCGCCAATCAATAATGCGACACAATAAATTAGAAATATTTTCTTCTTTTCCTGTATAAATTTAACTAAAAAAAATGGCGACATTAACAGTGTAATTGGGCCGGAGATTGACGCAATAAAAAGTAAAATTGTGTAGACTATGTTTTTAAATTTACTAATTACATTTTCATCTATTAAAATAAGAAAGCTGATAATTGGTGTTATAAAATGCACATTAGTTGAATTAAGCCAAATTTCTCCTGTGGTGCACGAAACAATTAAAAACAGAGATAGAATCACCCTATCCTTCAAAGATTTCCAATATTTACAGTTTGAAAAAAATATAATAAGTACTGGCGTTATTAATGTTAAGAAGCCAAAAAATGTAGTAACAGCTGGTGCATTTTCAATACTTACAAAAGTTGATAATAATCCAAATAATCTTGATAAAAAGTTATAGTACGCTGGATATACAAACGTATCAAATCCTTCCACCCATTCATCAGCATGAAGAAAGGTTTCAAAATAGATGGTCTCCTCTGCCCAAAATCTTGGATTCTCCACCAACCCAGGATATCTAATAAATATAAGAATTGATATAAAGACAATAGCCAAACTTACAATTGCCCAATATCTTTTTACATGGATATCAGTTGACCACAATAAATTTTTAAAAATATTCATACTTTTATTAATTATAATTCAATTAAATTTACTATTATTATAAAATTCTATTATTCAAAGGGATGTTTTTTTAAAAATAAACTTAGGTGTATTTTTTATCAAGGCCATAATAAAAAACCAAACTGATTTTACATAAATTACATTTTTTTTCTTCCTAATCCCTTCATAGATTGCACTTGAGACTTCATCTGGTCTTGCAGTTAGAAGGCTTGGAAGATTCATGCTGGCAGTCATTTTTGTTGCCACAAATCCTGGTTTAACAATCAAAACATGTACATTTGATTTAAATAATCTATGTTGCAACCCCTCAAGATAAGTAGAGAGTCCGGCTTTTGAACTACCATAAATATAATTACTCGAACGTCCGCGATCACCGGCAACAGAACTTATTCCTATAATAAATCCTGATTTTGTTTTTTCAAAACTCTGAGAGATTATTTCAAGAATACTTACAGCAGACACATAGTTTGTATCTATTACTAATTTTGCCAATTCGAATTCCTCTTGCTGCACCTTTTGCTCGCCAAGTAGGCCAAATGCAAGCAAAACACCTTTGGGTTTAACAGGTAAATTATTATAAAATTTTTGGTGTGATTTATAATCTAATGCATCAAAATATAACACTTCCGTATTAACTTCATATCTTATTTCAATATCCTTAGCCTCTTTTCTTAACTCTTCTATGTTACGCGAACATAAATAGATAGAGTAGCCGCTCTGTGCATATTTATGAGCAGTTGCAATAGCAATATCACTGCCAGCCCCCAAAATTAATATCCAATTGCTATTCATAATCCTAACCTTTCTGACTGTAATGATGTAAATTTCTCTTTCATGCCTTGTGACTTTCTGAATTCTCTAAACTGATTTATATTTGAATACCCTTTTTCAAATACACTTTTACTAACCCTAGAGTCTTTAGCTAAATATATTCTCCCGTTATATTCAAGGACTATCTGATCTAATTCTTTTAGAAAATCAAACAACCCTTTTTGTATTTTAAAATCTAAAGCTAGACTGTATCCTTCCATAGGAAAGGATAAGTAGTTTTCATTTTCTTTCCCGTAGAGTTTTAATACTGCTAAAAAACTACCTAACCCCATATCTGAAATTTTCTCAAGTATTTTTGTCAAACCCTCCAAACTTTCTTTCTTTGGTAGAATAAACTGATATTGAACAAAGCCATTTCGGCCGTATATTCTATTCCAACTATCAATATAATCCAAAGGAAAGAAAAAACTATCAAGCCCTACATTCTGGTGTGATACTCCTTGTTTAGCCTTAAAATAATACAATGCATTGAACAACTTAACAGAAAAATAATTTAGCACTATTGATGGAAAATTAAAGGGAACAGAGACTGCCTTCTTGGAAGAGTACTCCAAATCACCATCATCTGAAAATTCACCCGTCATTAGCAAAGATCTTCCAATAGTATCTCCCTTGGATAAACAGTCAATCCAGGCTACTGAATACGTTGCGTCAGCATATTTTTCAAATGCATCAAATGTTTGATGCAAATTTTTTGTTTTAATTGTTGTTTGTTTTATGTTTTGAGACAAAATTGATTTCAAGGAAAATGTTGCCTCTAATATGACGCCTGTCAATCCCATTCCTCCGCAGGTAGCTAAAAACAACTCCTTGTTCTTCTGTTGAGAGCAATTAACAATACTTCCATCTGATAACATTAGGCGAATTTCAATTAAGCTCGTACTAAAACATCCATCCTTATGATGATTTTTGCCATGCACATCACTTGCTATAGCACCACCAACAGTAATAAGTTTTGTTCCAGGGGTCACCTTTAAAAACCACCCTCTAGGAACAAATATTTCGATAATTTCAGAAAGTAGAATTCCTGACTCGCATCGTATTACCCCTGTTTTATTGTTAAATTCTAAAATCTTATTGTTTTTAATATTTGAGACACATATTGAAGACAGTGAACTATCCCCATAACTCCTTCCATTGCCTCTTGTAATAAAATTACCAATACTAGGTATTATTATTTTTAAATGTTTTTCATTTTTAATATTAATTAAATCAAGAATGAGCTTTGGATATCTTCCCCATCCAGATAATTTCATTTTCTTTTTATTTACCATGCACATGAAATATTATCTAAAAGAAAAGTATTTGTGACCTAAATAACTAGTAAAAACAGGAATAGAAATACCTACAGCATGCGATATTTCTAAAACGTAGTCTACTACACCAAAATGAGGCAATAAATAATAGGCCAAGCTCATACTGATCAGCCAAGTCTGCGCTATAGCTACTAAATTAACAAGTGAAAAGAACATTATAGATGTTTTTAATTTTTGACTAGTTTGAGTAAACACATATCTTTTTGCCAAAATAAATGCAGCAACCATTCCGGTAAGATAGGCCAAAATAATGGCATAAGAAAAATCTACAAAAATATTATAAAATACTCTTGATCCAAAATTAACTAGCGCAGCAATGCCGCCAGTTATCAAAAACGCTAAAAACTGATTTGATGCAAAGCTCTTAATCATATTTAATTACTTTTTTTCCAATCGCCCTACCATAACCTATACTTTCTGAGATTCCTCGATCTTCTGGATAATAATAAGAGGTATCAGCAACCCATAAACCTTTAATTGGCAACTTAACTGGTGGTAAGTTTTCTAAAAATTTTGGAGGGCAAATAGGTTGTGCATATCTATAACGACTCGCACGAATATCAATGAAATCATCATCTACCAGATTCTTATTAATCTTTTTCAAATATGTTTTTACTTTATCTAAAAAAACTTGATCTGAATCAGAATATTTAGAATGCTCTCCTGGCGTATAAAAAGGAACATAAATTATATGATCATCCAATGGCCTTAGATTGGTATATTCAACCAAACCAGGGATGTCCATTTCAGGATCGTTGACATTGAGCCAAAAATTTTCGGTTAAGCGTTTTTTCAATTTAACAATCACACAAACCACAGCTATACTCTTAATAGATGAAAACTTATTTAATAATTCATGTGACAGATCGGGTATTAATCTCGGAATATAGGTCAACGGTATCGTACTAATAATCTTTTCAAATTTTTCTAAATGCCCATTAACTATTACACCTGTAACACCTAATTCGGATATCTCCACCTTTGAAACAGGACAACTTAATCTAAATTCACCGCCATTTTGTTCGATATATGATTTCATCCCTTTTAAAAGAGTGTCTGATCCACCACTCAAATAACCTAACTTTTCACTGAATATACTATATCGAGAAGTTCCTATGCGCCGAATACGACTCCAGATCCAAGCAGCAGATAAGTTATTAGCATAATCATAAAATTTATAATCAAATAACCTTTTCCATAATGTCTCATATGCCTCTTTACCAACCCAGCGCCTGATCCATTCAGAAGCCTCTTTTCCATCTAATGAAGCCCAGCTCTCCTTGTGTCTCTTAGTTGCTAAAAAAGCATGCAATCCATAGCGAATTTTTGCAATAAGGCTCAAACCTTTAAATCTTAAAAGTGCAATTGGGTTACCCCAGGGTTGTACTTGGCTTTGAAACCAATACCCCATTTTAGTCTCTACCCAATTCATTTTATCTGAGATGCCTAATTCATCAAGCATGTCTAAAAAATCTTTATCCGAAGTGCAATGGAAATGATAATATCGCTCAATATTCAATCCATTAAAATCAAATGTGGCTGTCATTCCACCTACACGATCATCTGCTTCAAAAATTATTGGCTCATAGCCATCTTTTACTAATTGATATGCAACTGCCAATCCCATTGGCCCAGCCCCTAAGACTGCAATGCTTTTCTTCATTTAAAAATCCAAAATAACTTTACTATACACAGGGTCGTTGAACGTCGTATCAATAGCCTCAGAGAAAGAAGTGTACTCCACATCGAAAATATTAGGCCAGTCTATTACTTCAAATTCATCACTTGCAGTTAACGCCTTAAGCTGTTGAGTTGTAAATGGAGGATTTTTGTCAAAAAACGCCCAAATCCAAAGCAGGAAATAAAATAGTTGATAAGGTATTCTTACAATCAATGTTTTTGAGTTGATTGCTTTTTTTATTTCACGGATCATATCAATATAGTCAATATTTTCATGGCCAGAAATATTGTATCTACCACTTTGAATATTATTTTCAATACAGCTAATTATAATATCGCAGAAATCTGCACTATAAAGGGGCTGTCTCATATATTTCCCATCTCCTGGTATCGGAAATACGGGTACTTTCTTCATAAATCTAGAAAGCCACCCAAGATGTTTCCGATCAAACCAGCCAAACATTAATGTAGGTCTAAGAATTGGAGCTGAAATACCGGACTTTAATACCATGTCTTCCTGCTCTTTCTTTGTATTTGTATAATAATCATTTGATACAGATTCAACTACTGATGAGCTAATATGCACTAAATTAGGTATATTTTGATCTTTAACAGTGTTCAGGATATTTCGAGTAGAATCAATGTTATTTCTTACAAACTCTTGATAATTATTGCCACCAATTTGAGCTTGCAACATTACCACTACGTCAGCCTCAATAAAATGTTGTTGCCAATCTCCTGTTTCAGCAAGATCAGCATATTCAGTGACAATTTGAGGTTGGGTTTTTTTTAAGATGGCTAAATTGGCTCTATGTTTATCCAAGACCACAATATTTTTATAACCCTTGTCTAGTAAGCGTGCTACAAGATTTTGCCCTACAAGGCCTGCGCCACCTGGTAATATTATTTTTCTGTTCATTAAAATTTGTTAACCGTAAATAATAAAAGCAAAAGATAATATCCATGCAATGGTGTTAATCTTTAAAAATCTATCTCTCAATACTACTTTCGTTGGTGATCCGGAATTATTTTCAACGAACGTAATTTGAAGATATCTAAGTATTCCCGTAATAACAAAAAATACAGTCAAATATAAATAATCAGAGTCAAGTCTAATTTGAACAGAGTCTGATATTGTGTACAAGATATAAGAGACAATAGTAACGCTAGCAACAATAATCATGGCAGCATTTACAAAATCTAAATTATACCCATCAATACTTTTTCTAACATGCAGCCCATTGTTTGATAATAATACATCATCTCTTCTTTTGGCAAAAGCCAAGAAAAGAGCCAATAAATACGTCATTAGAACAATCCATATTGATGGGCTAGATTCTAATAATGTAGAGCCTGCGAATACCCGAAGAACAAACCCTAGGGCAATTATAGAAACATCAATTATAGGATAATGCTTTAATTTAAAAGAATATAGTATATTTATTAAAATATACAAAGTAGCTATATACAAAAGATTAGCGGATATAAAAAATGCTAACAAAAATGCTAATAACAAAAAAACCAGCATTACACAGACTGACAGCAATACCGATACTTGTCCTGATGCTATCGGCCTATTCTTCTTACTAGGGTGAGCCCTATCTTGATCAACGTCCATAATATCATTAAATATGTATACGGAGCTAGCTAAAAGAGAGAACAATATGAATACGTACCCCCCTTGAATGGCAATATTTAAGTCTAGCAAGGCTCCAGAAAAAAATAATGGGGCAAATATAAATAAGTTTTTAACATATTGGTGAGGTCTAATTAATCGTACTAATGACAAAAAAAGATTTTTATATTTATTTACCATTGACCCGTCCACATATATTAAATATTATTCTCAAGCCACAATTGAAACATTAAAATATTCCACAATTGATACTGCCAATTTCGCTTTCCAGACTTATGCTCTTCCCATTTAACTCTTATTTGGTCTGCAACAAAATAACCCTCTCTATTAAGCCTGTTTTCATCTAAAAGCTCTTCAGCCCATTCAACCAAAGGCCCTCTAAGCCACGAATCAATTGGCACTCCAAATCCCATTTTTGGACGATCTACTATATTTTTTGGTATATATTTATACAAAACTTCCTTTAAGGCCCACTTACCTACGCCACCTCTAATCTTAGTATTTAATGGCATACTCCAAGCAAACTCAAATATTTCATGATTCAGCATTGGAGATCTCACCTCAAGTGAAGCCCCCATAGATGCTCGATCCACCTTTGTTAAAATATCATCAGGTAGATACATTACAGTATCTAAAAACATCATTTTTTCAATACTATCAGAAGTTATTAATTCAGGGTTATAATTCGGCATAGTGTCTTCCATATTGGAGCCAATTACAATATCACAAGGGGAATTCCATTGTGATATTAACTTAAGATAAATCTCATCAGAACTTCTCGATGAAAAAATATTGAATGCCTTGTGAGCTTTATCTCCAAGCATGGTAGGGAGATTAGTCCACGGCATTAGTCCATTCACTATATTAGAAAATTTATTAATAGCTGCAGGAGGCATATGTGACATTATATTACTCGACATATTTCTAAAATAATACGGGTATTTTTCAATATTTTTCCAAACCTTAGCACTCCATATATATCTATTATATCCACCAAATAATTCATCTCCTCCATCGCCAGAAAGAGCTACAGTTACACTACTTTTAGCCATCTTAGAAACAAGAAATGTTGGTATCTGAGACACATCTGCAAATGGCTCTGAGTACATATCTGGCAACATAGGTATAACATCTATGGCTGCATTCGGATCTATATACAATTCCGTATGGTCTGTGCCTAATATATTTGCCACTTTTTTAGCATGCTTTGCCTCATTATAATCACTCTCATTAAAACCTATAGTAAAGGTCTTAATGGGTTTATCAACAGCTTTTTGCATAAGAGATGCGATTATTGATGAATCTATACCTCCAGAAAGAAAGGCTCCTATAGGAACATCAGAAATCATTTGTTGACGAACAGATTTATATAGCTTATCCTCCAATTCCTTTATTAACTCACCATCATCAATGGGCTCTTTTCTTCTGTCACTGAGAGAATTAATCACATGACTTGCAGACCAATACTTTTTTATTCTCACAGGTCGATTTATGCGGATAGAATGTAGGTCACAATCTAAAGTTAATAAAGACCCCGTCTCTAATTTGCTAATATTTTGATATATTGACTTAGGAGTTGGAACATAACTAAAGCGAATAAATTGGGCTAGCGCATCCCTATCAATTGTTTTTACAAAGGAAGGGTGAACCGTAAATGACTTAAGGTCAGATCCAAAGAAAAAAACTCCATTAGACCAGCCATAATATAGTGGCTTTTCCCCCATTCTATCTCTAGATAAATAAATTTTTTTATTATTAGAGTCCCATAAAGCAAAAGAAAACATTCCTGTAATTTTTTGAAGTGTGGCTTCAACGCCCCAATTTTCAAACGCCTCAAGAAGAGTTTCAGTATCTGACCCCCCCTTCCACGAAGAAAATGAAAGGGATTTTCTAATCTCTAGATGGTTATATATTTCACCATTAAATACAATTCTATATCTACCGGTAGAAGAAGACATGGGCTGCCTCCCAGATGGACCCAAACCAAGAACTGACAACCTCCTGTGATTTAATGCAATACCATTTTCATCATCTGACCATACTCCAAAATCATCCGGACCTCTACTTATAATTTGCTCTGACATTGTAGTAGAAACCTGCAAAACATTGTAATCAACGCCGCTTGAGTAAAGAAATCCAGAAAATCCACACATATATAATTAGGTTATAGAATTAAAGCCAATTGAATTAAACACCCTATCCCACTGTTTAATTATAGCGTCACTATTATATCTTTCGGTAACGTACTTTCTACCCAAACTCCCTACAGACTCTCTATATTTTTCATTATTAATAACATTCTCTATACTTTCAATCCACTCATTTTCAGTATTATGTACAAATGAAGCTATGCCCGCTTTATTCATTGCTCTAACATAGGAAGGGGTTGCAGAAACAATCGTAGGAATACCCATTCTCCAAAAAAGTAAAAGCTTATTCTCCGGCTTTCCAAGGGTTAGTTTGTTTTTTAGATTTATAGGGATAATTGCCACATCACACATTTTGGTAATTTTTAATAAATTATCCGAACTCCAGGAATGAACAAAGCTGTTGTCAAAAATTTTTTTCACCACATCCTCTGATTTAATGGAGCCATATTTACCTAAATATTTACTCCCTACCTTATCTGTAACAACATGTAATTCAATGTTATATTTTCTACTTAACTTGGCTAACGGCTCTTTTAAAATTTCAAGTTGAAATATATTGTCAGGCAGACCTTCCCATACTAGTCTAATAACATTTCCAATCTTGTAGTTAGTTTTGACGTCATGTATAAAATCATTATGGGAATCCAAAATAGTTTCAACATTGCTACTGTATGATAAAATTTCATCCCTTTGTTCAATAGTTGTGCAGACTACCGCGTCAGATCTTCTGCACATCTCAATAACTGCTTTCCAATTATTAAAGGTAATTTCTGAATATTGCCCGGACAAAGTTTTGGCTAAACCACGGAAAACCCCTTTAATATTTGTCTTTGGAATTAGTAAGTACGAATCAATCAAATCATAAATAATTTTTCCATGTTTGTAATTTTTCCAAAGGGTTATGTCGGCAGCCTGTGTTAAAACTACTAAATCATACTTAGTATCGAAATTAGCCAACTCAAAATCAATATTTTTATTTTTTGCGTACCAACAAAATCTCCTATAGTCTCCAGGATGACTAACAAAATCACTATTATATGGAACATACCCTATTTTCATAAAAATTATAAGGTATTTCTATTTAAAACTGCGGTATAGCCTTGGCCAGATTCATCGACTGAGCTAATAGAACAATTAGTTTTGCTAGAAATGCTATTAATCATTTTAAGCCATTCTTTACGATTAACTGGATGATCGTGCTTAGGAGCCCACCCATCAAATGTGTCTAAAATAGACCAACTTTTAGCCACGTTTTTATCAATTTTTCCATCTAAAAATAAATTAATTGGATAAACACTATTTGGAGATCTGTTAATAAAATATCGAAGATATTTTAACATTCCACCTTTATTATGTAATATCTTTAACACTGCCAACTGTACGGGGAATACCATATCAACAAATTTAGAGACCACTTTCAATCTATTTTCATTCGACATTTTAAACAGAGAGAAAATAGGTCTTATGATATATATCCATGGGTTGTAATGTCTTAAGCTTGAAGAATAAATATCAACCAATAAATACCCATTATTTTCTTTTGGATATGCAATTAAACTCTCTAAGGCTTTTTTATTATTCCCAGTATGCTGTATTACGCCATAGCAAATGACTATATCAAATGCATTCTTCTTAACTGGCAATTTAAATAAGTCAGCTTGTAAAAATAAAGACTCTCCAGTGTCATGATTATTCGCATAATTAGCATCAATTGCAGTCGTGTAATCAACTGAAACTACTTTGGCACCATATTTTAACAATACTTCTGTAAATCTTCCGTTACCTGACCCAATTTCAAGAACAACCTTATCTTTAAAGAATTGCGGTTTAAGCCCAGATTGACTCAGGAGTCTAGTTTCACTTTCCTTTGACCCATTAAAAGAGTCGAGTTGTATTTTAGAAAATATATTCCACTGATATCCAAAATTAGAATGATATTCTTCACTTACAAATCTTGGTATATTATTATTAACATTAGTTACACAGCCACACTTATTGCAAATTACCTTATTATCAATAAAAGAAAGAGGTGCGTTGCATTTTTCGCAAGCAAGAAGCTCTGTTAGTTTTTTCATATTTTTTTTTAAAATGTGTTAATTTTCTGTTCTATTTGGTGATAAAAAAAACAGAAGAAAGTGTTGCTAATGTATTGGCTGTAACAAATTTTATTCTATAATTCTTTCTATTCTTTACAATCATAAAATTTCTAATTGTTAGATTATAAATAAAATTTAACAAAAATTTAGCCTTACTACTTATTCTTATAATAACTAATGAGTTTCTTACACTATACTTATATCTCCATAAATTATCTACAGTGTCATTCATTATATCGTATGATCTATTGTCTTTAGTTTTGTGATGAACAACACTATTCTTGCAATATATACCTAGAAATCCATTATTAACAATACGCATAGAATATTCAGCATCATCTCCATAAATAAAGAATTTTTTTATGGGATATCCAACCTTTTTAACTGCATCATTGCTAATCATCATTGATACAAAAGATGCTGAATTGGTAAGTAAGATTCCTTTATCGTCTAGGGTGTTAAATGGAATGTTATTGATAACTGATTTTATTTGCGGAACGTTCATACGGTGAACATTTTCTTTATCAAACATCGCTTTGCTAGATGCAAATCCTATTTCACTTTTGAAGTTATCTTTTGCTATATTAATAGAATAAAAGATTTCTTTACTAGCATCTTTATATGGAATAGTATCGTCATCCATTAGCCAAAACCAATCATACTCTTCTAAATCACTCATTCGCTTTATACCTTCGTAAAATCCGCCGGATCCTCCAATATTGCTACTTGATCGCATATAATAAAACTTCTGTTTAACTGCATTTTTTTCATTAACTAAATTCTTAGTCCAAATTTTATCAAGGCTAGTGAGTGCGTCATTGTCAATTAACTTATTTTCAAGTAACGCTTCTGGCGTACCATCACTAGAAAAATTATCAATCACACAAATTCCATCAATATGTAGTAATTGTTTCTTTAATGCCTGTAGACACTCCAATAATAAATCTTTCCTATTGTAAGTGACAACAATTGCACATATTTTCTTACTACAATTCACTGGATAATTCTTCTTTGAATACTTCTAGCGCTCTCTCCACTACATCATCCATATCATAATATTTATATTCAGCCAAGCGACCAACCAGAATTAAATTTTTATATGTCTTTGATAGTGTCTTATATTTTTCGTACTTTTTATGCTGATCTTTAGTAAACACAGGGTAATATGGAATATTCTCACCCTTTACGTATTCTTGAGGATATTCTTTCAAAATAGTTGACTTTTTACTTCTGGTTTGATACATGTGTTTAAATTCTGTTATCCTTGTAAAACTATAGTTATTAGGATAATTTACAGTTGTTTTATCTTGAAAATACTCATGATCAACATCCTCAAAAACTAACTTCAATGATCTATATGACAAGTCACCATATCTATCATCAAATAACTCATCTACAGGACCTGTATATACCACCTTTCCAGAAAAATCATTGCCAAATAGCTTTATCTTGTCTTTTCTTATCTGCATAATTTCAGTGTAATCTGTATCAAGCATTATTTTTATGTTTTTATTTTTTAACATGTTCGTAAACATTGGTGTGTATCCATCTTTTGGCAAAGACTGATATTTATCATGAAAATACCTATCATCAAGTCCAATAAAAATTGGGACTCTGGACATGACTGAAGGATCTAAATCTTTTGGATCTAGACCCCATTGCTTAGCAGTATAATTAACATAAACATTTTCATACACATAATTAGCTAGAAATTTTAAATCCTGGTCATCACTCTCCATTAAGGTAAAAATAGGGATTTTTTTATTATAGCCAAACTCATCAATTAGCTTTTTTTCAAAAGTCTTATAAACATCCTTTGGAAAAAGCTGACTAATGGTATTTAAATTAAATGGAATTGGAACCTTCTTTCCATCAATATAAGCTACAACCTTATGACTGTAATCAACCCATGATGTAAATTTCGACAAGTAGTTAAAAGTATCATCATTATCTGTATGAAATAAATGTGGGCCATATTTATGCACAATAATTCCATTATTATCTTTATAATCATAACAATTTCCACCAACATGACTTCTTTTATCAACAATCAATACTTTCTTATCTAATATATTTGCTATTCTTTCAGCAATTACACATCCAGAAAATCCGGCCCCCACTATGATGTAGTCAAACATAAGTATTATCTCCTATAAATATCATTATTTATCACCCCAAAACCTCTGACAACTTTTTAAAATTTCTTATATAGAACATCCTAAGAAGCCCTCTTCTTATTCTGGTTCAATTTTATACTTTCTT
>Ga0233434_1002363_pt1 | contig 16656 bp, 15 predicted proteins | sample SI_122_August201_4_FD_182738 | JGI IMG/M metagenome (GOLD analysis project Ga0233434, IMG submission 182738) | Seawater microbial communities from Saanich Inlet, British Columbia, Canada - SI_122_August2016_120_MG | ecosystem: Environmental > Aquatic > Marine > Inlet | place: Canada: British... | reverse complement strand
ACTGAACTACATCATGAATCAACTAAACCATCGACCCAGAAAAACTCTTGGATTTAAAACGCCCTATGAGCTATTCTTCAAAAAGAAAACTTTACTAACTGTTGCACTTCACAGTTGAATTCGCCTCTTTTAATTATGAGGATAAACCCCCGTTAAACAACCCCCTCAAATGAGGGATCTCTAAAACAGAGGCGTTACTCACCCTCCTAAACAAAGCAAAATTAAGGCCAAAATTTTGAAAATGTGGAAAGATTAAAGTTACAAACTATTTATCAATAACTTTCAAAAACAAAATATTACTTAACAACAAGGAAGATCGTTAAAAACCAAAAAACTGTATGAATAAATACTCACAGGTCAGCAATATTTATTCTCAAGGCATATTCACGGAGGGTTACCAATGGCGTGACATTGGTCTAAAATTTTTGAGCACTTCACTAATCTTCAATTACAGGGGGTTCTAATTTTTCTTTATATTTCTTAATTTCTTGATCAGACCTCTTAACCCCTTCTTGCAGCCCTTCTATAATTTCCTCGAGAGACTCTTCATTGGTCCAGCTCTCCGGCTTGTGATCTAATTTTTTCAACTGATTATTTTTTTTAATCCGTTGCGCGCGGGATTGTTCCGATTTTTGTAGAAGCTTTTGATAGGACTCTTGTCTCCGCTCATATTCCTGATTCTCTTTTTCGATAGATTCTTTATTTGCAAAATCATCGGTCTTCTCATCTTGGTATCGTTTTGACTTTTCGATAGGGTTCTCAGTGCTACTTTGAGGAAGCTTCTGCTCTTTAACCGGCGCAGTGAATTCCTCGAAAGTTTCCACTTCAGCGTCTTTTGATTTGGGCACTTTAGTCGGGTCATTAGTAAAATGAACCCTGTCTTTTTCATCCACCCATTTATAAATTTTGGCCTGGGCAGGTACGCTGGCTAACAGCCAACATAGCGTCAGTCCAATCGCCATAATAGTTCTCATTGATCTAGTCACGCTTATTCTTCTAAAAAGATAAAACATAAATTAACCTTCGATACGACCCTGATTATATTTCTGAACTGAGGCTCATACTATTCTATCAAGTAAAAACAGTTTGAAAGCTATTTTGGGGCGCCGAGGGCAGCGGTAAGCTTTCCCAAAAACTGTTTTTCCTGCTCAGCTTCACTCTTCAGTCGGTTCATTAGCGCCTGGGTTTGGCGGGTCGACACTATAGTTGTTGGCATGATAGCTTGAGATTTTCCATCTTCAGCAATGCTAGTTTTTAGAAACTCAGCAATTGATTCAAGCAAGGGAAGATCGTGTTGGCTGACTTGTCCCAGTAGAGACTGCTTTTGGGGAGTCGCACCTGCCACAGCTAGTTTAATCAAACGAAACTTACTCCGGCTGGGCGGATAGGTATAAAATTTATCGTACCGGGAAATATCTTCTTTCAAAAAATTCACCACAGCCTCAACGGTGGAACGCTGAGCATCTGTTAAACCTTCCTGCTTGTCCCCTTCTTTTTTTTCACTTTCGATGTCATTTTTTTTTGCTGGGGACAACATCCTCATCAACCGCAATTTCTATTTCCTTGGGTTTTGAGGAATCATTTATAAAAGGTTTTTTTCGGTTTGCTTCCGGAACCCTGGTGGGGTCATCGGTAAAATGGATTTTTCCGTTTTCATCTTTCCACTTATAAATAGCGGCATCTGCATTGACGACCCATATCAATACAAAAAAGAGCAATACTGATTTTAAAAATGTTTGTCTGGCTAACATAGTTAAACCCTGATAACCGATTCAAAGTACTTTTAAAATTTCCGTTTCTATAACTTGATCTACAATTTCGATAGAACCTATATCTTTGACCAAAATAAACTTTATATTGCGGTCCATGGTTTTTTTATCGTGGTACAAAGATTCAATCACGGCTGAAGAATCCAATTCCGGCATGTCTACCGGCAAGCCCATATTTTTCAGTAGGGCTTCCAGACGTTTTGGAATCTCTTCCGAACATTTCCCAACTGAATGAGACAGGTGTGCCGCAAGCACCATACCCATCGATACGGCCTCTCCATGGATAAATTGTGAATACTCTGTTAATGATTCAATGGCATGACCAAAGGTATGACCAAAGTTGAGAATCATTCGATAATGGCTTTCCCTCTCATCCTTTTCAACCACCCTTGCTTTTATAGAACAGGAGGTTTCAATGATATGAGAAAGGCATTCAAAGTCGAGATTGAGAATTTTCTTATAGTGGGTTTCTAAAAACTCGAAAAGCTTTGCATCGGCAATGACTCCATATTTAACAATCTCTGCCAGTCCCGCCCGATATTCTTTCTGTGGAAGCGTTCTGAGAGTTTCTAGATCTGCAATCACCAGACGTGGCTGGTAAAACGCCCCAATCATATTTTTTCCTTTGGGATGATTGACCGCCGTCTTCCCCCCAACACTACTGTCAACTTGAGAAAGTAAAGTCGTTGGCACTTGTATGAATGGAATTCCTCTCTGATAAGTTGCCGCGACAAAACCCACCAGGTCACCAATCACCCCACCACCTAAAGCAACCAGAACAGATTTTCGATCACAATTAAATTCCAACAGACGGTCGTATAATTTTTCTGCCTGACCCAGGTTCTTCGAGGATTCACCTTCAGGAACTTCGATGATGTCTGTGGTCCATCCCTGAGCGATAAAGTTCTTAGCAACCTCTTCACCGTAAAGATTGTTAATTGAAGGATGGGTGATAATCACAATCCGGCTGGGTTTGAGGATGTCCTTAAGGAACTCCCCCACCTGCGCTCTAAGACCTGAGCCGATAAGAATGTCGTAGCTTCTTTCACCCAGATCAATGCTTAAGCGTTGCATAGTTCTATTTTATCTTTATGTAAGAGGTTCGTGCGTGAGTTTTTCCAGCCTTATTCAAACTGTCCTCAGTGCTAAATTCAATTAGTTTCAATAATGGTAGGAGTGATGAACACCATAAGCTCGGAGACATTTTTTGAATCTTCAAAGCTTTTAAACAGATAACCCAAAATGGGTATTTTGGAGAAAAATGGTACGGCCTTATTGTTTTCGGATACTGTGCTTTCGTAAATCCCCCCTAAAACAGTGGTATCTCCATTCCCTACCAGTACTTCCGTATGCGTTTCCTTGGAAGTAACAACCGGCAATGATGGGCCCGTAGCCCCATCTACTGAAAGGGCAATGCTCGCACCCTGATCATTTTTGGTGGTGTCAATGGTCATATAGACATTATCGTCCGAAGTAACATGTGGAGTGACCGTGAGAGTAAGCTCAGCATCGATAAACTGGACAGAGTTACCCTCTGCTGAAGTTACCACATAGGGAATTTGTTTTCCGCTTTGAATCCGGGCTTCCTTATTGTCCGCCACCACAACTCTGGGGCTGGCAAGAATTCTTGTTTTGTCTAAACTTTCCAAGGCATTCAAAACAGCATTCAGTTTTATTCCAGGAATCAAATTACCCAGAAGCAAATCAAACCCACTAGTACCGTCACTACCTTTTAAGTCCACAAGAAAGTTACTGTTCGTGCTGGTTGAAGCACCTGAAAACTGAGTGAGGGTCGCCGCTCCGGGTGTTCCCGAAGCTAGTTCACCGGAAACCCCCCATTGAATTCCCAACTCCTGAGCAAAGTTTCTGGAGATTTCTACAATTTTCGCTTCTATTAAAACCTGAGGTGTTGGTATATCCAGAACCCTTATGGTCTCCAGCATATCATCCACATGTTTGCGAAGATCATTTAAAATAAGCGTATTGGTGCGTGTATCCACAGTAATTTGTGCGTCTATGCGTGCACTTTTGAGAGCGGTGAGACTCGTCGAAAGTTCGGTAATATCCGCATTGTCGATGCGTACCACCTCGGTGACCAGATCCTGTGCCGCCTCTTCTGTGGTTCGCGCGGCTGCCGCTCGGGCTTTTTCAGCCACTCGACCACTTTCCTCTGTCGCAAAAACTGCTTTACTAGCTATACGGACAATATTTTTGCCAAAACATTCCCGCCCCATGCCCCCGTTAGAAAGAATGATCTCCATGGCCTTATTCCAGGGCACATCCGCCATTCTGATATTTACCGTCCCTCCCACTTCAGGAGAAAGAACGAAATTGTATCCGTTGATATCTGCAAAGATGCTAAACGCGTTGCGAACATCAACATTCTGGAAGTCCAGAGAAATTGGCTCCTTTACCCCGTGCAACATTTGCGAACAAGTGTCCTTTGCTTCCTTCGCTTCCATGGAGGTATCATCGTTTTCCCCGGTCTTGCTGGGAGGAGTCTCCTGCACAGACATCGCCAACTGCTGGTCTGATTTTTGTTTGGAGGGTGTAAGCTGAACGATTAGTTTATTTTTATTCTGCTTCTGGATTTCATAATCCGCCGATTGGTTGAGAACGATTTCCAAACGCAATACACCCGACTCCTTAAAGTGAATAGGGCGAATAGAATTTACGAGTCCCTTATCTACCTGAATACGGCTGGTCAATTTTCCTTGATTCATTTTAGGGAAATCCAAAACCAACCGAAGCGGATTTAACAATTTAAACGCGGTATATTGGACAGACTGGCTCGTTTCAATAGTAACAATGGAACTTTGCCCGTCTTCTTCCGTATTAACGAAAACAATTTCTCCCAAAGCCTCGTTGCTTGAACTCCCGCTCTGGTTTTGTGCCATCAACACGAATGGCACGGAATTATTTTCCTTAAATGAATCAGGTCGCAACTTTTGATCTTCATTCATAGCAACAGCTTGACCGCTAACCACCAGCCAGACCGCCATGCTCAGGAAGATAAAAGCTATTCTTATAGTTTGGGGTTTTTTGAACATTAAATTTCTCAAGAGTTCGTATTGCCCTCGTTATTAAACATGCCGTGAATTTAATCCCTATTAATTCTGGGTCAATTCATTTTAACAATAGTAGGAGTGATAAAAATCATAAGCTCTGCAATAGTGTCGGTATCCGAATAGCTCTTAAACAAATTGCCTAAAATAGGTATTTTAGAGAAAATTGGTACCTCTTTAGTGTTTGCAATAATTTTGCTATCGTATATTCCCGCTAAAACGGTGGTATCACCATTCCTCACCAGGACTTCCGTGTGCGACTCCTTACTGGTAATTACCGGAACGCCTGCAACAGTTACAGAGGCATCAAAAGAATTTTTTGTCGTGTCTATGGTCATATAGATCCGGTCATCAGAAGTCACATGCGGGGTGACAGTAAGACTGAGTTCAGCATCGATAAACGCAATCGAGTTACCCTCTGCCGAAGTCACCTGATAGGGAATTTGTGAACCACTTTCTATCCTAGCTTCCCTATTGTCCGCCACCACAACTCTGGGGCTCGAAAGGGTTCGACTTTTACCCTCTGTCTCTAGCGCCTGCAATGCGATATTCAGGCTTGCGCCATTGATCAAATTACCCATCGTCAAAGCAAACCCGCCCACACCAGTTGAGCCGGTAAGACTCTGGCCTAAATCCACTAAAAAATCGTCCCCGGCCCCATCCGGACCAGTGAGGCCCACGGTTTGCTGTCTCCCCGAGGTGTCGGCAATTACTTCGCGATTAATTCCCCACTGAATCCCCAGTTTCTCAGAATAATTCTTGGCAACCTCTACAATCTTCGCCTCTATTAAAACCTGAGGTGTTGGTATATCCAGAATACTTATGGTCTCCAGCATGTTATCCACATGCTTACGAAGATCATTTAAAATAAGTGTGTTCGTGCGTGTATCCACGGTGATTTTAGCGTCTACGCGAGCGCTTTTGAGAGCGGCGAGACTCGCCGAAAGTTCAGCAATATCTGCATTGTCAATGCGTACCACCTCGGTGACCAAATCCTGCGCCGCCTCTTCTGTGGTTCGCGCGGCTGCCGCTCTGCCTTTTTCAGCCACTAGAAAACTTTCCTCCGCCGCAAGAACTGCTTTACTAGCTATGCGGACAAAATTATTGTCAAAACATTCCCGTCCTAAATTGATGTTAGAGAGAATGATTTCCATTGCTTCATTCCAAGGCACATCTTTCAACCTGATACTTATTGAACCACTGACTTCCGCAGACAGGATGATATTAAATCCGCTGACCTCTGAAAAGGTTCGGAAGAAGTTGCGCACATCGGCATTTTGAAAATCCAGGGAAACGGCTTCTTTCTTTCCGTACAACATGGGGAAACACGTATCTCTGTTTCCACCGTCCTCTTGATCTATGGCAGATGCAACCTTCTTTGTGGTTTCACTGGAAGGAGGATCCGCTGGAGAAGACTGAGCCAATTCCCGATCCAATAACTGTTCTGTAGATTGCAGATGAACGATTAGTTTATTTGTTGCTGGTTTTTTAATTTCATAGTCTGCTGATTGATTGAGAACGATTTCCAGACGCAATACACCCGCCTCTTTAAAATGTATGGGGCGGATGGAATTCACGACACCTTTATTAACTTGAATGCGGCTGGTCAAGTTGCCTTGATCCATTTTTGGAAAATCCAAAATCAGCCGGAGAGGGTTCAGAAGTTTAAACGCCGTATATTGAACAGGACGGGTGGACTCGATGGAAACAATAGAGCTTTGCCCATCTTCTTTTGTATTAAGAGAAACTATTTCTCCCAAAGACATACTACTCTCCCCGCTTTGGTTTTGAGCCAACCTTATTAATGGAACTATCCTTTTATCCTCATTGGCTATGTCCGATGAAGGCGCTTGTTGATGGTCTCCCATCAGAGCTGCTGAATATGCAGGACAAGCAGTCAGAAATAACAATAGAAAAGTTATCTTTAAGGTAAAGGCTTTCTTGAACATTTGTTTTCTCATGAGTTCGTATTGCCCTCGCCAGGTGTGCTTTGTGAAAATTGGATACTTTTTTGATTCGTCAGGATATTACCGAGGTAATCCCTGAACTCCTCGACCACAATTACCTGATCGCTCTGTATCTCTTTCACGTATCCGAAGAAAGGACCAATTCGGTCGCCTTTTTTCACGGCATACCCGGTTGTCTCAACCTCAAACATGGCCACCGCTTCCATTTTTTTCTTGATGATTCCCGTCATTCTCAGAGAGTCATAGTCAATGTTCAAAGGCGACTCATCCATTTTGATATCAGAAGACTTCTCCAGCGCAACGCGATAATCCTCTACAACTTGAGCATATTCATCATCATCCATTTCTTCCAGATCATCCTGGTTATTGAACAAACTCTCAAAATGCTTTAATTCCTTATAGAGTTTGGGATGCTGATCTTCAATTTTCGCAAAAACCGGCAAGGCAACCGGCGGAATATCTTTTAACTCGCCACCAAACAATCGGGCTACAGACCTGTTCAGCTCAGCTTCAGAAAAATCAATCAGTCCTTTTTTATTTACCAGAGGCCGAAAAGGATCGCGCTTTCCAATCAGCAGGTACCGTTGTCCGGGTGGAACCATTTGCCTTAACAAAGGATACTCTGGCCCACCCGAGTCTATTTCTTTTAACAACTCGACCTGAATAAGACCTGACTTATACAGAGCTCGCTTAACCCCCTTCTTAAAACCCTTCAATAACGTTTGGCTGAACCACTGACCGGATTGGGAGTTTAAAAACCTGGCGTATTCTTCAATCTCTTTATCTTTAAGATTTCTGTAACTAAAAAGCAGGCTATGCAAAACAACTTCCCGCATGGGTTCAGTAATACTTTTCTCTAATTTTCTCAGCTCTCTACTCAGAGTTTTTCCTTCAAAATATCTATTAAAAGGCTGCATCAATTTGACATATCCCAGAAAAAGGTTTTTTCCGGCCTCCGTCAAATGAGAGGAGCGCTCAATCCTCTCTACCAGCCTGGTTCGCTTCTCGTCGGGGGGAGAGTTCAATAATTTTTTAACGAATAATCCCATCGCTAACCGGTTGGTGGGCTCATTCGCTTCACGCTCGAGTTTTAATATTCTTTTCCCCAGTGCGCTCCGATACCATTGGACCACCGAGCGAACATATTGAGGCTTGTAATCTTCATTAAAGGGTCTCCTCAACGCACGGTAAAATTTACCTGAAGAATAAGCTTGGGGCATGATTCCCTGGGCAAACTCACCTTGCCCTGGAGCCAATGCATCCTCATTAATATTTCCCGATTTTTGCAAAATATATTCGATATTTCCTAAAACATCTCCCATCTTGCTGAGTTTGAATAAAGTATTGAGTCTATAATTTCGAGAACGCAGGTCTTCCTGAACAGGAGGAGTCATCGCAGATGCCAAAAGAGGCTGGACCCCTGCCAAGACTATCCATAGGAAAAATATAATTTTCATACAAAACCTAATTCTCATATTCAAACATCGTCCTCAAAAAGACCTCAATGCCCCTTTTTCTTATTTACCGCCTTAGCCTTTGGCGATGCCTTTTTTTTCGGCCCGCGATTTTCAGAGCCTTCCAAAAAAGAGTAAGTTTTTGCTGTTAAAGTGGTTCTCAGAGTACCCTGTGTAGTATCCACAGCCCTTGCTCTAGATTTTGAAGCACCCTGACCCTGCAAAATTAAATTTTCAAAACTCACCAGGCGCAAAAGATTCTGCATATAGTCGATGAAATCGAGCGTGACCCACAATTCTCCATTTATCTGGACTTCCAAGGGAATCTCTTTATAAAAATCCCCAATCGCACCTTCCTGCAAAGTGAGCGCAACCAACTTGATATTTCTATGCTTGCCAAATGCCGCTATTTTTTGCATCAAATCAGGAATCTCATCCTGACTGGGCATTTGATTTTTAAATGAATCAAACTGGCCCTTAACGCGGGCCATATTTTTTGCCACCAAGCCTCCTTTAGCAATCGTAGCTTCATATCGCTTAAGGGTTCTCTCTGCCCCATCCTTTTTCGTGAGGAGACTTTCATACTCCTCATTAGAGACGCTGTGTAAGGTGAAAAAATAGACGAGGAAAAGCGCCAAACCGATACCTATTGCTCCTGCCAGCAAATGGGTGAACTGAATCTCCTCAAGTTCATCGTAGGGTAATTTGTCGAACAATTTTTCCATAGTCGTTGATTAAGCCGATTTTTTCTTTTCCGGCATATAGCAATAAATAATAAAGTTATAAATCGACTGACCCCCAATAAATTTCTGGGCTGATTTATAAAGAAACGTGGTTTCATAATAGGGAAGTTCCTGCAATCTTTTCACATACTCCACCACCCCCTTTTCAGTCAGGGCATAACCCGAAACTTCCACAAATTCTTTAGCAGGCCCTGCAGTTCCCTTTTTCTTTTTCCTTTTCTTGTTAGCAGGGTCACCAAACATGATGACGGGAACTTTCTTTGACCTAAGACTCTCTGCATCCTTCTGTATGATAGAGGCCAGCCAAAGGCCTTCAGGAACTGCCATATTCAAATCGCTGACAATGGTGCTCGCGGGCATTTGCTTTTCTCTTAAACCTTCAATCCCCGCAATAATAGTCTGCATGCGATTCTGCTTGGCTTCCATGGCTTTGACCTTTTTATACTGACTTGTCAAGCCCGCGACTTGAGACTCCAAGTTGTGTGTCTCGCTTCTTATCGAATCCAGCCGAGCTTGCTCCATAAGCCAAACAGCCATGACAAAAAAGATCGCGGCAACTATGATCGCAGCGCATTTGACCACCCGCTTATGGATCTCAATCTTTTTTAGCTCATATCGATAATCATGGAGATTGATTCGAATCATTTGTGGTCAAACTTCCTTGTAGCCAGACCCAGGGCAACCGTGGACAGCCCGCTCATTTCATCGGTTAATGACTGATCAAAGTTTTTAGGGTTTATTTTGACTCCCTGCATTGGATCCAGAATCTCTACGGGCATCTTTAGATAGTCAGCAAAAAAACCATCTAGTCCCCGAATCATGCTTCCTCCTCCGCATAACAAAACTCGCTCTATCTTATGGTCAGACAGAGTGCTGAAATATTCGAATGATTTTTGAACCTCTTCTAAAACTTTTTTATAGGCTCGGACAATAACTTCGACAACTTCCTCCTCCTTAATACTTGAAGAGAGCTTGCCTCGCTTTATGTCAAGGGTTTGTTTAAAGGGAATCTGGAATTTCGACATGAGAATATTAGTCAAATATCCTCCTCCAATAGGAATGTCTCGGGTATAACCCATTGCCCCATCCTGAATAATATTGATATGAGTGAAAGAATCCCCCAAATCTATCAGCGCAATGGTGCCCATTGTTGACAAGTCAGTGGTCAACTGTGCCGCATTCATTAAAGCAAAAACATCCAAGTCAATGATGGCCGGTTTCAAACCCGCCTCTAGAAGGATATCTGTCCTCTCATCGATAACTTCTTTTTGAACCGCAACCAGAAGGGCTTCCATCATTTCACCTTCTTCATTTGAATCCTCTTTTTGCTCGTCATTGTCTTGGGAGTCATCAGCAGGTTCAGATTCTTCAAAGTTTTCGGATTCCTCATCCTTATCAGTATCTATTGCGCCCAGTATTTGGAAGTCGAGAGCCACATCGTCAATATCGAAAGGAATGTACTGTTCCGCTTCCTGGGTTATCTTTGCAGAAAGCTCTTCTTCCGACATTACCGGAACTTTTATTTTCTTTATGAAAACCGCTTCTCCAGCAACGGCAGAAACGGCATAGCGACTTTGAATTTTTTCGGCTTTGATTAAATTTTTCAGAGCATTCGCCACCAGTTCGGGCTTTTTAATTGCCCCTTCGACAATGCATTCCTTATCCAACGGCATCATGCCAAAACGAGTCAGTTCATATTGCCCTTCCTTAAACTCAGTCAACTGAACCAGCTTGATGGAAGAAGACCCGATGTCGATAGCAACTAATGGACTTTTTTTCGATAAAAACATAAAATCCAAAAAAAAATTTCCGTAATATTCACCCTCAAAAGGGCTGATATATCTTTAAATACAGCAATCTCTATACCAAACAGGCTTGTTATCTATAACCTCTTTTAAAATAAGGTCTTCAAAAATCGCTATTAAAGGCCCCCGCCAGTTAGATGGTTGATTTTTATCACTTTCCATAAAAAATCATTCAGATTATATGTAAACTTTTTTTCTGTTCGGCGCTCAAGTCCCTCACGCTTGTTCCGATAAGCGTTTTGGGATTTATTAAATAAAGCCTCTATTTTCTCAACATGCATTAACATGCCCCAAACCTCAAAATAGAAATCCCTATAAAAATTCAGGAACTTTTTGACTTTCCTTTTCCCGGCAATGAAGCCGAGTTGTCACTTGCAGAATCAAAAATTCTTGTCCGGTCTGCGAGCTTGTATCCAAGAGCTAAAATAATCTTCCGCTTAGTATCGAGTCGACAGTCGTTCCCCTTTTCAATACGATCAATCGTTTGAACGGTCACACTTGCCTTTCGAGCCAACTCGGCCTTGCTCATCATTTTAGCTTCCCGTATTTCCCGGACGCTGTTGGTGTTGGCCACAGTAAATCCCCTCCATAAAGATGGTTCTGACGCAATTGGGTCCTGCTTATTTAATTACTTTATTGTGGAATACATAGATGTTACTTTTAAAAACACCAATTTGTCAATAAAATTCCTTGAATAACCATTATCTAATATTAATTACTATAAATTTGTTTAAATTAGGATTATTGCAAAAAGGCCGGTTCTTATTGTCATAATTTCGCCTCCAACCAAATGTCGGTTGCAAAGACCCTGCGATTCCCTTACATTCTCCCTTATGAAACAAGTCTATTTAGATACCTTTGGCTGCCAGATGAATGTCGCCGATACGGACAGGATGGAGCTCATCCTGTTCCATTCCGGCTACCGACGCACCCAGGAAAAAGAGGAGGCAGACCTGATTCTGGTCAATACCTGCTCCATTCGGGAAAAGGCTGAACAAAAAACGTTCTCCCTGTTTGGCAGCCTAAGACCTTTAAAAATGGCGAACCCAGACCTGATTTTGGGCTTGACCGGGTGCCTCGGCCAGCAGGATGGAAAAAAACTGCTGCAACGTATGCCTTATCTGGATTTCGTGATGGGCCCGGACCAAGTGGATGGAATCGCAGAAGCGGTCGACCGGGTGCGCGATACCGGCAAATCTTTCGTCTGGACCGGTTTTGATAAGGAAAAAGCCTACTCCATTCCCGAACTGGCCTTGCCCAAATCACCTGGACCCAGCACGTTTGTAAACATCATTAAAGGTTGTGATAAATTTTGCACCTTTTGCGTGGTGCCATTCACTCGGGGAAGAGAAAAGTCACGGGAGCCGGAGGAACTCTATGGAGAAATCCGTCATCTGGTGGATCACGGTGCGAAAGAAATTATTTTACTCGGGCAAAATGTAAACTCTTACGGCAAGCGAGGGCTGAAGAACCCTATACCGTTTCATGAACTTTTATATGGCGTCGCTAAAATTCCCGGAGTAGAAAGGTTGCGGTTCACCACCAGCCATCCCAACGATTTCACCCGCGAGACCATACAAGCTTACCGGGATATTGACATTCTGGTGAACCATCTGCACCTTCCCGTTCAGAGCGGTAACAACGAAGTGCTCCAAGCCATGCGTCGCGACCACACAATTGAAGAGTATCGGGATTTGCTATTAGAATTGAAATCAGAAGTGCCAGACATATCCATCTCTACCGATATCATTGTCGGGTTTCCCGGTGAATCGGATGAAGCCTTTGACGACACACTGAAAATTATGCAAGAAGTCGGCTACAGCAGTAGCTTCATGTTTTCCTACAGTCCCAGACCCGGAACCCCGGCGAATGAATTGCTCGATTCGGTTCCCGAAGAAACCAAAAAGCGCAGACTGCAGGAAACCATCGCACTGCAAAGCCAGTTGACCGCCGAGCAGGGTCAAGCGTTCATCGGCAAAAATGTTGAGGTGCTGATAGAAGGCCGATCATCTAAACCGGGCTATACTTTCAAGGGTAGGAATCCGCAATACTGGGGCGCAAATATTCAAGGTGGGGAAGAAATATTAAAAGCCGGAGATACGGTAAAAGTGCAGGTCGAAAGTGTTTCCGGTCATTCCCTCAACGGCCCTCTAGTTGTGGCTGCTAGCCGCAGGGGCAACCGGCAAGAACCTGTTAAGCCGAAATAACCCCTTGCTACAAAGTAAAACCATTACTCTCTGGGTCCAGCGTCACGCTGGCGCCGAGTGGTTAATAAATCGCCAGACGGGAATAGACTTCCTCTTCTACTATCGCAAGTTGCGGCAACACCACTTTCAAAGCAATACGTACTTCACGGATAAATTTCAGCTCCGGTGGCCGTTCCCGCTCAGCAAACTGGTGCAGCGCATCTGTACAAAAATGATCCAGCTCAATAATCTGGTTCAATAAGTCCGCCGGCAAGTCTTCCAGTCCAACCTCCTGATCTTCCAGAAACCGCAATACCCCGACCAGACTCAATTTAAGATCCACGCATTGCTCACGCAAATTCGCGATCAAATACGACTCGCGGATTTTAAGATCTTCGCAGATTTTGAACAATAGTTCGCGCAAATAACCATAAAATACTTCATGCTGTTTTTTGTCTTTGAACAAATCACCCTGGCCCCCGAACAACAGGAAAAAAACCGCCTCCAGTTTGTATTTGTCCGAAGACATGACTGTATAAAGTATGGATTTAAAATCCAAAGCGTCAAAGGCCAATTGTAAATCCTGAAATATTTTATTCAGCGACCCCAGCTCACCCTTTACCGCCCTGTTGGCACCGGAACGAACGAGAGGCCCCGGTTCCTCCTGCCATACAGGAACCATCTGCACCCCGCCAGCCTCACACCCAACAACGGTCCATTCCCTGAGAGACTCCAGAAAGTCGGTGACAGAAAAAACCTCCACCTCGCGAAACACTTTCGCGTCCACAGAAAAAAGGATGCGCAACAACTGCTTTTCTAGTCCGGTAGAACAAAATTTTTCGTCCTGACAAAGCGGGTCCATCTGAGTCGCCAAAGCGATATAAAGCGCCCGCATGCGCAATCGATCCAAGCGATATTGCCGCGAGGAGTAGGGACGCACCCGATAGATTCCCTTTTCATAGTCAACCAATTCAATCAAAACAGCATCCCCCGGCCGGGATGAGAAACTCTTGTATAAAGAATTCATGTCCCAGACCGTAACCGTCATGCGACTTTTACCGGGAATCCATTCATTGATCTTGATTTCTTCGGGAAAATGCGCACCCCCGCAGTACTGATAAAAAGGAATAATATCCTGAATAAAATAAGATTTTTTCAACTTGGGGATTTCATTCCCATCCGGATCTTGAAACGTCAACTCACTCTCTTTAAGATTCGTCGGCATGAAAGGGATCAAACGATGCCCTGGTATCAGGACACCCTCCTTCAACTCCCATTTCCCCAACTGCATGGATAAAGATACGTGACCGATCTTTTCAACCACAGCACGAAAGGGAATAAAATTACTGTCATGAATACCGATCAGCGAAGAATGGTTGAGCAAAACTTTCTTCAGCCGCTTCATGGCAGAATCAGAAACTTCTTTTTGCCATCGCCCTTCCAGACTTTTGGCAAACTCTTCCGCACTGAATGGGGTGCTCGACTCTTGAATGAGTGTTTCTGCTAAACGCTTGAGGGATATTCGCATGATAAGAAAAAATAAATAAAACGGTCAAGGATAGACGGCAGGTGAGACCTGGTAGAACGGTGGAAGGAATCACTCACCGCATTACTGAGCATAGCCTAACATAAAATTTTTAAACTGTTAAGCGATGAAACCCGATTAACCACAGATTCACACAGATGAACAGAGATAAAAATGATTGCCTCCCTCCCTTCATAGGGAGGGACTGAGGGAGGGTTGGATTTCTTCCTTGAACGAAACAAAGTTTTTCCTCAATCAAAAACCAGCCAACCCTCCCCAAGCCATCAAGCCCTCAAATGATCGGGCTTGAGTCCCTATGAAGAAACCTATGCGTAAGTCGGTAAAACGGAGAGGCCAGATCCTTCGTCGCCGTTGGCTCCTCGAGGATGACAAAACGGCATTTCTTGTCATTCTGAACGAAGTGAAGAATCTTGGGGTTATGCAAATCACCCCCACGCCGAGTGGATGCATTAAGTTTGATTTTAAGAATTGGGAAAGTTAAAATTCTACTATTCAATAATCACAATGTACTTATTGCAGGAGACGTTTCATGGCACTCAATCTGGAACCGGTATATCAGGAAATTTTCGCAAAATTTAAAACGCGAAAAAAGTTCGTGATACGGTCCGTGGAAAATAATCAGTTGACCATCGAGCAGGATGAAGAAATTTGCGGACAAAAAGAACCCAAAGTTTTTGACTTTAAAAGTCCCCGAGAGTTCGAAGAATTCGTCCGTGTAGAAAACCAGTTCGAATCCGACATTGTTAAACAACTAGAAGGCAACAAAATGCCTTATAGGTGAGCCACAGCCCACTCGGCGTGGGGCCAATGGGCGAAAACTTGTCCCCCTTTAACAAAGAGGGATGTAGTGATTGACCACACAGGGGGCATTGCAAAAAAAAAACGAAGCCATGAAATTCTTCTTTAGCTCTAATGCCTCGGAGGCAAAAAGGAGAGCAGTAACACCCATAGGCTTATTTGCCTAGACTTTTGAAACTGACTTAATTTGTTTCTTCTCTTTCTCAGGTTTCCTTCTTGAAATTTTTGCTTTGGCAATTATACCTGCATAAGTTATTGCCTTTTCAATGCCATCCGGCCTTTCGCTTAAGGCAAGTAAGTGAAGGCCAATTACTTCTGGGTTGAAGTTTGATTGAATTGCTTCATTGGTTAAAACATCAATATTGCCACTCAAAAGTTTTTGCTTATGAGGATCATTTGATGCGTTCATACTTGAAGGCCGAAACAAGTCTTCCTGTAAAGGTCTGTCAACTTTTCCCAAAGGTTTCTTGACACTTTTCTTGAGGAGAAGCGGTAGCATGGGAAGATTACCTTTTGGAGTTTTCGGTAAATTTTTCCGCCTCTTTACAAAGATTGTTTGACCAAAATCAAGCTTTAGCCATTGCCACAAAGCCGCATTTTTCCCACGCCCAAAAAATTCTTCTCCATTTTTTTCCGCATATGCTAATCCAGCAACGCTAATTTCACCATCAGATGTTCCTACTGAATCCTGCTGAGTTTTTGGAGGATTCCATTTAAGCAAGTCAGGATAGCTAAAACTTTGGGTAATTTGACCGCAGCTGATCTTAAATAATCGTAAGGCCTCTTTCTCTAAATATTGTTGATCCTGTATTTCTCCATTAGGAGGCGTATCCACAATGCCACCTATAATTGCCCCGGCCATTGTTGCAATCGTGTCCGTATCACTATGTAATAAATTTGCGGCAGTCAGCATGGCCGTACTGGGATCTTCTTTCTCATACAACCAACTTAATGCGGATGCAATAATAGCCGTTTTTGTGCCTGAGCCGCGCTGAGATTCTTCTAATCCCCCCAAAGCCGTCACAATCTTTCTGTAACTTTCCTCAGGGTTTTTTGAAATACTTTCTTTTATAATTTTCAAATCTTTTAAACATTCATCTCTAACTAATTCCAATTCTCTTTCAATGGTACTATTCATGCAATTTTCCCAAGTTGGAAGCCAAAATGTTGAGAGAAAATTATCTTTAGTAATAACACCCAAATTCAACTTACAAGTGCAACTCTGATAGTCGGTAGCAGGGTAAACTGCGGTAACCTTGCATTTTTTCTCACCGACAAAAGTAAGAGGAGCACGCATGAGTGGCTACACACAGCTTACCCAAG
>Ga0233434_1002347_pt1 | contig 16734 bp, 22 predicted proteins | sample SI_122_August201_4_FD_182738 | JGI IMG/M metagenome (GOLD analysis project Ga0233434, IMG submission 182738) | Seawater microbial communities from Saanich Inlet, British Columbia, Canada - SI_122_August2016_120_MG | ecosystem: Environmental > Aquatic > Marine > Inlet | place: Canada: British... | reverse complement strand
TCTAGATGTAGTTGGTCTTCTAGATGTAGTTGGTCTTCTAGATGTAGTTGGTCTTCTAGATGTAGTTGGTCTTCTAGATGTAGTTGGTCTTCTAGATGTAGTTGGTCTTCTAGATGTAGTTGGTCTTCTAGATGTAGTTGGTCTTTTTGGTTGAAATCGATTATACGAGATCTCTTTTCCATCGTTTAGATTTTTTTCAATTATATTCTTTATTGCATCTTGATTGGTTTTAATTCTGTGATGATACATACACAACATTTGACAATTAGATAATGAATTATCATCTCTTCCTTTAATATGATCAAATTCAAAAAATTCTGAATTTTTACAAGCATAAACAGCACATCTATTTTTTTGGAATTTTTTAATCGCATCTTTAATTTTCTGTGAAAAATTATTTCTAGGTATTGGGTAATCTAAATTATCTTCAGATTTTGCAAATTGTTTAAGATATTCGAAGTTTGGATCTTTTTCATCTAAAATATCTTTCATTACCAAATATTTTGCCAATTTTAAATCTGAAAATTTTCCTTGTTTTCTATTGTGTGAAAAATACAACATATAGTCTTCATGAGAAATCCTATGCCCAAATTTTTGAATCAAATTGTATTCTGAATCAAATAATCTTGTTCCTTGAGTGGGATATTTTCCTATCACTTTTTGGCAAGCATCTTTTAATTCTCTAGAGTCCAAAGTTTTTATGATTTTGGAAAGTTTTTTGTTTAAATTATTAGCATGTTTTTCATAATCTGTTCTTTTGAAAAAACCCATAATTTCATTTATTTTTGTGTAAACTTAAGCTTATTGAATTGTAACTAGGGTTTTATCTTACAAAAGGTTTAAAGCTGATTGCTATCAGAACCCAACGTGGCAAAAAAATTTACAATTAATGATGTGGTTTGCGCAGACAGCAAAACACTATCAAAATTCATCAAACCAAACAGTGTTGCATTAACCGTTACATCCCCTCCTTATGGAAATGCGATTAATTATACTCAACACGTTAAAAATTTGAAATCAGGAAAGGGTAAAGACTTTCGAGGAAATGTAGGTGGTAGTTTGGATGATTATCTTGATGAGATGAGAGGAATTTTCTCTGAGGTTAAAAAAGTAACAATGCCTGGTGGTTTTTGTTGTATTGTAATTGCAGATGAATTATCTGAAGGAGTATTAATCCCACTTCCAAGTTTACTAATCTCAAAACTTGTAGATCTTGCAGATGAGGAAGAAGGATGGCATCTCAGAGATATGATAATTTGGAATAAAGTAACTGCTGGAAGAAGCGGTGCTGGAAATAGGTTTGGGCAGTTTGTAAAGATTCCAGTACCTACACGATACAGAGCAAATATCATGCACGAGTACATTATTGTTTTACAAAAAGGGAAGAAAGCGAGATTTCTTTTAAAAGAAACAGAACCTAAAATTCCTCTAAATCGTGCAATGAAGAGACAGGTAGCATTATCTGTGTGGGATATTACACCAGTTCCACCAAATGTTATCAAACACCCTGCAGTATTTCCCGAGCAAATTCCATGGAGACTAATCCATATGTACACACAGCCAGGTGATGTTATTTTGGATCCAATGTGTGGAAGTGGACAGACACTCAAGGTTGCAAATAATCTAAAAAGAAAATACATTGGAGTTGATATTAGAAAAGCATATGCAACTCTTGCAAAGAAAAGAGCAAAAGACAAGATGATGTTATCTAATTTTATGATTCCACTTTATTTTCCAGTAAAATGGGTAGACAAAATTCAATCTGGAAAAAAGGATGATGCGCACATTGATGTTGAGGATCATATTCCAAAAGGATACAAACTTCAGTTCCAGAAAATCTCAAAGGATGCAGAAAATGGAACAGATACCAGACACTTGTACTACAAAAATAAAACTGGAGATTACTTGTGTTGTATTATTGGTGCTGCTGAAGAACCATACATGATGAAACTTGGAAACCCAAAAAAAGCAACCTCTCCTTTAAGAAAAATTTTCAAAAAACTACCTGAAACATTTGATCTGATTGATTTGAAAAAGATCTTACCTGTTGGGGTACCTGATGATCCTTACTCTTTAATTTCTCTAGTTGATGTCTTGGTGGAAATAAAAAATGTAAAAAGAAAAACTAGATCATTAACTAAAGCAGTTTATGAAAAATTAAATTAGAATCCTACGTTATCTTTACTCTCTTTTAATGACAGTTATACGTGGGATGGTCTTGAGATAAGAAATGGTCAATAAGGGGTTTCCAAATTTTGGCATGACCCAAGCAGGAGCGTTTGTAGCAACTTTGAAAAATTACAATTTACCTGATTTTATTCTAACACTTGTTGCTAAAGAATGCAAATCACCTTTACAGGAAAGAGGTAGAATAGATGATAAATTACAAAGTATGAACGATAGCGCTTTAGAATTACTACACAAAGTTTTCGTAGACTGTGAAGAAGATGATGCAGGAAAATATGCACAATACAGATTCTTTTCATATGTCTCCAGCATGCATCATAAATGTGAGGTATCTGTAAATGAGTTAATTCCTGGAGCATCAGGGGTAAACCACAAATTTCACATTGCAATAAAAAATAATGGGATGTATATTGCTGTAGGAATCAACAAAGCAACCGGAAATCCCGTCAACAAAAAAGAATTGATTAAATTTTACGAGATGGTAGATGATATAAAAAATGGAGAACATGGAACGATGTTGCTTGATGGAGTTTATTGTTCATCTACAGGATTTAGACAAGATGGATTGGCAGAGCTTGATGAATTAAACAAGGCAAGAGGGGATGATCCTGAAAATATTTTAAATTTTAAAACTGCAACATTTGAAAATAATATTTACTCTTCGTAATGAGACATGTCAGGATTGTATTCTCTTGTATCGCCTTTGACTCTGTAGATTCCTTTACCTATTCTTTCTATCTTTTCTTTTTTGTACATTCTAGACAATATGGATCTGGCATTTCTATTTGTCATACTCAAGCTCTTACAAACATCGTCAACTGATTGTGGTCCTCCATATTCTTTGGTTGATTTTAAAATCTTGAGAATTCTTTCACCAGTTCCGTTAGTGGAGTAAAGTGTCATGGATAAAAAGAGATACTTCTAATGACTATTTTTATCTATACTTGGAATTTGGCCTACAGTTGAAATACCAATGATGAATTTAACACTGTATGAAGTTAGATAGTGTCAAGATGAAGGCAGTCAAGCACAAAGGCTCTCCATTATTAGTTACAGCTGGACCTGGGAGTGGGAAAACACGCCTGGTAACTGAGAGAGTCAAGTTTCTAATCAAAGATGGTCTTGATCCATCAGAAATTCTGTGTTTAACATTTTCAGAAAAGGCTGCCAGTGAGCTTAGGGGAAGATTAGAAGACGATGATGAGATTAAAGGGAAATTTGATATCTCTGAAATGCAGATTAGCACATATCATGCTTTTTGCAGGAATTTATTATTAGAGAACACAACTGCCACCGGTCTTGGAATGAAAGGAGGAGTACTTGATCGTTCTGTATTTTTGGTTTGGGGAGTTCAGAATATTGATTCATTTGGTTTTGACAGACATGTTGTAATTTTAAACAATGCTTATGATTTAATTGAAAAAATGGTTGATGGAATTAGTGTTTTTAATCAAGAGTTGATTTCTCCTGATGAATTAAAAAAATATGTGGATAAAAAATTAAAAAAGGAATCATCGATTGTTGATGTCGATGAGTTTGATTATTTACATCAAATGGATAATCTTGTAAAAATTTACAAAAAATACATGGAGTTCAAAAAGAAAATTGATGTAATGGATTATGATGATTTAATAGTTGAGGCCAACAGGATTTTAGAAAGTAAAGATCAACCCCATGTTCTAAAACGTGTTCAAGAAAAATTTAAGCATATTTTAATTGATGAATTTCAAGATAATAACTTTGCACAATTTGCTTTGGTAAAAAAAATAGCAACAGATGGAAACATTACTGCAGTAGGTGATGCTGATCAGAATATTTATCGATTCCAAGGAGCATATACTCAAATATTTGAGGATTTTCAGAAAACGTTTCCAGATTATACCGAAATTTCTCTGGTAAAGAATTTTAGAAATCCTAAGAGTGTAATTGATCTATCTGGCCAACTCTTGGCACAAGACACTCTACGTGCTACAAAAAATATTCAAGCCACTAAAAAAGAAGATGATAAAGTAAATGTTGTAGAGTGCTCTTCTGAATTTGCACAAGCAGAGTTTATCCAAAATAAAATCGGTGAGATGATAAAAAATAATCCCGGTTACTCTTTTAGGGATTTTGCCATTTTATCAAGAAAACAACAAGATGGTCTGAATATCGCTAAAATACTGGCATCTGAGGGAATCCCTGTAAAATACATAGGAAAATCAAAGGTCCATGGTTCTCCTAGTGCCCAGGTTCTCTTTGCGTTTCTGAGAATTATCGCAAACCCCATGAATTCTATGACTAGTATTATTAGATTGCTTGAAGAGTACGATATTAGGCCTCAGAATATCTCAAAGATTAACAGAGAAGCAGGTGTTAGAGCCAGAGGAAAAACAGATGGGGATTATACATTTGATGTACTTTCTGATTTGAAAGTTGAACACCTCACTCAAAAAACTCAGATACAGGAACTTTTCACAACAATTAATGAATTTATTAAACTTGCAAAGGATCACACTCCGTCTCAAGTAATTTACAAAATTATTAGAAACAAAACTGACCTTTACAAAAAAATATCCAATGATGATTCTACTGAAAGTTTTGTAGAACGTTCAGTTTTAAACAGTGTTCTTAACAACGCTTATGATTTTGAAAAGATAAATTCTGAAGTAACTGTAAAAGAATTCTTAGAATTTACAGAACAACTCAATCAATTTGATGTTGAAACAAAAAGAGATGTGTCTGGAGATGATGCAGTGCAAGTATCAACTATTCACAAAAGCAAGGGACTAGAGTTTGAAGTTGTGTTTATCATAGATGTGGCAACATATAAAATGCCAATGAAATATTCTGAAAAGTCATTTTATGTTCCACAACAACTTGCAAAAGGTGTAATTCCAAGTGCAACACCAAAAATAGAGCATAACCGAGAGGAGATGAGAATTTTGTATGTGGGAATGACTAGAACCATCAGTCATCTGTTTTTGATGTATCCTACACAGTATGAGGACAGGTCAAAGGCAAGCAAAGCATCAAAGTTTCTTGTAGCTCTGAAACCTAAAGAAAATGAGAATGTTAACTTTGTAAAGTATGATTCAAATTCTGATAGTAATATTTCAGCACCAGTTGATGTCTTTGATGTGATCAAAAATGAGTATATTGAAAAGGCACTAAAGAATTTACATTCTGATCAATTCCAAAGTGCAATTCATAAAATTATTGAAATTGCAAAGATTGATCATTACAAGAAAAATAAATCATCTGATGGATTCTCTTTTGACAATTTATTACAATATGAGCCTGATCCCCTCACTGATGAAAGACTTGCAGGTACAAATCCTATGGCGATGGGATATGAGAATCAAAAATTATCTTTTTCAAAGTTTGATGATTATGCAAAATGTCCTAAAATGTTTTGGTACAAACATGTGCTGAATGCTCTTCCTAAAAATCAGGAAGCAAATGCTCTGTACAAAGGTTCAATGTTTCATAAAATTGTAGAAGATGTTGATAATCCAGAAATGCCTGAGAAAAAAGGTGATCTCAAATCCATGTTGTCTGAACTTGAATCAAGTTGGGATCCATCAAAATATTTGCAGAGTTCAGTTCAAAAGGAAACTGAAGATAAACAATCCCTTATTCCAGCAATTACATCATACCAAAAATGGAACAGTGAAAATAAAAATACAATTACTGATGTTGAACTAAAATTCTCAACTCAAATTGGTGGTTTTCAAGTAAATGGAAAAATTGATAGAATTGAAAAAACACCTGAAGGTGATTTTGTAATTATTGATTACAAAACTGGTGGAAAGAACAAAAAAGTTACAAAAGTTGAGGAGAGTTTACAATTAAACATGTACTGTTTAGCTTTACAGGAACATAAAAGATATGGAAAACTGCCAAAGATTGCTTCATTTTTCTATGTTGAAAAAGAAGAAGGCCAACAATTCTTTGATTATGAAGTATCTCAGACAGATGTTGATGTTGCAAAGAAAGTCATAGAAACTTTTACTGACTCTATAAAGAAAAAAGAGTTTGATGCAACTCCTCAATCGTTTACCTGTAAGTGGTGTGATTACAATGACATTTGTAAGGATGCAGAATAATTGTTTGATCCTACCCCTGAAGATTTCTGGAGGGGAATTACACTGTATGGTGCTAATCAAACTACATACAAAATGGCATTGGGCAAATTATTGATGAAGTATGCTAAACAGAATGTTCAGAAATTAACATTAGATGAGTTATCTGAAGACTTTTTTCAAATGTATGACACTAGAATTAAAGAAACAGGAAAACCTCAATACAAAAAATTTGATGATGAATCAGTGGTTGAAAAACAAATCAAAGGAGTTCTTAATGGCAGTACTACAAAATCAAAAGCTCTTAACAAAATTAAATCAGGGCCATTGTTAGATCAAGTGTTGCCCTATTTTCTGAATGTGTTTGGGTATAGTCCTATTCCTGTAAAATTCTATTCTGTTTCAGATGATAAGAGAATTCTCAACTTACATGATCCGTTGTTAGATATTTTTTCAGATAACCAAAATGATCATTATTTTAAGAAAATGGATTCTAGGTGGAATCTATTAGAATATAGTTTTGAAAAGATTTCAGAAGCCGAACGAATTTTTGTAGATACACTTGATGAAAAATTATTTGTAATCAGAAAAGACATTAGACGTGATTTAACGCCCATTAAAGATGCATTAGCCGGATATCAACAAGATCGATGTTTCTACTGTGGTGAACATCTGTATGATCCTAGTCATGTTGATCATGTGATTCCTTTCAAGGCATTGGGACATAATGAATTTTGGAATTTGGTCGTTGCCCATGAACAATGTAATTTAAGAAAAACAGATAATCTTGTAGGATTACATTTTATTGAAAATTTGATTGAAAGAAATGAATATGTGATAAAAAGTCATTTACCTCTTCATAAAGAAATTCAAGCAGATTTAGGAAAAACACCAAAAATAAGAAGGCAGAAAATAATTGACAGTTATCTATATGCAAAAAATGATAAGAAACTCAATTTATGGGAAGGTGATTCAAAATATGATCCTAGAAATGATGTATTTTACAGAGGTTGGATAAAACACATTGGTGGTTTACAATAAAGCTATTAGGGATAAAATCCCTGAAATAATCAAAAAATCTGGGTTTGATTGCAATGTCCAAAAATTACCTGATGATGAATTTCTAAAAAAACTTGAAGAAAAATTGTTTGAAGAGGTTTCAGAATATGGTGAAAGTAAATCTTTTGAAGAACTGGCAGATATTTTAGAGGTAGTATTTCAAATTGCAAAACTTTCTGGGATTTCTAAAGAAAAATTAGAAGAAATCAGAATTAAGAAAAATAATGAACGTGGTGGATTTAACCAAAATTTATTTTTAATTGATACTGATAAACAATAATTATAAATGCTTAAGTTCCTAATTTCATTATCATTCATTGATAAACTACCTAGTTTAAAATAAAATCACTACCTACATGAGTTCCTTTAATTAAAAATCTCGTAGCGTCTAAACTACCCAAAATTATTTATCTACAAGTAATATGATAACAATATCATCTATGCAGCTATCGAGTAAATACATCCCAATGAAAAAAAAGAAATCTATAGTTAAACCAAAAGAACAGTTGATCAGCAAATCTCTCTCATTTTCTGGAAAAAAAACTTCTAAAGAAATTGGGAAGAAAATGTCCAAAGTAATGAAGGGGAAAATTCCGTGGAATAAGGGCAGAACCGGGGTTTACTCAAAAGAAACCCTAGAAAAAATGTCCCAATCACAAATGGGTAAAATAGTTTCAAAGGAAACCCGGAGAAAACTATCAAAAGCTCACAAGGGTAAAACCATGTCTGAGGCATCCAAGAGGAAAAATTCTGAATCTCACAAGGGTAAAACCATGTCTGAGGCATCCAAGAGGAAAATATCAAAAGCTCACAAGGGCAAAAAGCACTCAGAGGCATCCAAGAGGAAAATGTCTAAAGTAATGAAGGGAAACATTCCATGGAACAAGGGTAGGAATAATATCTACTCAAAAGAAACCCTAGAAAAAATGTCTCAATCTCAAATGGGTAAAATAGTTTCAAAGGAAACCCGGAGAAAACTATCGAAAGCTCATAAAGGATTAAAGCATTAAAAATTACTTGAAATAATTAGATAATCCAAAAAGATTTTGGATTTTATAAATTCTTAAACTAAAAACTCTGTAGCATCCAAGCCGTCCTGTGTTATCTTTATCCATCTATTCCTACCGATCTTTTCTATTTTGATGAAATTCCACTCATCTTGTAATGGTTGAATTATATTTTTATCAAGACTTGCAAACCTTGCTTGAGAATGGTTCTTTTCTTCGGAATTGACTGTAATTATTTCTTGTTCTTCAGCAAGTTCTGCCATCTCTTTTTTTGTTATTTTTTGATTCTTTGCTTGCTGAATTATTTTTAACGCTTGTAATAATTTTGGTTTTGGTGTTTGTATTTCATATGTTGGTAGTGGAACTGTGTCTTTGAGCCCAAATGATTGTTGTTTTCCTTCAAACGCTGCATACTTTTCAGGCTCTGCATAAAATGGTTGTAAATTTTTATATTCTTTTAAAACCATACATGCCATCATACAAGCAATAGCTTGAATTTTAGATCCTGACGCTACGTTGACATAGATGTAATTGTTTTCTTCTTGATTGATTACATCTTTGATTGACTTTATTGTTTGAAATAAATTTAATCTGTCACTGTGTGCAACTTTAACTTCTACTCCTAATTTTTTACATTCTTTTTTTATTTTCTCAAGATATGGTGCTGATAAATCAGATGAACGGTTATCATGTACCATTAGCCATAGTCTGTCTGCTTTAGTTTCTTTTAGAGGAAGTACAATTCTGTCAATTTCAAAGCCTAAAGGGGCAATATGCACTCGAAACGTGGCTAGATTAGTCATAATAGTATGTTCAGTATGGATACTATGTTGATGTTATATAATAATTTCTATTATGTATCTAAGATATGAAAGAACAAAACATAATTCAGAAAAACGAATTTAATTCTAGTGTTTCTTTTTATCCTAGAATTATTCGTGAGTTTGTCGACAATGACGAACCAATGTACTACGGAGGAAACTAGATGAAGGAAAATAGCATGAGAGAAATTCTTCCAGACAGACTTCATGCAGTTGATTTAGAATATGATCTTAAAAAACTGCATGCAGAGATGGAGTATCATAAAGCAAAAGTGATCATCTTTGATCAGGCAATCAAAGTTCAACAAAAAGAACTAGACAGAATGTTTGATGCATCAGAGGATCAAATCTCAAAAGGAGAGATGTATCAATGAATTTGATTGATAGAGATATCCATCACATATCTTGGAAAAATCACAACATCAAATACTACATCAAAGTGGCAATGGAGGAATATCTCAAAAAAGAGGAGAAAAAGAAATGAAGTTAACAAGAATACTTCCAAAGTTTCTTGCAAAGTCATACCAACAAGAAGATTTGAGAAGAACAGAAATTCAACTACAGTATCATCAAGGAATGGTTAGAGTGTTGGAAGAACGAGTGTCAGAAGGAAGAGAAGAACTGCAAAGACTTGAGAGGAAATCAAATTGAGTTTGATAATATCTATTGTTGGAATTATTATTGCACTTGGAATTGTTTCAACAATTTATGTTGATGGCGATTTAGAATCGACCTTACAAAACACAAAAGAATTTGGTTTCAAGATTTTAGACACAATTGATATTTGGAGATTTGAATAATGATAAATTCAATTTCCAATACATTCAATCTAAAAAACATTACACAAGGTATTGATGCATTTAACAAAATTATTCAAGATTTTGGTAATTCTATGGATTCTATGACTAAGGAATTATCCTCAGATATTGAAAAATCAAACATAGAATCTGAGGCTAGAGAGAAAAAAAATCAAGAGAATCTAGATAAAATTTGGGGGAAGAAAAATTGAGATGTAAAATCTGTCAAATCTCACACAAAAATACAGCAAGATTTTACTCCTGGGAACAGCAAGTTTGTAGGTTCTGTAGTACTTTGTGTGACTATTTTTCTTGGAATGGCAACTATTTGCAAGAGTACTGGAGGAATGGAAATTGAATTGTCCTAATTGTGGAAAATCATCAGTCGCTGAAATTTTCTGGGGGTATCCTGGAAATATAGAATCGATGGAGGCTGCTATTGATAGAAAAGAGATAGTTCTTGGTGGGTGCTGTGTTACTGATCATGATCCAAAATGGGAATGCAATGATTGTGGTCATCAGTGGGGGGAAAGAGATGAATAGATTTTCAAAGATTTTGTTTTGGAGTTTCACAATTCTACTTGGATTCATCAATCCGTTAATCAGTGTAGCAATGATAATTTTGTATTATTTACCAAAAATAATTTCAGATTCATTTCAACAATGTAAAGAAGTTAGAGAAGAATCTGGAATCAAATTCTACGCTTATGATGTTTTGGAGGAAAATAAATAATGTCAAAACAAGATGTTGATTCAAAAAAGAAAAGTGCATCTGAAGCATTTGTCAATTCCTTTGGAGGTTATCCAATAGGTTATGGAGTGGGAATTGTTATCTTACCCTTATCTATGGGTTGGATTCAAGATGATCCTCTGGTTGCAAATTTGATGATAACTTTTGTTTATGCCACAGTCTCTTTTGCAAGAAGTTATGCACTAAGAAGAGTATTTGAGAAATATGGTATAGATGATAATTTTCTAAGACTAGGAATTAGATTATTCAAAAAAATTCCTTTGAGGATATTTAGAAATTGAGTGAAGAGCGATTTTGTTGTATGTGTGGAACCCACAAATTTGTTGGAAGGGTTAACGCTGGAAAGAAATACTATTGTAATTCATGTATGAGAAAAATCAATGACTCTGGTATGGATTACTGGAAACCATGCTCACAAGTAGAGTTTTTTGAGAATATGTTAGATGATATGAGAAAAGGAAGCAACAGGAAATCAGTAAATATGTTTTCCAGTATCCGAAGAACTTTGAGAGAGATTGAGCAAGAATCTCCAAAAGATGAAAATACTCTGAAATTATTATCAACTGCATTGCAAGGTTTTATTGTTAAACAACCCTATTCCAACCAAATCATTAATGGGACAAAAAAATATGAATTTAGAAATTTTAAAACTACCAAACTTAACATTCCTGTTTACCTTCTTAGTGGAGGAATGGTTTTAGGTAAAATCATGTTTACAGAAATTAAGGAAAACAACAAAGAATGGAAATATGCCTGGAAAATCAAAGTTTTGAAAAAATTTTCAAAGCCTTGGAAATATTCCCATCCTCAAGGAGCACAAAGATGGGTAAAAAAAGTAATTCCAAGAAAATGAATGATTATGGTCCGAGAGTTCGTACTTCCACGTAAATTCTGTAAAATTAGGTGCGTTCAAGAATACATATTTTCATGTACTTTTGGTTTCAAGAATCTAGTTTTCTTCTATCCGTAACTATCCCATTATCTCTTAATGCATTTGTGTAAAGATTATGATCTTCATGACATTTGCCACAGATGTCTAGAGTTTGAACTACATTATCTTTCAAAGGAGCTTCCCATACATGATGAATAGTTAATGGAACTCCGGGCTTTTTACACATTGCACATATGCCTACCATGAATTAACTATAATCATTCTTGACTTAAGCGTATTGGAGATTTACTTATCCATATTTTTGAAGAATCATGTTAGCCATTTCATAATATTTTTTATAACTAGAATCACGTGTTGTTTGATATCTCCTTGCTAATGGACGTAGTTTATCATATTGTTTTTGAGCCCAATCCCGTGAATTATTTTGAAGTCTATTTCTAAACTCTTCTAATTCTGCATTAACACTCATTGAACGTTTTGCACCATTCAAATTAAAAGAAGGAATACCATCTCCCAATAATTTGTCATTAAGAATGGATCTTACTTTATCTCCCGTATTATCATATTCCATATCTCTATTTGTTTGGGCAAAGCTTTTTGTTCCCTGTTGTAAATTACAGGGCCAGCATAAAGCTACAATATTTCGGTCTAGATTAGATGATCCACCACTAGTGTGGGCTCTTTTATGTCCCATCTCCCATGCGCCTTTTTGATCTCTCCTTCTATTTTTAAAATAAAGTGTGTTGCCACATCTTTGACAGGTTCCTTGATCTCGATTAAAGACATATTCTCTGTCTCTTTCAGAAAAATTTGGTCTACTCAATATTGTACTAATACGGATTATTCTTATTAAGTGATCATATGATAATCATATTTAATTCAAATATTTTTGTTCTAATTTTTGTATTAATTCTAAAACGTCATATAATCCAACTTCAACAGGATTCCTAGTTTTTCTAGATGATGGTTTAGATATTTATCATAGTATTTGATATTTTTTTCAGTAGTCCGGTAGTGTAGCGGTCAAGCATTTGGGCCTTTGAAGCCCGAGACGCAAGTTCGAGTCTTGCCCGGACTACCACATCAAATTTTAAGGAAATACAACTAAAGTTACTAGACGCGATGAAGAATCAGAGTTATATCTGAAATTAATGATTGGAAGGCATTTGACTGAGCTGTCTATATTTTTGGAAATTCGCAAAAATTTTAATTGATAATAATTATACGAATACAGGGTATTTTGTAAAATGAATAATTGTAATTCTATATGCCAAAAATTTGTCGCAAAAAAACCTCTAGATGGAGGTAGATATGCAAATGGACAAAAAAGATGTAATTTTTGTTCCAAGTTTATACTGTGGGATGGCATATTCTGTCCTTGTTGTGGATGCAAACTCCGTAATAGAACAAGAACTAAAAATTTGAGAGAAAAATTTTTGGCAATTAAAAGAATTTAAAAATTTCAATTAATATCATTCAAAGTTTTATTGCATAGGCGCTCTTACCATGATTGTGGTAAGTAGATGCGATTGGGTAAAAGAGGGAATCCACCAAAAATATCACGACACTGAATGGGGGATTCCATTACATAATGATAAGAAATTATTTGAATTTTTACTACTTGATGGTGCACAAGCTGGACTCTCGTGGTTTACTATTCTCAAAAGAAGACCTGCATATCGAAAAGCTTTTGATAACTTTAACCCTGAAAAAATTTCACAGTACAAAAAAGGAGATATCAACTATATCCTTAAAGATGAGGGAATTATCCGTAATAGAAAAAAAGTAGAGTCATTTGTGAATAATGCAAAAAGGTTTCTTGAGGTAAAAGATGAGTTTGGGAAATTTGATGATTACATATGGGGATTAGTTGATAACAAAACAAAGATGAATCGTTTTAAAAACTGGGGACAAATCCCTGCAACAACAAAACAGTCAGAGATGATGAGCAAGGATCTAAAGAAGAGGGGATTTTCATTTGTTGGCCCAACAATATGCTACGCCTTTATGCAGACAGTTGGAATGGTAAATGATCATATGATTACTTGTTTTAGACACAAAGAAGTGAACAAACTTTAATCTTTTTTATGATATTTTTTCCTTTTTGGTTTTCCTTCATTAAGTAATAGATTTAGATCCTGTCTTACCAAAATTCCGAAAATAAATCCCTCTTTTTCAACCAAGACATATTCAAAATACTCCAATATGCGGCGCAGTGCTCGAATGGGCGTATCTGCTCCAACTCTGGGAGGTGCAATGTCTAACATTTCCTTTACGATTTTAACTTCAGATACATCAGAACCCACAAGACTGGTGATAATTTTATCTGTAATCATTCCCACACAAATATTATTTTCAAAAACTGGAATTTGTGAAATCCCTGAAGCAATCATTACCTTATTTGCATCATCTACAGGCGAACCCAAATCAAATGAGATGATTTTTTTAATACAAATCTCTCCTGCAGTTTTCTCCTGTCCTGATTTTTTATACTCGTAAAGATCAAATATTTTTTTAATTTTGAGATAACTGGGATCTTTGATTACTCCTGTCTCCACCTGATTGATCCATGACACACTCAATCCTGATTCTTTTGCTAGTTCCCTTAATGATAGACCCATTTTTTTTCTAATATTTTTTATATCGTCAATTTCAGGTAATCCCATGAATTATCATTAACTGATGTATATTTAGATGTACCATATACCATACATCTGATCAGTGTATCCTATATTATTTAACAACTAGATACAGGTATGACAAAATGTTTCAACAACAGGCAACTAGAGCCTGAAAACAATCCAGTGTGCAATGACCTGGTAGAAGATAGTAAAAACTGCACAACCTCAGAGACTTGTCTTGACTGCAAGAGTTGCAATCTATTGGAGGATTCACTATGAGTGAAGTACTTTTTGATGGCAAAACTCTCACTCTTTACAAAGGAGAAGACCAACAAAACAATGAAGGAGTTATCTTGGCTTGTGGTAACTCCCACATGTTTCTTGATTATGAAGCGACATCTGAACTGATCAAAGGATTAAACCAGATTGCATACGAACTATACAAAACTAGGAGTGAATTGTACCAATGACTCTGTGTTATGATGAATAATCGTGACTGTAATTCTTTTCATTTTTACATTAAACGCCCTGGTTGGCCAATGACATATCTTGTTGCATATTGCCCTGGAGTAAAATTAAACTGTCCTAGATGTGATTCTGAGAAAATTACAATATTTTTCAAACCTGGGTTTATTGGAAAAAAACAAAATATCTGGTGTGAAATAATGGATGAGAATAATTTTGAATTATGTGATAATTATGATCTTATAATGAAATGTAACTATCATCCAAATTGGATTTGTAAAAACTGCTATAACGGCGGGGTGATACTAAAAAATGACTGATCGGCTTTTAATTACATTGAGAGAATTTGCAAGAACCTTTACTGTACACAGTGATCCTGTGATGTTTAATGAATTACTTCAAAAACAAACAATGCAACAAATCTATGATGCCAACTGTACTTTTGATGTCCCTGTATCTATGATTGCAGTTACCAGACATCAGTATGATGTGGATAAATTTCCAAAATATGTGAGATATATCAAAAATACGCTACAAATTAGCACGGTTTACTATGGATTATGGACAGAGGGCAAGAAAGTAGAGTATGATGTATTGTATGTAGTACCAACTGATGATTATGATGTAATTCAAAACCATCTGAACGCTCATGATTTTCTAAATGATTGTGTATCTCAGATGATGGCATTAGTGATATGTTATGATGGCTCTACAAAAATAATTACAAACTCCGATATGTAATTAAAATAAAATGTGAAAATATGAATTAATTTATATGATTTGGAGATTTGAAATATCCATATTATGACTTCAGATGATCTTACTTTGCAATTTGAAAAATTGATTTTAGAACTTGAACAATTACAGAAAGAAAAATTAAGTAAAGAAAGGAGTGATAGGATGAAAACTACTGTTTTAGCTGATTCTACAATAGACAAGGCCATGGAACTTGTAAGAAAAAATAAAATATCTATAATCAATGAAAAAACCTTTTTAGTAATTGGTTCATCAAATGAAAATTATCATGTGATGAAAAGTGAAAAATATGGATTAGTTTGCATCAACACTACTAAAAAATCAATTTGTCGTGGTTGGAAATTTAAAAAAAATTGTAAACACTGTCAATCTGTTAGAATATTTTCTAAAAAAAAATAAAATCTAATTGTGACTAATCTAGTTTTTTATCCACATACTTTTGTTCTTGTATGTGATAATTTTCAATCTGTTTATGATATTTTGAATTAGAAAAAATACTTTCAAAAGGATCAGAGAAAATTTTTGGTTCATTTGGTGATGTTTTATTTTGCACATCTATTTCAGAAATATGATATATCCAATAATTTTCTCCTATTTCCTTGGCTGTTTTTATTTCATTTGATGACCAATAAAAATTAAATTCTTTTTGTGTGGTACCTTTAACTTCAATAAATCTATCTGGCATACCATTCTTTGTTTTACCGTTAAATGACTCAATATCATAACCTGCATTGGAAAAATCAATACTGATTTGTCTTATTTTATTTGATTCCTCTTCAAATCCTAAGTTTTTGAGCCTATTTTTTTCAAAATTTAATGCAATGTCTTCAGCAATTTCTCCAATTTTCTTTTGCTGTTCTATTTTTTTTTCAAGTTGTTCTAATGGGATTTTTTTCTTGGTTTTTAAAGAAATTAATTTTTCAAATTCAGGATTAACAATGACCTCCAAATCTTTTTTTCTTAAAAAACCTGTTTCATATAAAATTGGTAAAATTTGTGTATCTTCAAATAAATTAACAACATCCCATTTAGGATACCATCTTTTACTGTTGTTGTAATGAAATTGTACTATTGCATTTTCTATATTTTGTCCAATATTTTTTATTTCTAAACATTGTTGAATAATTTTCTTTTTTGCTAGTTCCATATCTATTTCAAATATTTCTAAAAAATCGTTACCAAATTTTGTTATTTTTATCTCATCATTATTTTTTATTATTAAATTTAATTTTAAAGAGAATTTTTCAATTTCATCATAATTTGGTAACTTCATCCGTTTTATTGGTTCAGTATCATATGATCTTTTTATATAAT
>Ga0233434_1002346_pt1 | contig 16736 bp, 12 predicted proteins | sample SI_122_August201_4_FD_182738 | JGI IMG/M metagenome (GOLD analysis project Ga0233434, IMG submission 182738) | Seawater microbial communities from Saanich Inlet, British Columbia, Canada - SI_122_August2016_120_MG | ecosystem: Environmental > Aquatic > Marine > Inlet | place: Canada: British... | reverse complement strand
CTAATTGGTGGTAAGACGGCTGATTATCACAGCAGTATAGCGGCTTCAATAGGTTTTCAGTTTGGTGCACAAGCAAAGTCAATCGTTATAGCATTTCTTAGTGGAGATACTTTGACGCAGTTTAGACACAGCGATGGCTGGAAGGCCGGGGTGGATGGATCTGTGGCGTTGATCTCTCTGGGTATGGGAGACTCTCAGGACACCACTAATGTTAAAGATCCTATCGTTGCATTTGTATTTGGCCAGAAAGGTCTGATGTACAATTTGACTCTGGAAGGGTCAAAATTCACCAAACTAAATAGATAAAACAGGAATTAATACACTCAGAATGTCAAACCTTTCCCTTGATTGTGAAAATCTTAAGTCCTTCGTTTCCGACCAGGAGGTCAATGACCTACAGCCGCAGGTTAGCTTGTGCCATCACGGGTTGGAGGAGGGTACTGCTAAGGGTTCGGACTTTTTAGGTTGGTCACGCCTGCCTTCGGGATTTTCTGATTCTGTTGCGACTGAGATCACATCCACAGCAGACTCCATTCGTAGCTTATGTGATGCTTTCATTGTTGTGGGTATTGGCGGTTCTTATCTGGGGTCTCGCGCAGGGATTTCTTACCTGAATTCCTCTTTCTCGAATCAATTTGGCAGGCAGGGTGGACCGGAAATATACTTTGCCGGGCAGAATATCAGTTCAGATTACCATGCGGATCTTTTTGACTTGATAGAAGGTCGGGATATCTGTCTCAACGTGATTTCTAAGTCAGGAACCACCACGGAATCGGCTATAGCTTTTCGCCTGTTAAAGGAGATGCTGGAGAATAAATACGGCGCTGACGGGGCTCGGGATCGTATTGTCGTCACCACGGACTCATACCGGGGAGCTCTAAAAAGTCTTGCTGATGAATTGGGTTACCGGACTTTTGTGATTCCAGATGATGTGGGGGGTCGCTATTCGGTGCTGACTCCGGTAGGCCTTTTCCCCATGGCAGTCGCTGGGATAGATATAAAGGAATTGATGGAGGGGGCGCGTCAGGGTGAAACATTGTATTCAAACCCCTCTATGGATCAAAATGATGCCTACTATTATGCGGCGGTGCGTCACTCGCTTTATCAGAAGGGAAAGACCACTGAAATTCTGGCAACATTTCAACCGGCTTTCCATTATCTGGCGGACTGGTGGAAACAATTGGCGGGTGAAAGCGAGGGCAAGGACCTTAAAGGGATTTTCCCCTCATCTGTAGAGTTCACCTCTGACCTTCATTCCATGGGCCAATGGATTCAAGAGGGGAAACGCAATATTTTTGAGACTTTTTTGGTTCTTGAGTCTTCCCGGCGACAATTGAAAATACCTGCTTTTAAAAATGATGCAGACGGTTTAAACTACCTCGCCGGTGAAACGTTGGATACGGTGAATGAGAAAGCTTGGATGGGAACGGCAAGCGCCCACAAAGAAGGAAACGTTCCCAACATGACTCTGAAAATTAAAGATCGTTCGCCATACTCTTTAGGGCAGATGTTTTATTTTTTTGAGAGAGCAGTGGCAATGACTGGCTACTTGAACGGGGTAAACCCTTTTGATCAGCCAGGTGTAGAATTTTACAAGAAAAATATGTTCAAGCTTTTGGGGAAACCCGGCTTTTAGAAAGGAAGAATACATGGATACTGTAAGCCAAAAGCTGGAAGAGGTTTTGCACGGGCTGGCTTTTGAAAAAATTGAAGGGGAATCACCTCGGAGCGAATCTGATCCTTTACTAGCTAGACTTAAAGCTCTTGGCACTGAGGTGTGGATTGACACGGGCGAGTTAGAAAAAGCTCAGGCAATCTGGAAGGACGAACTCACGGCTTTGACGACCAATAACACCTTGGCAAACCAGGTTGTGCAAAGTGGGATCATGGACAAGGTTATTGAAGACACCATCCTTAAAATCAAGCAAGAGGGATTGGAATTATCTGAAGAGGAAATGATTCTGGAGGTGGGGTTTGTGATCAATTGCAAGATTGCCCTGCGTCTGGTCCAGGCCTTTAAGGTAAAGGTCAGTGTTGAATTGCACCCGGCTGTGTCCCGTAGTCTGGAGCGCACTCTTCATTTTGGTCGCAGATATTTCAAAGTTTGCCCGGAATACTTTACTGTCAAAGTGCCGCTGACCCCTGAAGGGTATCTGGCGGTTCGAACTTTAAGGCAGGAAGGCGTGCCTATTAATTTCACATTAGGATTTTCAGTGCGGCAAAATTATCTGGCGGCACGTTTGGCCAGTCCTGATTTTGTGAATGTTTTTTTGGGCAGGTTGAATCAGGTGGTCATGGATCATAAAGCTGGGACGGGAGAACTGGTGGGTGAAAAAGTTACTTTGGCGACCCAACAGGCCTTACACTCAGCGCGGGACAAGCATGAGGAAGTGAACTCACGATTGATCGCTGCCAGTATTAGAAATGGCGAGCAGGTGGCTTTTCTAGCGGGATTGGATGTGTTGACCATTCCTCCTGCGGCAATGAAAGATTTTCAGGATTCTGGGAAATCTGCTGAACAGGTTGTGTCTCATATTGACGATGCGATTGAGCCGGGGGTTGATCCCCAGCATGCTCTTGCCAAACGTTTTCCTGCGCTTTGGGAGTTGTCTGACGAGTTCGAAAATTTTGTGAATGACTTGGTTTCCAATCCGCAACTGGATTCGATGCAGGGAGTAGAACTGGCTGAGTTGGCCAGTGGAGTTAATCTGTTTCATCCTTTCAGCGATGATGATTTAAAGAAAATCCAGGATCATGGGAAAATCCCTGACCTGTCTGCATGGCCTGAGTCCGTTGCGATTGACGACTTGATGACGCAGTCGGCGTTGCAGTCGTTCACCAAGGACCAGAACGCATTGGACGAGCGCATCCGCTCATTTCTCAAGTGATACGATGATACTGGCAGGTGATATTGGGGGAACTAAGGTCAACCTGGCTCTCTTTGACGGCAAAACACGTGCAGTAGAAAAGCGTTATGAAAGCCGGGATTTTTCTGGTATCGAAGAGATACTGGATGATTTTTTAACGGGTAACGATACAAAGCTCGAAAGAGCCTGTTTTGGTGTGGCGGGTCAGGTCATTGATGGGAATTGCAGATTGACCAACCTTTCCTGGCAGATTGAGACAAAGCGATTAAGGAAAAACTTAGGGATGGATGCGGTCTGGCTTATTAATGACTTGGCCGCGGCGGCATATGCGATTCCTTTTTTGGGTCCTGAAGCTTTTGCGATTCTCCAAACCGGAACACCTGTAAGTGAAGCAAGAATATCGGTGGTTTCAGCAGGTACAGGTTTGGGGCAGGCCTTTTTGATTCCCGAGCAAAACGGAAAATATACCATTATGGATTCTGAGGGAGGGCATTATGACTTCCCCCCCCGGAATGAGCTGGAAGCGGAGCTTTTATTTTTCCTGCAAAAAAAATATTCAAGAGTCAGTATAGAGCGTGTATTATCTGGTCCCGGCTTATTGGATGTTTATAAGTTTTTCTTAACGAAACATGCGGAACACGAGGCTGTTGACTTTCCCGCTACAATCGTCGACAGAGCCATTGCAAAAGCGTGCCCGGTTTGTGAGAAAACGGTGGAGCTATTTATTTCACTTTATGGAGCACTGGCAGGGAATTTAGCGTTGCAATATTTATCAAAGGGCGGGGTTTACCTTGGTGGAGGCATTGCTCCAAAGATACTTCCCTTCTTGCAAGAAGGTGGATTTATGCAGGCATTTCTTGCTAAAGTCAGGTTCGAAAAGTATCTCTCAGAAATCCCTGTGAAAGTGGTGATGGATGAATCTGCCCCGTTGCTGGGGGCCGCTCAATACGCCCTTGTACTTTAAATTGATCATTATATGAATTCGGAATTGTTACCGGATTCTTTAACCTGGAAAGAAAGCAGTTATGTCAAGAGAACTTAAGAAAATTGTATTGGCCTACTCAGGCGGATTAGACACCTCAGTCATTATCAAATGGCTTAAAGAAAAATATGATTGTGAAATCATAGCTTTTGCTGCCGATGTTGGGCAGGGGCAGGAGTTAGAGCCGGTTAGAGAAAAGGCCTTGGCAACAGGAGCCAGTAAGGTTTATATCGAAGACCTGCGAGAAGAATTTATCAGCGACTTTGTATTCCCCATGCTTCGGGCCAATGCATTTTATGAGCATAATTATCTTTTAGGAACCTCCATTGCCCGGCCTTTGATTTCCAAAGAGCAGATAAGAATTGCCAGCTTGGAAGAGGCCGATGGAGTGTCGCACGGTTCGACAGGTAAGGGCAATGATCAGGTCCGCTTTGAACTGGCATACCACACACTCAATCCCGAGATAAAGATTATAGCTCCGTGGCGTGAGTGGGACCTTACCTCCAGAACGGCCTTGATCGATTATGCGGTGAAGCACGGGATTCCCGTACCTGTTACCAAGGCCAAGCCTTATAGTACGGATCGTAATTTATTTCATATCAGTTATGAGGGTGGGGTGTTAGAAGATCCTTGGTACGAACCTCATGACGACATGTTTTTATTGTCGGTAACACCTGAGAAGGCCCCTGATAAGCCAACCATCCTGGAGATTTCCTACGAACAAGGAAATCCTGTTGCTATAAACGGAGAAAAGATGAGTCCTGCAACTTTGTTGGAGCGACTCAACCAGTATGGTGGTGAAAATGGAATAGGTCGTATTGATATTGTAGAGAACCGCTTTGTAGGGATGAAGTCACGTGGGGTTTACGAGACTCCGGGTGGAACAATTCTGCACGAAGCTCATCGGGCGGTTGAATCTGTCACTCTGGACCGAGAGGTCGCTTTTCTTCGAGACTCTCTGATTCCCTCATACGCCAAGATGGTTTACAACGGTTTCTGGTTTTCTCCTGAAAGGGAGATGCTCCAGAGAACCATAGATTATGCTCAGGCCAATGTCACGGGCGAAGCCAGGCTAAAACTGTATAAGGGTAATTGTATTGTCATAGGCCGAAAAGCTGAAAAATCACTGTATAACCAGAATATAGCAAGCTTCGAGGAAAGCCATGGCTACAGCCAGAATGATGCGGAAGGATTCATAAAACTAAACGCTCTACGTTTAAAACTCTATGCGGAAACCTTTAGCCGGTGATGTGAGGTCTTCAGACCGTTTGCTTTACGCAAAAATAATCATGAACCTTTATTGATTTGCAGGTAAGAATGGCGATAGAATCTTAAAATGAGTACCATTCTGGTTGCGGATGATGAAAAAAGCTTGCGGGACTTCCTGGTCATTATGCTTGAAGAGGAAGGTTATCAGGTTGTCACCGCCTCCAGTGTCGAAAAAGCAACTAAGCTGATTGGTGAAAATGATTTTGACCTGATCCTGACCGATATCCGCATGGGGCGCTCTAGTGGAATAGATGTTTTAGATGCGGCCCGAAAAACCCTCCCCGATACTCCCGTTGTGATGATGACAGCTTATACTTCTGCAGAAACAGCTGTGACCGCCATGAAGAAGGGTGCCTATGATTATATTTCCAAGCCATTCAAAATTGAAGATATTCAACTTATCGTTAAGAATGCTTTAGAAAAGCGCAAGCTCGCGGCGGAAAACCGATTTTTAAAAACTGCTTTGAATGACCGCTTTCAATTTTCAAATATCATAGGAAAATCCAAGCCAATACAGAAAATTTTTGACTTGGTGAAAAAAGTTGCTCAAAGCAAGGCAACCGTATTGATTACAGGTGAAAGTGGAACAGGTAAAGAACTTATCGCGAAAGCCATTCATTTTAATGGTAATAGAAAAAATTATCCCTTTGTTTCTATTAATTGTGGAGCGATGCCTGAAAATCTTCTTGAAAGCGAATTGTTTGGATATGAAAAAGGAGCTTTTACCAGTGCCGATTCTATGAAGTTAGGCTTAATGGAATCTGCCAGCAAAGGCTCATTCTTTTTAGATGAAGTGGGCGATGCTCCGTTGTCGACGCAGATTAAATTATTGCGAGTTTTACAAGAAAATGAAATTATGAGACTTGGTGGAACTAAGCCCATACCCATCGACCTGAGAATTATAGCGGCGACGAATAGTAACCTTTCGGATTTGGTAGAAAACAAATTGTTCCGTGAAGATTTGTTTTATCGATTGAATGTCATTCCAATTCATCTTCCGCCTTTAAGAGAACGTAAGGAAGATATTCCTGATCTGGTGGATTTTTTTATTAGTAAATATAATACCAGGCATAACAAGACCTATATCCAGGGTATAGATCCCGCTGCTTTGAAAGTTTTTGAGCGGTATCCTTGGCCGGGTAACGTGAGAGAACTGGAAAATGTTATTGAAAGGGCCGTCGTTTTAGAGACCGGGGAGAAGATTAGCAAAAACAGCTTGCCGGATGAACTTTTAGATGACTTGTCTCTTGAAAAAGTCCAAGCTCCTGAACTTGATAAAAGCAATATTGATCTGGAAAAAACCCTGGATCAGATTGAAAAGAAAATGATAACAAACGCCTTGATGCGTTCTGATGGCATCATTAATAAAGCGGCGGAAACCCTGAATCTCAGTTTTCGCTCAATGAGATATCGAATTGAGAAACACAAGTTAAGAGGCAAGTCGAAAGATGAAGATTAATTGCGAATCGGAAAAAGGTTTATGAGAATAATAGTGATTAGCTTGATTTTGCTTTCCCAGCTCATTGTTTGCGGGCTGACCTATGCTGGACCTGAAGAAGTTACAGGGGATAGCAACATCGAGCAGGTCAAACCTGCTTTGCCAGAGGATCCTTTTTTACAAGCTGAATACCTGTTTCATTCAGGAGACTTTCTTGCCGCAAAGCCGCTTTACCATTACTACTTGTCCCGCAACCTATCAGGGAAAAGAAGTCATCAGGCATTGTTTCGTCTCGGTTCTATAGATCAATCTTTCCAGTCTTATTCCACCGCTGCTCGTTTTTATCAAATTCTTTTGCAGAGCTTTCCGCGCTCTTTGTTGGCAAATTCTGCAAGATTTAACATGGCCGTCTGCCATTATGAATTGGCAGATTATAGTAGTGCTGAATCCATGTTTAAAATGGTTTTACGAATCTCTCCAGATAAAAAGATTAAATGGCAAATAATGGTTTACTTGGCCAGGATTGATGGAGGCCGAATGAATTATGAGAAAGCTTTTTCTAAGTTGAAGCAAGTGCATGACCAGATTGAGAATAAAGAAATCAGTAAACAGGCGGTTGTAGTTGCTGAGAAATTAATCAATGAAAAGCTTGGGGAGAATCAAGTTTCAGCATTGATACAAAAGTTGGGTAATGGTTTTCCTGTGGATCTTTTATTATTGCGCAACATATCTTCCTTCAGGGCGGCGGGAGATATTCCCAACTACATAGCAAGTTTGGAAAAATTTATTGGGGTTTTTCCCAACCATCCCCGCAAAGCTGAGGTGGAAAGCAGGCTAAACCAAATTAAGGCAGATACCGGGACAAAGATTAAAATTGGTGTAGTTCTTCCCTTGACCGGGAAACTTGCCCTGACAGGTCAAAAGGTATTACAGGGAATTCAACTCGCGGTGAATCAGTTGCCATTTCAAGCACGTGAAAAACTGGCATTGGAAGTGAGAGATTCTGGTCACCAATTACCGATGAAAGAAATCATAGCCGACTTGTCCGGATTGCCTAATGTTGTGGGTATCATTGGTCCCTTGTTGAGTGATGAGGTCACAATTGCCGGTGAGGTTGCCAGAGATTATAAAATCCCCATATTTTCACCGACCGCTTCAACTTATGGACTGGTGGATGAGAATCCTTTTATGTTCCGTAATGCCTTGACCCGAGAGATTCAGGCTAAATTTTTAGCAGAGTATTCTGTCAATACCCTTCACTTGAAAAGGTTTGCTGTTCTTCATCCTTTTGAGCCTTTTGGCTTGGAGTTAAAAGATACCTTCATTAAAGCAGTGGAGTCTTTTGGCGGTGAGGTGGTGGCGGTTGCTGGATATGATCGCACTCAGAATGATTTCAAAAAACAAATTTTGGAGTTAGGCGGTGTCGAAGATGATGCTCTGGAAAAGATTGCTCGCGAATTGGTGTTGAGTGAAAGTGAGATAGCAGATTTTAGTAGCGCGTCTACCTTATCTCGTCCACTGATTGATATGGGGCATTGGTCAGGGGAAGATGTTGAAAAATTAAAAGTGTCGCTGGAGTTGAGTTATGACGCGATTTTTATTCCAGGTGTCTATGATAAAGTCGGTTTGATCATTCCACAATTGGCTTTTTATAACGTCAATACAGTTACCCTGCTAGGCACCAATGGTTGGAACTCTCCTGAGCTGGTCAAGATGGGCGGGAAGTATTTGAAGAAGGTTTATTTTGTGGATGGTTATTATCCTGATTCTCATCGGTTAGAGGTCAAGAAGTTTGTTCAGGATTTTAAAACTAACTTTGGTGAAGAACCAGCCTATTTATCGGCTCAGGCTTTTGATGCGGCAAACATAGTGATTAACAATATACTGGCAGGTGCGGGTGACCGTATCAAGATGAAGAAAAGCTTGAAGACGGTTAATAATTTTCCCGGTGTTACAGGAAATACAACTTTGCTTTCTTCTGGCGATTCAGAAAAATATATTTTTGCGTTGACTGTAAAAAGAAAAAAAATTGTTCAGCAAAACTGAGGAAGGTTTTTTTTTCTCAGAAGGTGTCTTCCAGCGCATCATCGAAAAAAGGCTCTTCATTGTCGGGGAGATGATCCTGCAAGAAAACCTCGAACTTGGAGTCGGGGTCGTTGAATAAAGCCGGCTCACCTGTTTCCGGTTGGATTCTTAGATGCTGAATATCTCTTGGCGCTTGAAAGTTGGTGATTGGTTTATTTACAAGAGCGTCTTGCATGAATTGTAACCAAATGGGTATCGCGGTGCGAGACCCCGTTTCATTTCTTCCCAGGGACTCATCTTTGTCCTTACCCACCCACACTCCGGTTACCAACTCGGGTGTGTAACCCATGAACCACGCATCTACGTAATTATTAGTGGTGCCTGTTTTTCCCGCTACAGGTCGATTAAGTTGTTTAACTTTTTTCCCTGTTCCATGCTCTACAACACTTTGTAACATGCTTGTGACTGTATATGCAGTACCTGGAGTGATCGGCTGGGTGCTTTCTGGGCTTGCAGTGTAAAGAATTTCTCCTTTACGATTTTGAATATTTCTGATTGCAGTGGGCTTGATCAAGGTTCCATTATTGGCAAAAGCTGAATAGGCAGATGTGAGTTCAAACAATGTTAATCCCGATGATCCCAGTGAGATGGATAAATTTTGTTCCATATTGCTGGTGATACCTAAACTTTTTGCCAGCCTGATGGTTCCCTTTATGCCAATATTTTGCATGAGTTTGACGGTCACAACATTGCGGGAGTGGGTGAGGGCGGTTCTCAGTGATGTGGGGCCGTAAAATTTTTCCTCGAAGTTTACGGGTTTCCATCTGTCAAAAGCATCTTCTTTTTCTTTGAAAATAATCGGTGAGTCTATGATGATGCTGGCAGGAGAAAAACCTTCATTAATGGCTGCTGCATAAATAAGGGGTTTGAATGCGGAGCCAGGTTGCCGAATGGCTTGCACAGCCCTGTTAAACTGACTTTTAGAGAAGTCGTAGCCCCCAACCATAGCCTTGAGTTGTCCGGTTTTAGGATCCAGGCTAACCAGACTACCTTCTACTTCAGGTTCCTGCTCCAGAGCCAGTGCCCAACCGTCATGTCTTATCCTTATCGGTTTAACCAGGATCAAATCCCCTGGTGAAAGAGCTTCGCTGGGTCGTTTGATTTTTGCCCATCGTCCATCCAGACGGGTATTGGGAGGTCTTGCCCAGTTCATATCAAGAATATCAATCGTACCTTGATCGGGTCCTAAAAAAACCTCTACCTGTTTTTCACCCACTGACCAAACAACACCCTTGATGATTTTCCCTTCAGTGATGCTTTCGCCCTCTTTAAAATTATTCATTTTGATAAGAGCTTCTTGGATTGCCAGTTCCCCTTTGGATAAATACAAAGTGCCTAGTGGACCACGATAACCATATCGTTTGTCCGCCTTTCTCAAGTTTTCCCTGACAGCCCTCTGAGCGGATTCCTGAAGATCTATGTCGAGGGTGGTATAAACCTTTAACCCTCCACGATAAAGTTTGCTGCTACCATATGTTTCTTCAAGAAATTGTCGTATATGTTCAACAAAATAGGGTGCTCTGTTGAGCATGTCAGTAACTTGACCGAGGTGAAACTCTTCATCCATGGCCTGTTTAGATTCTTCCTTGGTGATAAAGGAGAGGTAGGCCATTCTACGAATGGTATGGTTTCTTCTTTTTCTTGCCCGCTTAGGGTCTTTATAAGGTGAGTAGTGATTAGGAGCTTTTGGAAGGCTGGCAATCAAGGCGCACTCAGCTATGCTAATATCCGCTACGCCTTTGCCAAAATAGGTGCGGGATGCGGCTTCTACACCATAACTACCATGGCCGTAATAAATCTGGTTGAGATACATTTCGAGTATCTCATCTTTGGTGAAAACCAGTTCCAACCTGACAGCTAAAATCGCTTCTCTAATTTTCCGAGGTAACGTTCGTTCGCGTGATAAAAATAAGGTTTTGGATAATTGTTGGGTGATGGTGCTTCCACCCTCCACCACGCGACCGGCTTTTAGATTGGTGATAAAAGCTCTGAAAATAGCTTTAGGGTCAATGCCAAAATGATAGTAGAAGTTAGAGTCCTCAACGGCTAGAGCGGCTTGTTTCAAAGCTAGAGGAATATTTTCAAGCGGAATCATGATGCGCTTTTCTATATAAAACTCGGCAATTTTTTCGTCCCCATTAGAATAAATCTGGGTGATAGTGCTGGGGTGATAATTTTTTAATTCGCGGACATCGGGAAGATCCTTAGAGTAATGGAAATATATGAAGCCTGCACCTACAAAACCTGCGACTAAACTAAAAAGGGTGAGTGAATAAAACGTGACCAGAAAAATTCTTACAAATCGGGAACGTTCTTTTTTCTTTTTAGGTTTGCTGGGTTTTTGGTTTTTCAGTATTTTTTTCATGGTCAATCGTTATAACGTCAAGCGGGGAATAGGCTGGTAAAAAGAGGCAGTGATTACATGCTCTAAAAATATCGGGAAAATTACTTTGGTGGCAAGCGACCTTCCTCTAAATCTATAAGGTCGACCCAGGTGTTGATATCTTCTCTTGACGGATCAATTCGGTTACGAATTTCATGGAAGTATTTCAGTCGATCCTCAGAGTCCGGTCTTCGCTCAAGAATTTGGTCGTTGATGAAATCGAGTTCCGCAGCTTTTTTATCTTTAAGTCTTTCCTGAGACCATGCACTAATTTCATCATCACCAAAATCCATAGCCTTAATTGCAAATTCGTCGGAATCGATACGCAGGAAGTTCAGGATGATTTTGTCGAGCGGGCAGGGATAAATATAGTCTGACAACTTATTTTCTCTAAATGCCCGGGCTTTATCGATCATTCTTGCTAATTGCACCAAACCAGACACTTTAATTTTAGGGCTACGGGGGTAGGCTCTGGATAAATCCATTTTATATTTAGTCGAGCCTGAGACGGCTCACCCTTCTGAAGTTTTTTGAGGTTTTGATGATTTTGGCACCTGCTTCGCCAATTCGGTTGCGAAAAAGATCTAATGTAGTCAAGTTTATCAGTGTTTTTGACTCGGCTAGATATTTTGCTCCCTCTTCACCTATACGATTGAATTTTAAAATTAACTGTTCCAACTGGGTCAGGTTAGGCGCTGTGGCTAAGTGCTGGGCGCCTGCTTCCGTTATGCTGTTGGATTTTAAGTTTAATGATTTTAATTTTTTTGTGTAAGGAGACTGACAAAGAGCTGATAAACCTGTGTCGCTGATACTATTTTCTCCCAGATCCAAGTGAGTCACTTCAGCCAGAAGCTCCATATTAGCAAGGCGAATTATTTCGTCATCACCCAGCTTTTTATTCTCCAGCTCAAGACTGACATCGGCCACTCCTCTTACCGTTTTCTTGGCAATCAGCTGTTCTAAATCGATACTTTGTTCTTCAGACATGAGGAAATAGGCGAAAAATCATTAAATACATTAAATACAATGCTTTGCTGTAAACAGTTTACCATAAACTTATTGTAGGGGCGGGTCAAATATAACAATGATTAAGTGGGGCAATTCAATTTGCATCTATAAATATGCTAAATTAAAATGGTAGTAGTGCTTTAACGGGGTGGTTAAAATTAATTTTAAGGGAGTTGTGATATGCGAACCATATTTTCAGTTTTATTTGTTCTGTTTCTGATTTCTTTTCCTCTCACAGCTATTGCTAGTGAGGGACCTATGGAGCTTCCTGCGGGGTCTAATTCTGGTGCTGATATGCATAACAAAGCGGGTATCAAGCATTGGGGGATGGGGCATGCTGATGAAGCCCTGAAACATTTCAAGGAAGCCTCTGCGGCGGATGGTTCGCTTGCAGAAACGCATTTTAATGAAGCGATAGCTTACGATAAAATAGGGGATCATGGTACCGCCACCAAGCATTTTGGGGCAGCCAAAAAGCTCGCCTCGAAAAGTGGTAATAAAATGATTCTAGACTCTCCCATTTTGAACGGACATTTGGGACACTAGATCATTTATTTTTAATGTTGATTCGGGGACCCGGGGTACTCCGGGTCCCCGTTTTGTTTTGTCTCATTTCTCATGAATCTCGGGGTATGTTAATGTAGCTTCTGGACGATGGAGTGATTACCGTATTATGCTGAGGGAATAATTAGTTCTATAAGGTTGTGCAGAGTTGCCCCCACGGCTAGTGGTAAATTCCTGTCAATTCAGTATTTATTTTGCTAGACTGGCTTCAAATTAGACAAGCCAATAAGGAGAAAAATCTTATGATGGGAATAGGTTTTCCTGAGTTAATGGTAATTTTGGTCATCATTATGATCATTTTTGGAGCTGGAAAACTGCCGGAGATTGGTTCGGCTTTTGGAAGAAGCATCAAAAACTTTAAAAGTTCTATGAAAGAGGCCGAAGCCGAAGAATTGGAAGCGGAAACCTCTAGTGAAGCTACAGAAGGTGAAACCGCAGAGGGTGAAACTGCAGAATCATCAGAATCCGCAGAAGGAAAAAGCGAGGGCACCGTAGCTAAAGAAGGGGCTAAGCCAGCCGCTAAACCCGCTGCGAAGAAAACGAAAGCTGCTAAAAAAGAAGAAGACCTGATTGACGAAGCCGCCAAAGAGCTTGAAAAAAACCGCATTGGAACTATTCGTACCAGGCATGATGGTTTGGTTCAGCAGGACGATGTTTTCACCACATCTTTAGGTCGTACTCCCGGTGGAAGAGGGCGTGACCGTGGTGTTAGTAGAGATGCTTTCTAATCGGGGTTTAAACCCGTTAAGGAAGAAATCTTTTACCTACCTGTCGCACTCTCCGCCGATCATATTGATCATGTCGAAGGTGGGGATGATATCTGCAAGCATTCCACCTTCGCACATCTCACCCATTGCTGCAGTCAGGGTGAAAGAGGGTGGGCGAACGCGGCATTTATAGGGTTTGCCTGAACCATCACTTACCAGATAGAAACCCAACTCGCCATTTGCGGCTTCCGTTGGGAAATAGACCTCTCCCACAGGGGGCTTGATACCATCAATCACCATTTTGAAATGAGCGATCATTTCTTCCATTCGGGCATAGACATCAGGTTTGGCGGGATTCCGTAAATAAGGGTTGGCTACATTGATCGGGCCATCTGGCATATCTGCCATTGCCTGTTTGATGATCCTGAAACTTTGCTTGATCTCTTCCATGCGGACGAGGTACCGGTCGAAATTATCACCAGTTTTTCCTAGTGGAATATCGAAATCAATTTTGTCGTAGCAAAGATAAGGATGGTTCTTGCGAACATCGTAATTGACCCCGCTGGCACGTAGGCATGGTCCCGTGAATCCCCATGAAATGGCACTCTCTACAGGAATAGCCCCGGTGTCTGCCATGCGGTCTATGAAGATTCGGTTCTTGGTCAGGAGATTATCAACGTCTTCGAATAGTGAGTCGAGTTTGGGGTAACTAGCTTTAAGGTCTTCATCGAACCCCGGTGGCAAGTCACACATCAGACCGCCAATACGAATATAGTTTGAGGTCAAACGAGCACCACAAACTTTTTCTAACAAATCCCAAACAATTTCACGGGCTTCCACGAAATAAATAAAAGCGGTTAACGCACCCAACTCCAGAGCCGCAGCGGCTATATTGGTGTAATGATCAGAAATTCTTGCAAGCTCGTTGGTGACCACGCGGATGTATTTGCATCGTTCGGTGATTTCGATATCGCAGAGTTTTTCCACAGCTAGTGCAAAGCCAATATTGTTCATGATGGCAGAACAATAATTTAACCGGTCGGTGTATGGAAACACATTCGAATAGGTCACGCTCTCGCACATTTTTTCAAAGCCGCGATGCAAATAACCAATTTCAGTTTCCAGGTTAACGACTGTTTCTCCATCAAGAGTCAGGAGAAACTTTACCGTCCCATGTGTGGCCGGATGCGAAGGGCCCATGTTCAGGACCATATGATCAGTGTGTAGATTTTCTTTTAAGTCTGCCATAACAATTTAGAATCCGGTTACTGGGATAAAATAAGTTAGTCTGCTTTGGAAATCTTTACGTTAACTAAACCTTCTTCCCCGTTGCGCAATGCGCTAACAGGAACCGTCGTCCAGTTTTTTGGAATATACAGCATGCCTCGGCTGGTCACCTTGCTGGTCTTGACTTTAACTTCTACCTTACCAGCAGAAGACTCAACCAGAATTTGGTCACCCGTGCCAATTCCCAAACTTTTAGCATCCTCAGGATGCAACTCGGCAATGCACTCGGGTCCTATCTCGACCAATGCTTTGGAGTGTTGGGTGTAGCTGCCTATATGGAACATGTTGTTGTTGGTTTGCAGGGTGAAGGGGTAACCTTCTGACTTGCCATTTTGTCCGGCTACATTACCATTGATATGGAACTTTGGCTTCGCATTGGCAGAATCCAGCACCCATTGAGTAGACTCGCTTCCTGGAAAAACTCCCTTGTAAGACGGAGTGACATTCGCTATTTCCTGTTGCACACTGGTTGCATCCGTATTTTTGAAGGGTTTGCCCAGCGCCTCTGCCAACTCGATCAATATATCGAAATCCGGTTTGGAGATTCCTTGAGGAATTACCGCCGGCGCTACTTTTTGAACATGCCGGGACATATTGGTGTAGCTGCCTTCCTTCTCGGCAAACGTCGATGCAGGAAGAATCAGATCAGCCATTCGTGCCGTGTCAGTAATGAAAACATCGGTGACTACCAGAAATGGAACAGTACGCAAAGCTTCTTTAACCAACTGTGGTTTGAAGTAGGACTGAAGAGGATCTTCCCCTGCGATATAGAGAAATTTTAATGCGCCATTGATACAGTTTTGGAACAAGTCTCCGGCAAGATTAGAGTTGCTGAGAGATAGAGCGCCCCATTCTCCGGCGAGACTTTCCAGAGCCGAAGATTCATTGATGGATTGATAGCCCGGTAAAAACTCAGGAGTACAGCCCATGTCATTAACGCCCTGAGAGTTACAATGCTCTCTTGGGGGATAAATACTCGTGCTACCCGTACTGCCGTGCTGAACCAGAGTACACAGATTGAGCAAAGCATTAAGAACTTCTTCGCCCTGGCCCGTATCAAGAATATCGTTGCCAACAATGACGAAGCGGTCTGCGTCACTCGCAAACCTTTCAGCTGCGCGGGTGAGTGCATCATCCGGCAGGCCGGTGGTTTGCTCAACCGATTGAGCTGTGTACTCACCTAAAGATTGTACCCATTCATTATAGTTGGGGATGGCAGACTGTGCCTTCCCGGTATCAACCAGATTGTTGTCGATGATGATGCGCGATAATCGAGAGGCGACAGCCAAATCAGAGCCATGCTTGTAAATCATCCGCACATCGACTTTTGCGTTACTTTCAAAAACTACTTTGCGCGGATTGGCAATCAACAAGTCGGTATTGTTGAAGATAGTTCCAAACCGAATCGAATTTCCTCCTACCGGATACTCAGAGGGTAGGTCAGAGTTGAATACCAGCACTACATCAGCTTCCTGAAGTTTGTTGATAGGTTGTGATGTGATTCCATTCTCAAAGCAGTCCAGCATGAACTGGTTAAGATAAGGTGCTCTGATATTTGCCAGGTTGGTTACCTGATTGGAACCCAACTGACTGCGGAACAATTTTTGAAAAAGATAGTTCTCTTCATTCGTCAGTTTTTCCGATGCGATTCCGGCAAGGCTGTCAGGTCCACTACGGTTTACCGTAGCTTGCATGCGGTCGGCGATGGTTTGCAGAGCCTCTTCCCAAGTCACTTCCTGAAAGTTCCCACCCATATTCATGAGAGGGGACTCAATGCGCTCGTCGTTATGAATGATGCCGTGACCCAAACGCCCTTTGGCGCAGAGGTTGCCTTCGTTGATGCCGACATCGTAACCTTCGTCAGCTTCAATGCGAACAACCTGGCCTTTTTTACTTTCGAGTTTGATGGTGCAACCCCACGAACAATAATTACAGGTCGTGTGAGTTTCGGTAAACATGGCGGCCAAACCTCGTGCCTCAGAGGTCATGTCCATCAACGCGCCAGTCGGACAAACCGTGATGCACTGTCCACAGAATTCGCAATCGAGAGGTTCATCATTGGCGGTGCCGATGCCGACACTCATGCCACGTTTATGAAAATCCAGGGCTTGAACTCCCTGGATTTCATCGCAGGCGCGAACACATA
>Ga0233434_1002344_pt1 | contig 16743 bp, 14 predicted proteins | sample SI_122_August201_4_FD_182738 | JGI IMG/M metagenome (GOLD analysis project Ga0233434, IMG submission 182738) | Seawater microbial communities from Saanich Inlet, British Columbia, Canada - SI_122_August2016_120_MG | ecosystem: Environmental > Aquatic > Marine > Inlet | place: Canada: British... | reverse complement strand
TAAAATACAATGATCAAAATATTTTCTGGGGAGGAATTTTTCAAGATGTTGGTTTCAAATTGTATTTTCATCCAATTGAGCATAAGGAAAGTATCGACAAAAAGTCTTCATATAATTTAAAAAGTAAGTTAAGTCTTGCTATTACTTTCCTTACATCATTCAGTATAAGCCCGCTGAGAATATCCTCGGCTATTTCCGTTGGCATGTTTCTATTGTCAGTACTATCTTTAATATATGTGTTTTACCTTAAGTTTGTTGTAGTAACTCCAACAGGTTATGCTTCGATAATTACAGTCATTCTTTTTTGCAGTGGTTTTCAACTTCTTGCTCTTGGAATTATAGGCGAATACTTATCTAAGACATTCTCACAGACGATGCAAAGACCAAGATATTTAATCAGGGAAATTATTGAATAGATTTTCTAGATTTGGGCCAAAAGAAAGTCTCACGTGGTCTTTATTTTTATGACCAATATAAAAATATCTACCAGGAACACTAATAACTTTATTTCTTATTAGGTACTCGTAAACAGCAAGATCATTTTCAAATTTATCTTTGTTTACTTTTATCCATAGGTAAAACCCGCTCCCTCCATCGATAATGGAATCTGCGATATCCAATTTCTCAATAAATTTTATTAATTTACTTCTTTTCTTTTGATAATAGTTTTGTAGGGTTAAATCCTCTAAAAATGATTTTTTTCTATCAATAAGATTCATACATACAAGCTGAGACAAGTTACTAGCTCCACCATCTAAAAATGAGCCTACCGAGTTTATTTTTCTAATTACATCCTCTCTACCAATTATCCATCCAATCCTTAGTCCTGGACTCATCCAATTTTTTGTCACCCCATCAACAACAATCAGTTTTTCAAAATTAAAATATTCTTTTTCCCTTAAAATTGTCGACAACCTCCCATCACTGCTTTTAACCCAATGACTATAGAACTCATCAACAATAACAAAAACCCCCATCTCATGTAACATTGTTATAAACTTACAAAGCTTATCCAATGAGATAAATTTCCCCGTTGGATTGCATGGGTTTGAAAGAAGGAAGTAATTAATGTTTAATTTTTTAACTAATTTACTTAATTCTTCTAAATCATTATCTAGCAACTTTGCATCACCAATAGGAATATGATTCAACCCTGAAAAGCAATCGATCGCTTCAAAGTATGCTGTATAATCCGGTTCAAACGTCCCAATATTTCCAGGGCTTAATATGGCCAAGACTCTAGAAAGCCCTGCTCTCCCGCCAGGAGTAATAGAAACCTCACTCTCTAAAATATCTACGTCTCCACACCTATCATAAAACTTTAAAATTGACTTTTTGAGATCGGGCCTTCCCGTAACGGGAGAATATTCTAAGCTACATTTATTATCAAGCACGGGATCTAAAACATCTTGAGTTAAAACCTGTGGTTCAGGCATTCCTTGGCCAAGATTAACCCAACCGTCAACATCGTGGCCTTTATATCCACGCTGAGTGGCATCAGTCATCACTTTGATTACGCCTGTTTCTGACACATTTTTAAAATACTTATTCAATGGAAAACCTTTTTGATGATTGATAAATGAAGTAGCCAGATCGATCACTACTTTTTTTCACTTCTTTTAATTCATTACTCATGACCTTTCTTTCTACTATTCTTTCGTCATCATCTGATTGAATAATTTTCAAAACTTCTTTTGTTTCTTTGGATAAAAATAAAATTCCACTGTGCATGCTCTGACTTACCTTAGGCTCTTCAAATTTTCCAAAAGAAGAATTTATTACACCTTCGACAAAGTCATATCCAGTTGAAAGCTTGGTTAAGGTAGAGCCAATGAGGTCCCCTCCCATTCGAGCTCCTATTTCAGTTATCCAAGGCTGATTTTCATCATCAATTAACAATTCAGTGTGGCTGGCTCCCGTTGTAATCCCTAAAGAGTTTAGGGCTTTGGGAACTAAGTCTTTTACTCTTTGTAAAAGCTCATCCGCTATCAATGAAGGTTGATGTTGTTCTAATTCCACATAGTGAGGAGGCCCACTTGTTACTTTATCTGTGGTATTCAAGAAATAATGTTTTCCCTCAAAGCTAATATACTCAACACTAATTTCTTTGCCTTTTATAAACTCCTCAATAATTGCCGTTTTTGAAAAAGAAGAGCTTATGGCCATATCTGCCCAGACTTCTAATTCTTCAAGATTACATTTTTGTGGCACGAGTTGTACTCCCAAGCTTCCACTTCGGTCTGATGGTTTAATTATCAAATCTTGAGAGGAGGTTTTAAAGAAGGTAATTGCATCCTTTGAGCTTTTAATTTCACCAAATTTAGGAATTGGTAAATTAAATTTTTCAAATCTTTTTCTCATCTCAATTTTATTGGTTGCCCATAGACTGGACTCAACTGAATTACCAACTAAGTTCATTTTTTCAGCAACATATGAGATTACAGGAACGGCAACATCTGAAGCGATACTCACTATTCCATCGATTTTTTCATCTAGACAAATTTTTAGAACCTTCTCTTTTTCTATTATTGATACTTCATAATATTTATCTACGAGCCCCTCTTGCACACAATCTTCACTTCTATCCCAACTCAAACCAATTGAAAAAATATTCATCTCTCTGAGTTTTTGATACAAAGGTTTTTGAAGGTAACTTGCTCCCAAGACAGCTATTCTTAAATACATAAAACCTCCTACTCTTCACCACTCATAACTTCAGGGCTACTTGAATTCAAACATAAGATAATAACTTCTAAGGCAAGTTTAACTTTTGAACAAAAAGAGTACGAGGACTTACCTTTGTTCCTCACCCTGTGACAAACTTCAATATAACCAATATTCTTTGTAATTTTTCTAATAGATATACCGTAAATGACTTTTTCATGCTTTTTTTCCAAAAGACTTTTAACTAAAAAAGATTTGGCAACGCTAAAACTTGTCGTCTTTTCATCGTACTTTATTCCTGAAATAATATTAATTATGGAATAGAAGATTTTTGAAAGTAAGATTGTAACAAGCCCATCTTTTCTATTAACTCTTTGACCAAAAACAATGTCAAAGCAATCTTGCTCCAACATATTAAACATTTTTTTTATCTCACATGGGTTATCCTGGCCGTCACAATCGGAAACAACAACATAGTCGCCATTTACTTTTTCGAGACCAATTTTAGTAGAAAAGTGCTGTCCTCTATTCTCTCCGTTGCAAAAGGAAATAATATTATCTACCAAACCTTCTTGTTTTTTAATTGACCTCCAGTTCTCATCTTCAAAGCTATCATTAACGAAAATAACTTCAAAGCGTGCCCAGTCTGAAAGTGCTTCATCAAGCTCCTTATAGAAAAGGCTCGCATCAAATCCTTCTCCAAAAACTGGCACAACAATGGAAATAAACGGTTTATTCACTCATCCTCCATGATAACAATCTCGGCATGAGAAAAAGAGGAGATAACTCTTTTCATTTCTGTGAAATTATTAAATTTAAAAAAGACGATGCCAACTTTCTCATTTTCACAATCACCTATGTACTCCCCTGGCTTCATCCAGATAAATGTCTCATCAATAAACCTATCGAACAAAGTAAGATCAATTTCTTTAATCCTTCCATTTTTTTGCGGATGCAAACAAATTCTCGAATAAAATAAATCGCCATTATCAACTAATTTGCTTGGTTTTACTTTTTTCCCAATGTAAGGATAAATGGAGTTTGGGATATAATCATATTCCGAGGTTTTATCTGCGAAAGTTAAATATAGATCTCCCGGAGTTCTTCTTGTTACTTCACTGATCACACTTGAATGACCTAAATTGATCACCTGTACATGTAGTAATCCATCAGAGAGTTCTAATTCCACCGCAATTTTTTCAATATCTGATTTTATTTGTTGTAAAACAACTGAATTCATCGAACTGGGGTAGCTAGTTCCCCCAACAAGAAATTTATTTTCCCAATAATACTCATCGTCATGACAGGAGAATATTATTTTTTTATTTTTTATAATTGTAGAAATACCGTGGTAACTTCCAACTAGAAATTCCTCAATAATTATTTCTTCTTTTCTTGAAGTTATCCTTACTTTTTTCACCGCATATTCAAGCTCTGAATAGTTTCGACAAATGCTAACTCCCTTCCCCCCTCCCATGTCGACAGGTTTCACAATAACAGGAAATTTTTTAATCTTATCATGAGGTATGCTTAGATCATGATCTGTACCAATAACGATAAAATTCGGGTGAGGTAAAGATAACTTTTTTTGTAGATTTCTAAGTTTATCCTTGTAATGAATTTTCTTAGTTACATCAAGCGAATCAAAACCATTTAAATTAAATTTTTCAGCTACCTCCGCACATGCAATCATTGAAAAATCATTACTTCCTGGAATAAGAAAATCACAGTTCATTTTCTTAAAAGTTGATTCAATTTCAACCGCATTTGAATAATCTGCAATAACAGATTCATCGGAATATTTATGCCCAATATCAAATTCTCGATTGCTTAGAGTAACGGTGTCAAAACCCACTTCCTTCAAAAGTTTTAAAATTGGAACCTCTGCGTTGTTTGCAGCAGCTATTAAGACTTTTTTTCTAGCTGGCATTTTTTCGAATATCCTCAAGGGTTGTATTAAACAAAAACTCTTTTTTTAAAGAAGATTTCGTTATTAACTCCAATAAATGTAAATCCCTAATAGCATCATCAAGATTAAAAACGAATTTATCAACAACCGGTTTCTTTAAGAACGCCTTGAATATATCTTGGTAATGATTTGAAAATGCCTCCAAAAAACCCGTAGGATGACCCGGCTTGAATCGATGATATCTTTTAGCACTTGCCTCTTTTAATCCTGGACTTGAAAATGTTAATAATGATTTACGACCTTGCTCATTACAAAACCCTAAATATTCAGAGTCTTTCTGCTTCCAGCTTACACTTCCCTTCGTGCCAAAAACCTTTATTTCAAGTCCATTGTCCTGCCCTAAAAAAGCCTTACCGTAAGAAATACTCCCCATCGCGTTGTTATCTAAACATATCATTGCCTGTACGTAGTCGATCACACCTTTAAATTTCCCATAAGAATTTTGCTGTGCCACTACATATTTAACTTTGACATTAAAAATAAAATTAAGAAGATTCATGACATGAATTCCAAGGTCAAGGGAGACATGAGGAATATTAGAATCATCTTGTAATCGCCAAGATTGAGGAGATGACACTGCCCCAGTCTCATCCACCCTTACATAAGCTTGCTGAGGCATATTGATCGAAAAGCTAATCACCTCACCAAGATCACCCGAAGAGACTACTTCGCGCATTTCTCGAATCATTGGATAACCTGTGTAATTATGAATAACTGATAAAAAATTTTTATTTTTTAATAATATTTTTTGAATATCCTTTGCCTCGTCGGTATTTAAAACAAGTGATTTTTCACAAACCACGTTAAAGCCCGCACTCAACAATTCCTTAAGATCCTTGTGATGACTAACCGTTGGGGTTAGCACAAGTACTAAATCAATCAAGTCTTTCTCGCCTGAAATAAAATTTTCAAGACTTTTATATTGTCGATCAGCCCCTATACCAAACTTGCTACCCGTCGACCTGTTATTTGTCTCATTCTTTGAGAAAAAACCACTGACAATTTCCGCGCTAAAGTCCATTCTTGACGCAATAAAATGCGTTTGACCAATAGCTGAGTTCAATCCTCCACCTATAACACCTAATTTTAATTTCTTATCCATTTGTCTAATATTATAGGTGAAAATAGGTTTTAATTTGAAGCTGAATCAATACTTCGCCAAATAAAAAAAAACCGATAAAATCGATCGCTTTTTATTCTTTATAGATCATTATTTCACCGGTAATATTACACAAATTGGAGTAAAAAATGGATACATTAAAAAACCCCTTGGGAATAAAAAATATTGATCACCTTGAGTTCTGTTGCGATACTCTAGAAACACCAACAAGAGACACCTTCAAAAGGTTTGGCTTTCTCGACACCATGATAAACAAAAAAGAGAATCAACTACTGATGACTCAAGGCCAAATTAAGTATCTCTTAAACGCTGACAAAAACTCTTACTCTTCAGAATATTTAAAAAACCATGGAGAAGGCGTTTCAACTATCTCTTTTCTAGTTCATGACGCAAAACACGCGCTAGAAGAAGCTCACAAAAGAGGCGCTGAAATTTTCTCACCGATAAAAGAGCAAGAGGATAAATTTGGCACCTACATTTGTGGTTCTATCAAAGGCTTTGGAGATGTCATTAATGAATTTATCCAAAGACCGACGGAAAACTTTAGACCAGGCTTTACCAATTTACAAAACCCTGAAAATACACCGCTTAAAACAAGAGTTTCTAGGATTGACCACCTGACAAATAATGTACCTCGAGGAGAGCTTGAAAAGTGGGTGGAGTTTTATGAAAGGGTCTATGGATTTACTGTTACAAGGTACTTTGACATTAAAGGACAAAAAACAGGACTTGAATCTAAGGTTGTTCAATCTTTCGACGGAAATATCATTATTCCAATCAACGAGCCAGACAAAGACAACGGTAAGGGTCAAATTGAAGAATTTCTTGAAAGACATAATGGGCCGGGTGTTCAACATATTGCCCTAATGACTCCAGACATTGTCTCTACAGTTAGTGAGTTAAGAAGCAGAGATATCAAATTTTTGAATATTCCATCGACATATTACGAAGATATTCCCAATCGAAAATTTAAAGTTACCGAAGACTTAAAAACTCTAGAAAAGAATCAAGTCCTTGTTGACGGAGACCCTGAGGGTTATCTGTTACAAATTTTTAGTGATACCTATGTTGGGCCATTATTTTTTGAAATCATTCAAAGAAAAAATCATATGGGCTTTGGTGAGGGCAATTTTCAGGCATTGTTTAACGCCATTGAAAGAGATCAAATGAAAAGAGGAGTTTTGTAGGAATGGAAAAAATCATCAAATCAACACTCAACGAAAAGGTTCTTGAAATAAACTTTAATCGAGAAAAAGTTTACAATGCTCTTAATAGGCAATCTAAGCTAGAACTTATTGATGAGATTACACAAGCAGGTAAAAACCCAGAAGTTGGGGCTATAATCCTAACCGCTAGTGGAAGAGCATTTTGCACAGGGCAAGATTTGAATGACCGTGCAGTAAGAGCTTCAGAGGGAGAAAGACCGAATTTAGAGAAAGCTTTAAATGAAGAGTGGAATCCATTGATCAAATCGATTAAAACTAATCCGAAAATAATTATTGGTGCCATAAATGGGATGGCCGTAGGTGCAGGTATGAGTATCGCGCTCGCTTGTGATTATATAATAGCTCACTCCGGTACCTATTTTATGGCCGGCTTCTCTAAAATTGGACTCACACCAGATGCTGGACTCACACACATAATTACAAGCACTTACACCAGGTCACAATCTCTTGAAATTTTATTACTAAACAAAAAAATTACTTCCTCAGAGGCGCTAAGTACTGGACTTATTAATAATGTATCTGAAAATCCTCTAGACGAAGCAAGAGTTTTGGCAAAAAGTTTCTCAAATATGGCACCATTAAGTATAAGAGAGATTAAAAGTAATATTAACTACTCAATAGGTAGAAACTTTGAAGAGTCTTTAAAAAAAGAAACAGAGTCCCAAAAGCTGCTTGGTTCATCTGAAGACTATATTGAGGGTGTTAAAGCTTTTTTTGAAAAGCGCTCACCTAACTTTAAAGGAAAATAAGCGAAGGAGAAATATATGGCACATGAATACACAACTGAAGAAGAGCACCTTTTTGAGGACATCGCAGCTGGTAAAACATTTAACGAAGGAGATGATTTACCAAAAATTTATAGAGAAAAACTTTTAAACCTTCTATGGATGCAAGGTGACAGTGAGTACTCTGGAGCGTTAGGCTACATGCCTTGGATTGAAAAGGCTCCTACACTTCAAAGTAAAGTTTTAGTCGGTCAAATTGTTAAAGATGAAATGAGACATGCGAGTGTTGTTTACCGGCTACTAAAAGGACTAGGACAAGACCCCGAAGAGAGAGTAAACTCCTTAGACTTAGGATTTAAACTAGCTGAGGACGAGACTAATATTGGCTTTACTAGAGCAAAAGATGATTACCGAGTAAATATTTTTTATTATCAAATTAAATACTGGGAGGACTTTGTTCTTTTTAACTTTCTCATGGATAGAGCAGCCGGACACCAACTTGAAGATACCCTTCACTCTAGCTATACGCCTTGGAAAGAAGCGATCAGCGGAATTTATAAAGAAGAAGTTATGCATGTTGCCCATGGAGATAAGTGGGTAAAAAAGCTAGCTGCCGACCCGGAAAGAAAAGAGTTTTTACAAAAAAGACTTAATCTGTGGTGGCCAAGAGTAATGAACGTCTTTGGTAGCTCAAAAAGCAGTACAAATAATATATATGTAAAGCTTGGACTGAAAAAAAGAACTAACGCTGAAGTTAGAGAAGTATTTACAAAAGAGATAAATCAAATGACTAATGCTTGGGGCTTAACAATTCCTGAGTACGACGAAAACATTCAACCAGCATAGAGAATTATGAAAATATTTTGTGTACTTGGTGCCGGCACAATGGGTGCTGGCATTGCCCAATGGCTTGCCACAAGTGGTAAAGAAGTTTTCTTATCCGATACTAATCCAAATATTCTCAAAAAAGCAAAAGACTCTATTGAGAACTCTTATCACTACCTGGTCTCTAAAAATAAATTCTCCGAATTACAAACTAACCAGTTTATCAAAAATATTCACTTTGTTTCGTCGTTTAATGAAGCTCCGTCGAATACAGATATAGTAATTGAAGCAATCGTAGAAAACTTAGAAATTAAGCAACAAGTATTTTCAAAGCTTGATGAGCACTTTTCTAAAAATACAATCTTTGCCTCTAACACAAGCGGGTTATCTATTGAAAAAATTTTTTCCAAATTAAGCGCCAGGCGCTGTTGCGGCCTTCACTTTTTTAACCCCGCCCCTATTATGAAGCTTGTTGAAATTGTAAAGTCTACAAGTATTTCTTCTGAGGACCTAAACTTATTGAGAGACTTTTTTCTCATCAACAATAAAAAACCTGCAATAGTGGAGGATCGGCCAGGCTTTATCTGTAATAGAGTGGCCAGAAACTTTTACGGTGAATCTTTTCGAATATTAACGAAAGACTCTCCCAATCAAATGCAAGAAATCGACTTCGTTCTAAAGCATATTGCCGGCTTTAAAATGGGGCCATTTGAATTAATTGATTTAATTGGTGTTGATATAAACCTCAACGCCACAAAGGGCGTCTTTGAGGCATTTGGCCAACACCCTAGGTTTTCCCCTCATAAGATTCAAGAGCAAGCTGTTAAGGAAGGAAGATTAGGTCGGAAAACTAATAATAATGGATTAATTATCGGAAGGGCTTCAACGGATGAGTTTTCACTTAAAAACATAAGTCCAAATAGTGATGAGTCCTCAATTATTGTTTATGATGAGCTTTCCCACGATTTTCCAGAAAACTCTGTTGTTTTTGATAAAACTCTCTTTAATTTAGAGGAGAAAATCGAACTTCTAAAAATTCTAAAAGAAAGAAACAATCACGTCATTGTTGAAGGCTCTCACTTATCAAATGATATTTTACCGACCATTAATGAGATGAATTTTGATCTATGTAATTCATTATTTGTTCTTGAAAAAAATAATTCTGTTGAGTTAATAAGTACTTCTGGTAATGAAAAAATTATTCAAGACTTCTCCAATCACATTAAAAAGAATGTCATTATAAGAAATGAAAAAACACTAGGCTTGATCGCCCCAAGAATACTGATGCAAATCATCTTTGAAGCAACCGTCGCTTTTGAGGAGAAACTAGCATCTAAAGAAGATATCGATTCAGCAATGAAATACGGTCTAAATTATCCACAAGGCCCTTTCGAGTGGCAAAACTCTATTTCCACGGAGTTGGTTGAAGCCCTGAGGCTAAACATGTGTCATACTATTTCGAGGAAACCTAATCGCTACACTAGATAATAGGAAAAATATGAATAAAGTTTTTATTGTAAAAACGAATCGTACACCTTTTGGAAAAATTGGAGGGTTACTCGCCCCAGTTAGACCTGATGACTTACTTGCCAAGTGCCTTAAGGATTTAACGGAAAGCCTAACTTTTGACCTTGAAAAAATTGACGACATATACATTGGCTGTGCGAATCAAGCAGGAGAGGATAATCGAAATATTGCGAGAATGAGCTCAACTCTTGCCGGTATTCCTTTTAGCGTTCCAGCAACGACAATAAATAGACTTTGTGCCAGCTCCTTAGATGCTGTTGGTAGTGCATATGCAAGAATAAAATCAGGGCTTGCGGATTGTGTTATCGCTGGTGGTGTTGAAAGCATGTCTCGTGCGCCTTATGTCCTATCAAAAACAGGAACTCCTTTTGGGCGTGATCAAAAAATATGGGATTCTAGTTTTGGCTGGCGATTTCCTAATAAAAAAATGGAAGAAATCTTCCCTCTTTTAGGCATGGGACAAACCGCTGAAAACCTCGTGGAAAAATATAATATATCTAGAGAAGATCAAGATAACTTTGCCCTTTCCTCTCACCTTAAATCATCAAAGAATAAAGGCTTCATAAAAAAAACTCTTTTACCTGTAGAGGTTAAGCTTAGAAAAAAGTCTTATATTGTTGATTTTGATGAGTGTGTAAGAGAAAACTCGACTATCGACTCTCTGTTGAAACTAAAGCCTGTATTCAAAAACGACGGTAGTGTTACTGCAGGAAATTCAAGCCCAATGAACGATGGCGCAGGGACCACTCTGATTGTGAGTGAAAGTTTTTTAAAAAAACATAACTTTGATTTCGCAATAGAGATAACAGGTTATGCAACAGCTGGCGTTCACCCAGACACGATGGGCATTGGCCCTGTAGAGAGCACCAAAAAAGCCTTCCACCAAACAAGTACGAGTGTTGATAATTATGATCTTTTTGAAATGAACGAAGCCTTCGCTGTTCAGGTTCTTGCATGCCAAAGGGAACTTGATATACCTCTAGAAAAAGTAAATCCAATAGGTGGAGCTATTTCGATGGGCCATCCTTTGGGTGCAAGTGGCGTAAGACTTATTCATCAAATATTTCATCAAATGAAAAGCTCAACTGATATCAAAAGTGCTCTTGCGACGATGTGTGTTGGATTAGGTCAAGGGGTGACTATTTCAATCAAAAGCAATTAAATAATTTTCTTCTAACATTTCTGAAAAATAAGCCGATAATCTCTCAAAATAAATTATTAATAAATATATAAGAATATATGAGGAGTTTAAATGGCTGACCAAGGAACAGAGGGATTACTATCACCAATGCTACGTCATATGAGAATTGAAAAAGCTAAACCTTACCTAAATGGAAAAGTATTAGATATTGGGTGCGGCTCAGGAGCACTTGCGAAGTTCATTTCAGATGAAAATTATCTTGGCATCGATATAGACGAAACATCTTTAAATATCGCAAGAGAGGACTACCCGAACCATCGCTTTACTAATACTTACGAAGAAGCTTCTGATAAATATGACTCAATTGTTGCACTTGCTCTTTTAGAGCACTTAGATGACCCCGTAGATTTTTTAAAACTATGCTCGAGTAAATTATCAGAGCAAGGGCACATAATACTAACGACCCCACATCCAAAAAGTGACCTAATTCATGATATCGGATCAAAGATTGGTTTATTTAGCAGTCACGCAGAAGAGGAGCACGAAGAACTAATAGACCTAGAAAAGCTAAAACAGCTACTAAAGAGGACTGACCTTTGTTTAAAAACCTATAAGCCTTTCCAAGGTGGTCTAAATCAGTTATTTGTTTTAACAAAGTGAGTTCGAAGAAAAGTATACAACAAGTTAGCAAATTTTTAATTGCCGGTGGATCTGTCTATCTCCTTCGGCTTATTTCTATTTATATTTTCGTAGACTTTCTTAAACTCCCCTTTTCGCCAGTTTATCTAGTAACTCTACTTACGATTTTTGTTATTGGCTTTTTCTTAAATTTTAAATTTGTCTTTTCAAACAAAAGTAATTAAAAAAAAAAACTGTTTCTTTTTCTCGCAACAAACTTAATCCTAAACGGACTTGACTATTTATTAGTTGATTATCTATCTCAACTTCTGAAGTTTGAAAAATATCTGTCCATAGTAGTAGTATCTATCGTAATTTTTATTATTAAGTTTGCTGCGCTAAAATACTTAGTTTTCACAGAGAATCTAAGCAAAAAAAGTACCTAAAGAGATCTGGGAAAATCCTCCTGGGTATCTCTTTATCTACTATTCGTATAGATTGGACATATGAAATTAATAATTCAAATTCCTTGTTTCAATGAAGAGGACTCCTTACCACATTCGATTCCTCCAATACCAAAAAACATTAAAGGAATTGACACTGTCGAAATTCTTTTAATTGACGATGGCTCCACTGACAAAACAAGAGAAGTAGCGAGAAGTTTAGGTGTAAAGCACATTGTAGGGTTTAAGAAGAACCAAGGCTTAGCAAAAGGCTTTATGCTCGGCTTAAAAAGCGCTCTTGAGCTCGGTGCTGATATCGTTGTAAATACTGATGCTGATAATCAATACGATGCTAAAAATATTCCTGACCTTATAAAGCCTATACTAGAAAACAAAGCTGACATTGTTGTTGGAGAAAGACCGATACTAGGACATAAAGAATTCTCAATTACCAAAAAAGTTCTTCAAAGGATTGGCAGTTTCGTAGTGAGAGTTTTAAGTGGAACAGATGTAAAAGACGCTCCTAGCGGCTTCAGGGCTTTTTCCAGAGATGCAGCACTTCAACTAAATGTTTATAATAGATATACATACACATTAGAAACATTAATTCAAGCAGGTAACAAAGGTTTAAAAGTAGAGTCAATACCTATTAACGTTAATCCATTTTTGAGACCTTCGAGACTTTTCACTAACATGTATGGATATGTTAAGAAGTCTCTCAGTACAATGATTCGGTACTTTATTATTTATAACAGCTTTAAATTCTTTTTAATTGTTGGCAGTGTACTCCTATCTAGTGCTTCTTTGATTGGGCTAAGGTTTGTCTACTTTTATATTCAAAATGTAGGCGAAGGAAAAATACAAAGCTTAATTCTTGGTAGTTCCTTAGGTGTTACGGGAGTCCTCGTTATCATGTTTGGATTTATTTCAGACATGATTGCGACTAACAGGCAAATACTTGAGAAAATCCAATATGACAACAAGATTCAAAAACTAGAACGAAATAAAGTACGGCAATCAAAAAGACATAATGCTGCTTAGAGCTCATAAAAGAAATTACCTTAGGGAAAATAGTTTGCAAGTATGAAAAAACTGGCTTTTTTATCACGCTTCACCCACTATTTTTGATATGTTTCATTTATAATCTTTTCTTTAGAGATGCCCAAAGCCCATTTCTTTCCGAAAATGAAAGCTTGTGGTTCGTCCAGAAGGCAGAGTCTATTTTACAGGGTGAGTTGCTTGGATCATTTGATCGATTCACGCTCATAAAAAATCAAGATTCTTCTCTTCTACCATATTTTTTCCCAAAAAATTTTTCCTTATTGTGCTAATATAATTCTTATTAGGAATGACAGGTTTAGACAGTTTTACATAATGCCAGATTTTAATTTAAGAAATTTTCAAGTATGCTCTAAAAGGTTTTCCAATACTCACCTTTTTCAAATATTTTGCATCATAGTAGTCATCTATAATATATTCTTTATTGACGCTCCCAGCTTATTCATGTCGACCCTTGATGCAGGTCTTTTTAATGAACTTTCTAGAAATATAACTAATGGACAATGGCTTGGGACCTATAACCAAGACACACTGGTAAAAAATCCTTTAACAAATATATTAATTGCAATTTCAAAAGTTTTTAATGTTAAATATAACTTTTTTCATTTAAATATATATTTCATATCGATTATGGTCTTAATGTTTTCACTGAGAAAGATTATTCCTCCGTATCTAAATCTTTTCCTTGTATTATTGCTCATTTTCAATCCTGAAAACTTTAGTCAATACAAAGCAACAATCATAAGAGAAGACTTTGAAATATCGCTTATAATACTTACAAGTGCATTTCATTTTTTGTATCAGATAGAAAAGAAAAACTATGCACTAATATTAATGTCAATCACTATCGGCCTTTTGCTCATCAACAGAGATAGCGGTATTCATTATAAAATTTTTTTCTTTACTTATATTCTGATAGATTTTAAAAAATCAAAAAGGTACAAACCAAAATATATTCTATATTTTTCCTCTATTGTCATATTCATAATACCAAAATTAACAATATCAAATATAAACAATCATTATTACAACTTTTTCGGTGCGAACATTTTTTTTGATTCCAATTATTCTAAGCTTTACGGTAAATTAACAAGTGTTAGACCTAAGGGTTATACTACAAAAAAAAGTAGAAATGTAATTCCAAATAAATCAATTGATCTAATACAAAAGTATGGCGGTAAAAATATCTCTAAAGTTATTGCTAACATGCCACCTGGTTTCAAAAACGTTTCAACAACGAAAGGTGAATGGGGCGCAGGGTTCATGTGGGGGTTATATTATAGTATTGTAAGAACTTTTGAAAAAACTCATGACACCGCTGATTCTCCAAAAAATTTTAATATTGTCTTTGATATTCTAATTAGAGAGATTGACATCATGTGCTCAAAAGAATCTCTTCCTCTCTCATGTACGCCAAAAAATTATGGTTTTCTTAGTAACCCAGAGTACTGGTCTGAGGTTAACCCCTTTCTTTATTTTATAAAGGAAACTCCATCCTTTTTCTTAAAGTTTATTCACTTTAAGTTTGGCGAAAAACAAAACTTCATGGTGATGAGTGGTTCTAACGGTGATTTGGGGTGGTCTAAGAACTACAGAGAAGAAGCCTATAAAATGCTAAATGACTTGGGTTACAGCAAGAGTGATTATAAAAAGTATAGGTTAAATACGACTACGCTAAAAGCACTGCAATACTTTGGTTATGGTTTGAGACATCTTTCTATTTTAATGCTACTTTCATTTCTAATTTTGATTATTTACCGAAAACTAAGATTTGAGACCAAGGGACTTTTTGAAACTACTCTGCCGATTCTTATTTTATTTCTATTACATACTGGGACATTTTATTTATTTTTTCTAACAATTTTACATCGCGCCTTTAAATACATCACTATTTCATCAATTTACATTCCAATCATTACAATCCTTATAATTTCGCACTTTATGAAAATATTAGAAAATAAGCGTCTCGTTGAAAAAAATATTAACATGAGCTGACCCTAGGCCATTTAGAATGAACAAACGGCTTATTGAAAAAACTCAGGAAAATTTTTAAATATTTTCATAATAAGAAAAGAAAAAATTGATATTTATCAAAATATATTTAAAGATCACTTCAAAAAAGATTTTAATTTTAGATCATACAATCTAGCTGGTCTTCAAATTTACAGAAATTTTGAAAAAGAAAATGCTTACCAAAATTATTTTTTAGAGGGTCCATATCGTTTGGGATGATTATAACATATTAGTGAAAAGCTCTGCTTCATTATGCTTCGTAAGAGATCTAAACTTTTTAAAATATTAATGTGTAGGCTTAACGCATAAAAAAGCCCCTCACACGAGGGGCTTTACAAATAAAGTCTATTTTTATTTTCTAACCAATCAACTTAAGCGCAGCTGCACCTTGTGAATTAGCCTGGGCAAGAACTGAAGCTCCAGCGTTGTTAAGAATATTTAATTTAGTATTCTTTGCTGTTTCTTCCGCAAATTCTGTGTCCCTGATTCTTGAATTAGCTGCAGACAAATTCTCCGTAAATACTTCTAAATTATTCATCGTAGAATTTAGCCTATTTTGCTTAGCACCTAACTCTGCTCTTTTTCCTGAAACCATTTCAATGGCGCTATCAAGAACGGCTAGGCTTTCTTGAGCTCCACCTTTTGAAGATATATCTACTTCTCCAACACCTAGGCTCGCAGTTCCCGCTTGAATCGCCTCAGCATCAAACTGAATTCGATCCTGAAAACTATCGTTATTAATACCGATTTGGATATCGTAAGATCCTCTTGATCCATCTAAAAGTTTATTTCCATTAAACTCTGTTACTTGAGAAATTCGATCAATCTCTGCTTTTAGGTTTTGATACTCCAGATTTGTAAATCCACGTTCTGTGTCATTAACTGTATCTGATGCTGATTGCATTGAGAGCTCTCTTAACCTCGTTAAGATATTTGAGACTTCATTCAAACCACCTTCCGCTGTTTGAATCATTGAGATCCCATCTCCCGCATTTCTTTCTGCTTGCTGAAGTCCCCTAATCTGCGCCTTCATTTTCTCACTAATTGCTAAACCCGCAGCATCATCAGCGGCTTTATTAATTCTAGAGCCTGAGGATAACCTCTCTAATGTTTGTTGCTGTTTTGAGTTATTAACACCCAGTGACCTTTGTGCGGCAAGAGACAGGACGTTTGTGTTTATCCGTAAACCCATTGCTTCCTCCTTGGATATTAATTTCCTTTTTGGAATTCGTCTCCCTAACCTTGAGAAACAATAAGCTTACTGCTATTTAGATTTTTATAAAAGACTCTACCTTGAGCCATTGAAACTCTCTTCGACAAAGATTTTAATAACTTAATTATTTTTTTATTTTTTTAGAAATCAATAAAGGGATTCTGGTTTCTTCCCTTCCATACCAAAAGATTTGAGTCTAT
>Ga0233434_1002342_pt1 | contig 16759 bp, 14 predicted proteins | sample SI_122_August201_4_FD_182738 | JGI IMG/M metagenome (GOLD analysis project Ga0233434, IMG submission 182738) | Seawater microbial communities from Saanich Inlet, British Columbia, Canada - SI_122_August2016_120_MG | ecosystem: Environmental > Aquatic > Marine > Inlet | place: Canada: British... | reverse complement strand
AGAAGACCATCCGTTCTCGTGTCGCGCGTATGGTGGATACCTTCGAGCACTTTCCTATGGCTGACGGTGCCGTGATGGATGGGCCGGAGTGGGGGTATGAGATCGCCCCGCACCACATGAACCACCGATCCTATTTCTTCAACGATCTGCCCGAAGCGGTGGCACCGATGGCAGCCGAAATGGGCTACGATTACAAAGGGTTGGTGGCAGGGAAAGATCGCCTGCTGGAGTTGTTTCACTCCTTTGACCCGCAGCGAATTCGGCTGCACGCACGTGGTGGGCTTGTCGGCGCCTATCAGCTTTTCGGTGCCGATCCGGATGTGATGGCGTGGTTGTCCTTCCGTGTCCAATCCCTCACGGGATACTTCCGAGGAATTCGCGAGGGTCTGACGGCTGAGCTTGGTCGAACCGTCAAACTTGGTTGTGGACCACGCTCTGCTGCCTTTGCGCCCCTGTGCGGCTATGATTTCGAGCAGTTGGCGCAGTTCATGGATTTTCTCATGCCCAAGCACTACTTCTTTCACCGTGGCTTTGATGGATTCATTGGCACGGTGCATCGCTATAGCGAGACGCTGTGCGAGTGGAATCCGAGCCTCTCCGTCGCCGAGTCTCTCAGTGTGGTGGAAGCTTTGTTCGGTATCGTGTTACCTGGCGTGGAGGAAATGGTCGATTTCGAAAGCGCCCTGAGTCCTGAATTCTTTGAGCAGGTCGTCACGCTGGAGACGAAGCGAGCTCTGGCCGCTGTCGATGATCCTGAACGGATTGTCCCTTGGTTGGATACGGGGCGTTTCCCCCACGATGGTGATCCCATGTCCGCACGCGATCTGCAAATGCTTCTGGATACGGCGGACGAAGCCGGTCTGCGGCGTTTCAACTACCACCATCAGGGCAATCTGAGCCCGGGAGAATGGGTGGTCATCAGCAATAAATGCGGCACGCGCTGGGATCCACGTACCAGTGCATATGAGCCACCGGATGAATTGGTCCTCTAGGGAGTGTGTCCGCTTGCTCGGGCGACGTTGGTGACCATGTCGCAGCATATTGCAGACACCGAGATCCTTGGTCTCGTCGACATCCCGCTGATGGTGGCGGCGTGTCGCGAAGCATTCGAGATGGTTGGTCGCGGCGAGATTCTGAATCCTGTCCGCCAGCAGCGAGTGGAGGTGCGCGACGGTCTCGATTACTTCGGTCTCGATATGCCTGCGGAATGGCCGGGACACTATCGCTCACGCAAGATCATCGAGGAATACTCAGACGTTGCTGCCGGACAGTTAGCGCGCCGCGAGGCCTATATACAATTCGATGATCTTCAAGCCGGTGTTTCCCTGCGCCTCGACGCAGGTGTGATCACCGACATGCGAACGGGGGCAGCAGCGGCAGTTGGTCTGAGCTATCTGGCGGATCGTGTCGTTGGGCGCGTTGCTGTGTTAGGCACAGGTCGGGTCGCGCGCCAGGTCGTGCTCGCCTGTGATCATCTGTTTCCTCTGACGGAACTTCGCTCGACGAGTCGTCGTGCGACGAACAGAGATACCTTTGCCGCGCAGGTTGGTCCATCGCTGAAGACGCCGCTGACGATGACGACGTCCATCGAAGCATGTGTTGAAGGCGTGGATGCCGTGCTCATGGCGGTGCCAACGCCAGAGCCCATCGTGAATGTGGATCTTCTCAAGGGGGTGGATAGCGTCGTCATCATTGCCGGCGATAGCCGCACGCGACAGGTTACGCAACAAGTACTCTGTGACCGCCCCGTGGTCGTCGATCATTATGAGCAGGCTCTTACCTCTGGAGAATTTCGTTGGGCGGCAGAACAGAACCGGCTGCAGGAGATCAACCTGATGCGCAGCCCAACGGGTGACGTGCTGAGTATCGCCGATGCCGCTTGCGGGCGAGTGTCGGCGCCGGGTGGTGTCGTGTATCTCACCGGGATGGCCGCACAGGATCTGTGTGCAGCCGTGCGTATCCACGCGCGTTGGACGCAGCATCGAGAGACTGGCTCCGCTCATTGAGAGATAAGCCCGGCTCATTGTGCGACAATCCAGATCCTCAGGGTCGGCGCGCCACGACCTTTGCGTACTTCTCGGCCTTCATCGGCCTTGGCCTGGTGTTGGCTTCCCTCGGACCGACGATTCCGGATCTCGCCACACGTACTGATTCAACCCTCAGCGCTTTCAGTGCCGTCTTCATCGCCCATGCCATGGGTTACCTCGTGGGTGCCCTGTTAGGCGGGCGCTTGTTCGATCGTTTCGCCGGCCATCCCCTGCTCGCGGCGATGTTGGGATTGATTGCCATCTGCATGGTCCTTGTGCCCCTCTGTCCAAGCCTGGCTATCCTGCTCGTCGTGTTCACCGTGATGGGTATCAGCGAAGGCAGTCTGGATGCGGGGGGGAACACATTGCTCGTCTGGCTCTACCCGACAGGGCTTGGGCCGTGGATGAATGGCTTGCACTTCTTCTTCGGTGTCGGCGCACTGTTGTCACCTTTGATCATTGCTGGCATTGTTGCACAGGGTGGTAGCGTAGCTCTCGCATACTGGGTGCTGGCCGCTCTGTTGTTGCCACCGATGTTGTGGCTGCTGCAGCGACCCAGTCCGCCCATTGCAACCCATCATGTGAACGCCCCCGTCGATCTGCGACCGCATCGGACAACGATTCTGCTCACAGGAGGGCTGTTGTTCGCCGCCGTGGGGGCTGAGGTTGGATTCGGCAACTGGCTGTATACGTTTGCTCTGCATCAGGGTCTGGCCGATGAGGCGGGCGGGCGGCTGATGACCTCCGTCTTCTGGGGGGCCTTTACCGTGAGTCGCCTGCTGGCGATTCCGCTGGCGACGCGCATGACTCCCCACACCATGCTGTTGCTGAGCCTGCTTCTGGTTGGGTTGGCAGCGTCGCTGCCGCTCCTCTTCCTGACAACACACGTGCAGGGAGGGTCAGGGCAGATCGCCGGGATCGCGGGAAACTCGGTGGCCTGGTTGTGGCTGACGACGATTCTTGGCGGCATCGCCGTGGCGCCGATCTTTGCGACGGCGCTGTCTCTGGCAGGTAGTCGCATGCCGATCAGTGGCCGCGCAACGGGGTGGTTCTTTGTCGGCTCCAGTACGGGGGGCATGACGATTCCGTGGATCATGGGGCAACTGTTTGAGTCCGTCAGTCCCACGGCGGTCTTCTGGGTCATCCTCGTGGATGTCCTGCTCGGCGTGGGAATCTGGATAGCGATCAGAATGTCCTCAAAGCCCGTCGCCTCGTGACGGGTCCATCGCAGCAGTAGGGGGAACCGATCATGGCAGAGAAGCTGAATACGATCGTCATCATGGTCGACCAGATGAAGGCCACGTCGAGTCATCTGTATGGCAACAGTTTCTGTCAGACACCGTCCTTGGCGCGTCTGGCGGAGACGGGCGTGCAGTATCAACATGCCATCACACCGCATCCATTGTGCATGCCGGCGCGGGTTTCGTTCTGGACCTCGCAGTTCCCACACTCCCATGGCGGCCGGCGCAATCAGACACCGATGCCCGCAGAGGCGACCCACGCCTTTGAGTTGTGGAAGGAAGCCGGCTATCACACCGGTCTGATCGGTAAGAACCACTGTTTCGAGTCGGCGCGAGACCTCGAACACTTCGATACGTGGTGCCAGATTTCGCATGGTGGACGTACAAAGGGCGAGGCGACAAAGGGCATGGAGTGGTTTCGTTCGCTTGAGCAGATCGATCATGGACACAGCATCCGACGCAACATGCCACGTCAGAGTCCCCGTTTCGGCTACGCCGCCACTGATTTTCCACTGGAGGACTATTCGACGGGTCTTGTCGCTGGGCAGACCGTGCGTTTTCTCGAACAGCATCGTGACGACCCGTTTGCCTTGTGGGTCTCCTTCCCGGATCCACACGAGCCCTGGGAAGCACCGCAGCAGTATGCTGAGATGTTCCCTGCTGATCGAATCCACTTGCCACCGTGGCGCGACGACGAATTCACAGACGGCACGGCGCCTGAACGAAATCGCGTGCTCTATGAGATTTTGGGTGTCCGCGAAGATGCCGAGGAGGATGTGTATGGGGTCATGGGCGCGTACTACGCCATGATCCGCTTCATCGACGATGCCGTCGGCCAGATTCTCGATGCCATCGAACGTCTTGGGCTGCGTGACAACACGGCCATCGTGTTCTGCTCAGATCACGGCGACTTCATGGGAGAACACGCCATGACCTGTAAAGGTGGTGTCTTCTATGACTGTCTCACACGCGTGCCCTTGATCGTCTCCTGCCCCGAGCGACTGCCTGCTGGTCAGATTGACACGAGTATGGCGAATCTGATCGACATCGTGCCGACCCTGCTGCAACTGCAGGGGATCGAGGTGCCACGCTCCATGCACGGCCAGCCATTGCCCACAGCGACTGACACGTCGCCACGAGATGCGACCTTCGCAGAATACGGAGCCGGGGGACCACCTTTCACGATGGCCGATCTGCAAGAATATGATCAGCCTTACGGGCGACGTACTCTGATGCAGTCACTGTTCTGGCGGGAGGCAGAAGGTCGGCGCAAGATGGTGCGCACGGCCCAATGGAAATACGTGCACGACCCGATGGGCGATCGCGACGAACTCTACGATCTGGTCAACGATCCGTGGGAACTTACCAATGTCGTGGAGGACTCGTCTCATACGGCGATCCTCGCCGAGATGCGACTGCGGCTGGCCGATTGGAGTATCGATACGGAGGACGCGCGGCCTGTACCGATGCCCGATTCACCAGGACCGGTGCCCAGGGCAAATTGAGCGAAGTGAAACAGAGGGAGTCGAATTGTGGTCGATGAATTAACGGTGGGTGTGTTGGGCCTGCGTCGAGGTCGAAGTCATCTGCGCAATTTCCTGCGCACGGAAGGGGCCCGGGTCATCGGGGCGGCGGACCGCATCGAGCAGTGGCGTGATCGCGCGGCGACAATGTGTGCCGAGATGGACCAATCTCTGACACCGATCGCCGAATTCGACGATCTGCTGGCGCTCAAACCTGACGCTGTCGTCATCGCCAGCAATGGTCGGCAGCAGGCGCAACAGACGATTCAGGCCCTGGAGGCGGGGTGTCATGTGCTCAGCGAGGTGCCAGGAGCCTTCACCCAGGAAGAGATCCTTCACATTGCTGCTACGGTAGAGCGGACAGGCAAGCAATACATGCTGGCAGAGAATTCCAGTTTCATGGGATTCCTCCGCTATTGGCGTCGTTGGATGGTGGAGGGCCGTTTTGGTGCTGTGTCCATGGCAGATGGCGAATATCTGCACTACCTGCCCACGAACCTCGTCGACGCAGAGGGGAATCAGTTCACGCCGGCTGAGGCGAAACAGCAGGGTCTTACGGGACTGCAACCCCTCTGGCGGTCAGATCAGCCACCGATCCAGTATCTGACCCACGATCTTGGGCCCCTGCTGGAGGTGCTCGATGATCGTGTGGTGAGTGTGAACTGTGTGGAGGGTCCGTGGTGGAATCCGGAAACACCTTTGAGGGCGGATGGTCAATACGCCCTGTTCAAGACGGCGCGGGGGCGCTTGATCCGTATTCTCGTGTCGCTGAATACGCGTCGTCCTGGGGCGCACAACTATCGGCTCTTTGGTACCCAGGGCAGCGTGGAATGGTATTCACACGAGGGGTTCTGTCGTCGCATCGATTCGAAACGGGAAGAGAAGGAGGGCTGGGAGCGCATCGATATCGGCACGGCTCGCGACGATGTGGACGAGGCCGATTCTGGGCACGGTGGCACCGACATCTGGACGGCGATCACCTTTACCCGTGCTTTGCTGGCAGGTCGACGTGTTCCCATCGATGTCTATCGCATGGCCGATTACACCCTGCCCGGCATCCTGGCGAATCGCTCTGCCGAGAATGGTGGTGGCGTTATTCACGTACCCGACATCCGACGCGAGCCCTTTGAGCACACCGAATTCTGGGATCATGTCGGTCTACCCGAAGATGAACCGAAGGGTCAGGCCTACGACTCCGGGGCGGGGATCACGTTCTAGGCAAACTCGCTCAACTGTGTGCGCAGGAAGAATAACCCGGGTCCGTCAGCCAATTCAGGTGACAAGTCGTAGAAGAGTGTGCCCAGCGTATCTGCGTCGATCTGCACCGTGCGCGGCCAACCGCGGCCGCCGATCCGTCTTCCTGGACTGTGAATCTCCAGGGCCTTGTCTGTCTCCCAGGTGACACCGTCATCCTTCGACAGAAATAGTTCGTAAGCGAATTCACCGTCGACGCCGACACCGTAGACGATGGCGGTGAAGACGATCCAATCATTGTCGAGGACGGTCAGGTCGTAGCCGGCGACGCCAAAGTGGGGAAAGGCGTGCAAGGCCTGCCACGTCGCCCCGTCATCGATCGAGCGAAGTCCCCCCACCAGATTTCCCGGACGACCTGTTGGGACAGGAGCCTCGGCCTGTGGTGCGCCGGAAATGAGTGCACCACTCGCGGTCCGCACGATGGGCACCATGCCATGATTGCGTCCGTCTTCCAAGAGGGTGAGGGCATCGACTTCGACATCATAGAGGACTGTGCGGTCGTAGAAGGGACACAACCACTGGGTCTTCGACCATTCGACCACCGGGTGTCGAATGCAGGCGTAGTTTGTGCGATCGGTGATCGGGTAGGCGTGGGGTGTCGACCAACTGTGGCCACCGTCGTCACTGAAGCTGAAGAAGGGTTCGCGCCACGCAGCATCCGTGCCCCCTTCACGATAGCAGCACCAATTGAGCAAGAGGCGTCCACCCTCAAGGGTCGATAGCGACCCAGGATAGATGGAACAATCACAGATCTCGCTGATTGCTGCGGGGGCAGACCATGTCAGACCTCCATCGGCAGAGCGACACAACAGGAGTTCCTTGCCGCCCCCCCCTTCGATGTTGTAGACGGCGAGCAGTTCGCCATCGGTGGTCCTGGCAAGAGCGGGATGGACATGTCCAGAGATGACGTCTGCAATGCGAATGGGCGTAGCCACAAGTAGTCGCTTTCAGGTGAATGAGATTTCTCAGTGTGCCTGATCAATCCTATACTATTCAAGCAGAGAAATCTAAAGATCCAACAGGAGAGTCCGTGTGTTCAAAGTTGTTATAGCCCACAGTGAAGATATAGATACCGAGGATGTTATTGAGGATCTTCTCGATCAGGTTCGCGAGGATCTAGGTGATGATCAGCCGAAGGCGGGACTGCTGTTCGCCTGCGTTGATCATGATTACCAGCAGCTTGTCGATGGCGTCATGGAGGCCTTCCCAGCCATTGAACTGGTCGGTTGTACGACAGACGCCGAAATATCGACCGTTCTGGGATTCGCGGAAGATTCGGTGGCGCTGACGCTCTTCGTCTCGGACGAGGTCGAGTTCGCCGCCGGCGTCGGTCGGGATGTTTCCAAGGATCCCGTGGGCAGCCTCGCCACTGCTGCCGAAGAGGCGCGCGGCAAGCTGACGAAGGAGCCGGCACTGGCACTGTTCACTCCCACGGGGCTGACGGCCAGTGGTTCAACGATGGTAGAGGCCCTGCGGTCAGCACTGGGCGAAGAGGTTGTGTTGTTCGGTGGCACAGCAGGAGATCAATGGAAGTTCGAAAAAACGCACCAATTTTATGGTAACGAAGTGATGCTCGATGGTGCCCCCTTCCTGTTGCTTTCTACGCCCATCAAGTTTTCGTCAGGGGCGCGCAGCGGCTGGCAACCAATTGCCAACAAGGGCACGGTGACCAAGGTGGAAAACAACGTCGTACATGAAATCGACAACGGGACGGCGATTCAATTTTATCGTCACTACCTCGGTGATGGTACGATGGACAATGTGGGCGAATTTCCTTTGGCCGTCTTCGAAGAAGATGGCGAGACATTCTTCCTCCGCGCCGCCCTTTTTGGTAATGATGAAGATGGGACGGTGACCTTCGCTGGCGATGTGGAAATGGGTGCGACGGTACAACTGACCCATGCTTCTCGTGATGCGGTCATCGGTGCTACGCGGGAAGCCGTCGATCTTGCCATCAAGGAGTATCCCGGTGATACGCCGACGGCAGCGATGATTTTCTCCTGTGCCGGCCGACGGGGAGTATTAGGGACGCGAACGAAGGAGGAATACGAGATGCTGCAGACGAATTTCCCTGATCTGCGCATGGCTGGATTCTACACCTATGGTGAAATCGCCCCTTTGGATGGCAGCAAAGAGAGCCGATTCCACAATGAGACCTTCGTTTCCCTGTTGCTCGGAACGGAGTAGATGGCTGACGAGCTAAAGAAGGCGGAGAAGGAAGTAAGGGTTCTGCGCCGCAAGCTGGACCGTTCGGAAGAGAATCGCCGCCTTCTCGAGGGGATCAGTGAACGAAATTCCAATCTCTTCCAGAACTTCAATGCCGAGATCGAATCGGCGAATGAGCAGCTGGCTGAGGCGCGAGCGGAAGCGGATCAAGCGAATCAGGCCAAGAGTGCCTTTCTGGCCAGTATGTCACACGAGATTCGCACGCCGATGAATGCGATTCTCGGCTTCTCCGAAATTCTCTCTGGCACTGTCCGTGATCCGCAGCAGCGTGAGTATCTCGATGCCATTCGCACCAGTGGCAATTCTCTGCTCGGGTTGATTAACGACATCCTCGATCTGTCGAAGGTTGAGGCGGGCAAGATGGAGTTGGAGTTCAGGCCTTGTGATGCGGCCTCTGTCTGCCACGACATGAGTCAGATCTTCGTGCAGAAGGCCAGCGAGAAGGGCATCGAGCTGGTGATTGAGGTGGCTGATGATTTCCCTGGAGCAGTGGTTCTCGACGAACTTCGCTTGCGCCAGATTCTCATCAATCTCACAGGCAATGCGATCAAGTTCACCGCGTCGGGCAGTGTGACGCTGCGGGCGATCAGTGACACTGAGCATGATGGTGTGGCCAATCTGACCTTTGCCATCATCGACACGGGTCTTGGTATACCCGATGACCAGGTAGATCACATTTTCGGCGCCTTCGAACAAACAAAGGGCCAGAGTGCAGCCAAGTTCGGCGGCACGGGGCTCGGGTTGGCGATCTCCAAGAAACTTTCACAGATGATGGGTGGTGACATCCGCGTTGAGAGCACCTTTGGGGAGGGCAGCTCTTTCCTCGTTGAACTGAAGGACGTCGGCGTGACGACGTCGGATGATGTGGCGGCGCAGGGGGATGACCAGGTCCCGTCTGTGAGCTTCCACGCGGGCAAGGTTCTCGTCGTCGACGACATTGTCTACAACCGCATGCTCATCCGCACCTATCTCAACGAATACGACCTTGAGGTCATCGAAGCGAGCGATGGCAACGAGGGACTCGAGCTGGCACAGCAGCACAAGCCCGATGTCATCCTGATGGACGTTGCCATGCCAGAGGTTGGGGGATTGGAAGCAACGAACTGGTTGCGCGACGACGAGAATTTGAAGGACACCCCCATCATTGTGATTACCGCCGCCGCAATGAAGGAAGAAGAAGAGATCCTGCGTCAGATCTCCGATTCGTATCTGAAGAAACCTGTTTCGAAGGCACAGTTGGTGACAGAGTTAGTGCGTTTCTTACCGCACGACGAGGTCGAGCCCGATCAGGCGATCACTGCTGTAGGGTCTGACAGACACTGGTCATCAGATGATCTGTCTGAGGAACAGCGAACCGAGTTGCCAGAGCTACAGAAGTTGCTCGCTGACTCCGTCAGCACCTGGCAAGAGTTAGCGGAGACGCTGACGATCAACGATATCGAGATTTTTGCCAGCCGGATGCAAGGCGAGGGACATCGTTTCGGTTTCATGCCTCTGGAGATTTGGGGCGAACGCCTGGCGACCCAGGCTACTCTGTTCGATATGGGCTCCCTGCCGGGAACCCTCGCCGAATTCGAGGACCTCCGACAGGATCTGGATTCGCTCATCGGTGTCTGACGCCACGATCCTCCCTGATCTGATTCTGATCGGCGCGGCCTTCCTTACGTCTATGACGGCAGCGATTGGAGGAATCGCAGGTGGTGTCATGCTGATTGCCATCATGCCCTCCTTCCTACCCGTTGTGGCAGTGATCCCCCTTCATGGAGTCGTGCAGGTCACGAGCAATGTGAGCCGTGCCCTGTTCGGAATTCGGCACGTGGAGTGGCGCATTGTGCGCGACTACAGTGTCGGCTGTGTGATCGGCGCGCTGATTGGATCGAGGCTGATGCCGTTGTTTTCCTGGGACAACCTGCCCCTCATTCTGGGTGTCTTTATCCTGCTCTTCACCTGGATGCCGAAACCGACAGGGGAGGCAAAGTGGCCTCTCAAGTTTGGTCTCCTTGGCGTGGTGCAGACGGCGTTGTCTCTGTTCGTTGGTGTTGCTGGCCCACTCAACATGCCCTTCCTGCTACGAGAGGGACTCGGAAGAGATCGGACCGTCATCACGCATTCTGTACAGATGACCCTCATGCACGCCATGAAAGTCTTCACCTTCGGTCTGCTTGGATTCGCCTTTGCGCCCTATCTGCAACTCATCATCGGCATGACGGTGGGGTCGATTCTCGGATCCTGGGCCGGGACACGTGTGCGTACGTATGTATCTGAAGCACTCTTTCGCCACGGAGTGCGGATCCTGATCACCATCCTTGCACTGCGGATGTTGTTACGAGGCCTGGGCATCCTCGACTAATTGCGGCTCGCCTTTACGACGAGCACTATTCGACTCGCCTACACGCGACGCCATCCACCTTAACTACGTAGAGAGGAACCATGATTCACGTTATCGCAATGATCGAGCTTCAAGAGGGCACGCGCGGGAGTTTCCTTGAGCAATTTCACGGTATCATGGCTGAGGTGCACAAGGAAGAAGGCTGCATTGAGTATGGCCCCACAACGGAAGTCGACACGGGCAATGAGAAATTTGAGACGCCTCGCGCAAATGTGGTGACGATTATCGAGAAGTGGGAAAGCCTCGATACCTTGAATGCACATCTTGTTGCACCACACATGTTGGCCTATCGCGAGCGTGTGAAGGACATCGTTGTGGGCTCGACTCTATATGTGACTGAGCCGGCGTAAAGCATGAGGGGGTCACGGGGTCGCCCTCCTGCCCATATCTTCTACTGCCATGAAATTCAGTCTGAGTTGCCGGCTTGAATACGCTGTCCAACAGCCGAGCACCTTTCTCTTCCATGTAGGGATTGATTCAACTGAGCGCGTTCGTGCGTTGCAGGAAAAGCTGCACTTCGAACCAGCCCTCGATGTCGAGTCACTGCAGACGCATCGGGGGAGAGTGCACCGGGTTAGCGCACCGATCGGCGATCTGACGGTCTGCTATACCGCTGCAGGTGAGCATGAGCCGATCATTGAGGCGGCGGCGGGCATCAACGAAGTCGAGGTGACCCAATGGCCCGCCCACGTGCTGGAGTATGTCTACCCGAGTCGCTACTGCGAGTCGGATCTGTTCGGCGAGACAGCAAATGAGATCTTCGGCCAAATGGATCGTGGCTACGGCCGCGTTGTGAAGATCTGTCGATGGATACACGATCGACTGACCTACGAATCCGGCAGCAGCGGTTCGACGACCTCAGCGTGGCAGACACTACAGGAGGGACGAGGTGTCTGTCGTGACTACGCGCATGTGGGTATCGCCATGTGTCGAGCGCTCAATATTCCGGCTCGTTTCATTTCCGCCTATGCACCCGGTCTGCAGCCACCCGATTTTCACGCTTGTTTTGAGGCGTATCTCGGACATCGTTGGTGGCTCTTCGATCCCACGTTTATGGTGCCTCGACGCGGCATCATGCGCATCGGCACAGGTCGGGATGCGGCGGATGTCTCCTTCGCGACGATCCTTGGCTGGGTAAAGTTCGGCGAGATGGGTATAGACTTCGATGCAACAGATATAGGGCAAGACGGTGGGGTGGATGAGGAAGCAGTAACGATCGCAGCTGATGATACCTCACAGATTGAGGCAGGATGAATTTCTCTGGCTATGACCCCGGCCGTTTCTACGACGAACTGATCGCATCAGGAGGCCTGCCACGCGAGGGTGCAGCGTTGTTGGTCGATCGAATCAGTGCTCTTCCTGATGGCGATCTACGACGTAGACAGGAAGCGGCAGAGCTGGTCCTGCTCAACATGGGGATCACCTTCAATGTCTACGGTGACGACGCAGGCGCCGAAAAGATCATGCCCTTCGACATCATCCCCCGCGTCGTAGAGGCGCACGATTGGGCCCGCATCGAACGCGGCTTGAAGCAGCGAATCCAGGCGCTGAATCTCTTCATAGACGATGTCTACCACGACAAGCGTATCATCAAAGACGGCGTGATCCCCAGCTTCGTCGTAGAATCGGCCAGTGGTTACCGTGAAGCCTGCGTCGGTTTGCGCCCACCCTCTGGCATTTGGTGTCACGTGACTGGTACTGACCTGGTGCGTGACGAGAGTGGGCAGTTTCACGTGCTGGAGGACAACCTGCGTTGTCCATCCGGTGTGTCGTATGTGCTGGAGAATCGTCAGGTTCTGAAACGCACATTCCCACAGGTTTTTGGTGCATCCCATGTGCGCGCCATCGACGACTATCCCGATCGACTTCTGCAGTCTCTGCGTTTTCTGGCACCTGAACATATACCGTCGCCGACGGTAGTCGTGTTGACGCCCGGCATCTACAACTCGGCGTATTTCGAACACGCCTTTCTGGCACAGCAGATGGGTGTAGAGTTGGTCGAAGGGCGGGATCTGGTCGTCGTCGACAATCTGGTCATGATGCGCACAACGCAAGGGTTGCAGCGTGTCGATGTGATCTATCGTCGCATCGATGATGATTTCCTCGATCCAGGCGTTTTCCGTGCCGATTCTACCCTCGGCGTACCGGGGCTGATGGATGCCTACCGTGCGGGCAATGTGGGATTAGCCAATGCACCTGGCACAGGTGTCGCTGATGACAAAGTGATCTACGCCTACGTACCGAAGATGATCGAATTCTATCTGCAGGAAGAGGTGATCCTGCCGAATGTACAGACCTACCTGTGCTGGGATGACGATGATCGCCGCTACGTATTGGAGCACCTGGATGAGTTGGTCGTGAAGGCGGCAAATGAATCGGGTGGTTATGGGATGTTGATCGGACCGCACTCGACAGCGGCTGAGCAAGCAGACTTCGCCCAGCGCATCAAGGCGGATCCTCGCAACTACATCGCGCAGCCAACACTTGCCCTGTCACGTTCACCGGTGATTGTGGATGACCACTTCGAAGGTCGACACGTCGATCTGCGGCCATTTATCCTCTACGGCGAGGATGTGTATGTGATGCCCGGTGGACTGACACGTGTCGCCATGCGCAAGGGATCTCTTGTGGTGAATTCATCCCAGGGCGGTGGCAGCAAAGATACGTGGGTGCTGGCCACGACAGCGCAGGAGTCAGATCATGCTTAGTCGTGCGGCAGACGCCATCTACTGGATGAATCGTTATGTCGAACGTGCAGAAAATATTGCGCGCTTCATCCAGGTGAACCTGCATCTGAGTCTCGATCAGCCGATGCAGATGCGGACCGATCAGTGGGCACCGCTGGTGAAGGTGACCGGCGACTACGAGCGCTTTGTGGAAGGCAATGGCGAGGCGACACAAGAGAGTGTTATCGACTTCCTCACATTCAACAGAGACTATCCCAACTCGATTATCTCGTGCCTCGATCGGGCGCGCGAGAATGCACGCTCTGTGCGCCAGATTATTTCATCCGAGATGTGGCAGCAGATCAACACGTTTTACCTGATGGTCGCCGGTGTACACAAGGGCATTGCCCTTGAAGTGCCCGACGATTTCTTCGCACGGGTGCAGATGGCATGCCACACCTTCACGGGGATCATGTCGGCGACGATGTCGCACGGTGAAGCATGGCATTTTGGACGCATTGGCGCCATGCTGGAGCGGGCGGACAAGACATCGCGAATCCTCGACGTAAAGTATTTCATCCTGCTGCCACAGGTACAGGATGTGGGGACACCCTATGACAACATTCAATGGTCGGCCTTGCTCAAGTCGGCGAGTGCCTTCGAAATGTATCGCAAGCGTTATGGGCGTATCGAGCCCCGCGATGTGGCGGCCTTCCTTATCCTCGATCCGGAGTTCCCACGTTCCATCCACTACTGTCTGCTCGAAGTGGAGCGCTCACTACATCTGATCACGGGAACACCGGCCAATACCTTTGGCAATGAGGCCGAACGCAGCATTGGTCGTCTGCGCTCCGGTCTCGTCTATACAGACATTGGTGAAATCATCGATCAAGGGCTACATCAGTTCCTCGATGGTCTGCAGGCACAGCTGAATGCCGTCAATGGTGCCGTGTCGCAATCGTTCTTTCCTATCAACCCCACTGTTTCCACCTGAACTGATCTGGAGCTCCATTGACTTTCTGCTTAGGCATCAAAACCGAACAAGGCCTGGTCGGTATTGCCGATACGCGCATCACAACGGGTACAGAGCGTCTCACGGCACGGAAAGTGTCGATTCACGAGTATGGCGAGCGGCCGATGTTTGTGATGACCTCGGGATTGCGTTCGGTGCGTGACAAAGCGCTGACCTACTTCGACGAGGTGATCGACGAGAGCGAACACAGCTTCGACCGCCTGTACAAAGCGGTGAATGCGCTGGCCAAGCAGATTGGACGTGTCGCCAAAGAAGATGAGAAGGCGCTGAAGAAAGCAGGTTTGCGATTCAATCTGCATACACTGGTGGGTGGGCAACTGGAGAACGACGATGAACACCGTCTCTATATGCTGTATCCACAAGGCAATTGGGTCGAGGTGAGTCAGGCGAGCCCCTACTACATCATTGGTGAGTCAGGCTACGGTAAATCCTTGCTCGATCGCGTGTTGCGTTACGACACGCCACTGGAGACCGCGCTCAAGGCAGGATATCTGGCCTTTGATGCGACCCGCAACAGCACGATCGATGTCGCCTTCCCGCTGGATGTGGTGCTGTATCGGCAGGGTACGTCAAAGATGGTGGAACGGCGCTTCGAGGAAGACCAGATGCAGGAACTGTCCAGCTGGTGGCAGCAGAGCATTACGGAGCAGCTCGATAGAGCACCGACCGCGTGGATGACGGAGATCTTCGGCGAGCTCGAAGATCAACCGATCTTCAGGCGGGCACAATCCGAGTAGCATCATGCGCTTCGAGATCAGGCACGAAACGGAATATCAATACAGCCACGCCGTTTTCCTCGAACCTCATCTTCTGCGGATTCGACCGCGCAGCGACGCGAGTCAACGTCTGATCGAATTCGATCTCGAGATCTCACCGGAGCCCACAGGCTGTGCACATCTGGTAGATCTCGATGGCAATGCGACGATGCGACCTTGGTTCTCCGGCCATCACGACCATCTTCGCTTTGTCTCTCATTCCATCGTGGAAACACTGCGCGACCAGCCCTTCGCGTATCTACTCGACGCGGAAGCGGACTCGCTGCCTGTCCAGTATGAGCAGATCCAACTGCAGCTCGCGCCCTATCTCAGACACGACGCCGGGCCAGCCGTCACTGATCTCGCCGCCCAGATCTTGTCAGCCTCAGAGTCGAAGCCGGCCACCTTCGCGAGGTTGCTGAATCAGCGAATTCACGATCTGTGTCCTACGGAAACGCGCCTGGAAGGAGATCCGCTCACACCTGCGCAGACTCTGGGACGTGGTCGTGGTGCATGTCGTGATGTGTCCGTCCTGTTCATGGAGGTCTGTCGCGTGGCGGGACTGGCGGCTCGATTTACCTCGGGCTATGTCGCCGGCTCTGCCGACCAAGAGCGATTCCTCCATGCCTGGGCGGAGGTTTATCTGCCGGGTGCCGGCTGGCGTGGTTACGATCCGAGTCTGGGCCTGGTGGTGGCAGATCGCCATGTTGCCTTGGCGTCGGGGCCCGGTTCGATGGATGCACGTCCCTTCGTCGGCCGATTTCGAGGCAGCAATGTGGAGGCGCAGATGAGTGTGCAACTGCAAATCTCGACGGACGTATCCGCATAAATACCCCGCAACGAACCTGATTCAAAGAGTGGAAGCATGACGACTCTGAGTGATGATCAACTCGATTTCTTCCAACAGAATGGCTATCTCATTCTGCAGAATCTGTTCAGCCCGGAAGAGGTCGCAGGGCTGCAGAAGGAAGCTGACTACCTGCTCGAGCTCATGCTCAATTCTTCACTGATGCACGACCGGCTCAGTGGTCGCCTCGATTGGCGCCGGACGTCGCAGGGCGTGCAGATGGTGCGCAAGATTCAGCCCATCAACGATCTGTCACTGGCCTTTACCAGAGCGATCGAAGACGAACGTATCGTGCAGCCCTTGCGGCAGATCATGGGAGATGAACCTGTCCTGATGGAAGAGAAACTAAATGGCAAGCAGCCACTGCCAGAGGACGTCGAGGGGCTCCCCATTCGTCAGTTGGATGATGCCTTCCCTGTGCACAATGACTGGGCATACTATGCGGCGCAGAACTATCCGCAGACCGTCGTCTCTTCGGCCTTGCTCCTCGATGACTGCACGACAGAGAACGGCTCTCTGCGGATCTGGCCTGGATCCCACAAACGACATCTGGAGCACGAGCGGATGGACAATGGTCTGCAGGTGCTGCCGCATCTGATCGACCACGACGCCGGTGTCGACATGATCGCGCCAGCAGGGTCTTTCATGATTTTTCACGTGCTCACTGTGCACAATTCTCGCGCCAACGTCTCAGGTCGGCCGCGTCGTCTGATGATCTACAGCCATTGTCCGGAATCTGCCGGGATGCCCGTCGATATTCGCAATGGTCCGGCCAGGCTGCGCGAGGCCCCTTTCGAG
>Ga0233434_1002341_pt1 | contig 16762 bp, 15 predicted proteins | sample SI_122_August201_4_FD_182738 | JGI IMG/M metagenome (GOLD analysis project Ga0233434, IMG submission 182738) | Seawater microbial communities from Saanich Inlet, British Columbia, Canada - SI_122_August2016_120_MG | ecosystem: Environmental > Aquatic > Marine > Inlet | place: Canada: British... | reverse complement strand
TCCACGACCTGTTCGTCGTCCACGACCTGTTCGTCGTCCACGACCTGTTCGTCGTCCACGACCTGTTCGTCGTCCACGACCTGTTCGTCGTCCACCACCTGTTCGTCTTCGTTCACGATCTTTCCTCCGAACCGGACAAACCATCGGTTCCAGCGGGAGGCGGCGGTGGTACATCGACGGGGGCAACCTGGTGGTCAGTATTTTCCACGTCGCCGAGTGTGTCCTCCCACGATTCCACATGACCTGTAGGTGAGGAGTCGGAACCCGGGGCCTCAGTGGATGAATCCTCGGCTTGCGTCGAGATGGAGGCTTCAGGAAGAACCTGGTCGCCAAGGCGCTCGGCAGCATCGACAAGACGTGAAGCGTCCGCCTCGAGATCGTTGGGCTCCTCCACTGCCAGCGCAGTCGAGGCGGGTGGTTCATCGTCGAAGGCATCGGAACGAGTTTCATCTCGCGCCGGTTGCGTCACCCCCGGTTGCGTCTGGTGCGGGCGGTCAGATTCTGACGCCAACCTTGCTTCGGACGGCGAGTCCATTCCTGCGAGATGGTCAGACTCCTCGCGCCTTACGTTCTGCGCTGGTTGCGGTATGTCTCGCTCCGAGTCTGTATCGCCTTGCGGCGACTTTGAATCGACCTCTCCCGGATCCGAATCATGCCGTTCCGGAACAGGATCCTGGTCTGTCGCCGCAACACTCGTTAGCTGATCACTCGGTGTCTCATCACTGTCTTGTTCACTTGCCTGCTCGTTGGCGCTGGCATCATCCGGGCTGGCTGCTTCGTCACCCTCGCGCCTTTCGATCCAGATGTCCTCAAAAGGGCCTGCCTGGTGGACGCGAATTCGCTGTGATTTGAGCAATTCAAGTATGCCAATGAACGTGGCGACCAGCGTCAGGCGAGATTGACCACTGATCAGATCATGAAATCTCAGCCGCGAGCGCTGATGTAATTCGCCGAGGACGCGCTCGATGCATTCATCGATGGCGACTTCCTCTTCGACAATACGATGCACGGCCGCTTGCGGCACGTGGTCGATGACGTGCTTGTAGACCTTGAGCAAGTCGAACAAAGACACGGGCTGCAGTTCAGCGTCTTCAGCGTCCTCCGGGAGACCGCCTGGACGCTTGAAGACATCTCGCTGCTCAGTGCCTTGATCACTCAGCCAGTCTGCGATCTCCTTGAATTGCTGGTATTCCAGCAACTTGCGGACGAGTTCTTCACGTGGATCACCCAACCCCTCGTCTAGATCTTCGCCTTCGATATCCCGTGGCAGAAGCATCTGGGACTTGATCTTCATCAGCGTAGCCGCCATGAGGATGAAGTCGGCTGCACTCTCCAGATCGAGTAGGTGAACCTCTCGCAGGAAAGCCAGATACTGTGCCGTAATGTGGGCAACAGGGATGTCGTAAATGTCCACCTCACTCTTGCGAATCAGGTAGAGCAATAGATCCAGGGGACCCTCGAAGACATCGAGATTCACCCCATACGCATCGATCAGGGCTTTGGCTTGAGCCGCTTCGGCGCGGGTGGCGTCGTCTGTCGCAGAATCGGAGACGCTCGGAAGCTCTTCGAACTGCTCATTTGGGGGTGTGTCAGTCAAGGAACAAATACGGCTTCCATAATTGGTCGGAGACTCCGACATGGTTGCGAATGAAGGTCACGTTGTTTGGTCGTCTTGGTGGCCGTATGAGGGCCAATCCAGCTTGTTCAGGTTGTCTACTGCCTTTGCGTGCGTTACAAGTAGCACACGCCGCCACGAGATTCTCCCACGTGGTTGGGCCCTTGTGCTTTTTCGGGATCACATGATCGATGGTCATCTTTCGATCACTGATGCCGCAGTACTGGCATTTATAGTTGTCTCGACGCAACACGTTGCGCTTAGACAACACCACCCGCCGGCGAGGTGCGCGCACATACATCTCAAGACGTACGACACTTGGCACATCAAAAGTCGACGATACGGATCGCAGCAGCCCCGGTCCTGTCTCTACGCTACTGGCTTTGCCGCGAAACACAAGCGCAAGGGCTCGCCGAACCGAGCAGACATTGAGGGGCTCGTAGTTCTGATTGAGGACCAGCACGGCACGGTCCAGCATCGTGCGTCTCCGAGCCGGCGACGAAGGGACGGTATTCCGATATCGGCCCGACGTGCCCATAGTTGGACGAAAGCGCCCTCTATCGAGGGCGCACCGAAAGTAGCGCGAGAAAAATCAAGCTCCGTCGCCCCCATGCGGTCAAGCTGTCAGTGTGGTCGGTCCCTCTCAGGCGTCCTCGATCAGTGCCTCGTAATCTTCTGAAGACAACATGGTATCGAGATCAGACATATTGGAGAGCCGAACCTTGACCATCCAGCCATCGCTATAGGGATCGCTGTTCACTTGCTCAGCGCCATCTTCGAGGGTGTCATTGATCTCGAGGACCTCACCGGCAACTGGTGTATACAACTCCTCCACAGTCTTTACCGCTTCGATGGTTCCGAAGGATTGGCCCTTCTCCAGAATATCTCCTACTTGAGGCAACTCGACGAAGACGATATCGCCCAACTGCGACTGGGCGTAGTCTGTGACGCCAATGGTGCCCACATCGCCATCGAGTGAGAGCCACTCATGCTGCTCACTGTACTTCAATTCGTCGGGGACTCTATTTTCGGCCTCTGACACGGCTGTCCTTTCTCATTTCGACCGTCGCTAGCCGACGACGGCGCTGCCAAACTCACTGCGATTGACCCACTCAGTATCGAAATTCCCTTGAAGAAAATCCTCGTTCTCCATCAGCATCCGATGAAAGGGGATCGTCGTAGCCACCCCTTCGATGGTGAATTCAGAAAGGGCTCGCCGCATACGGGCGATTGCCTGCTGCCGGTCTCGGCCGCTGGCAATCAGCTTTGCGAGCAGGGAATCGTAGTAGGGGGGAACGGCGTAGCCTTGATACAGGTGGCTGTCGACGCGTATGCCAGGGCCACCCGGCATGTGTAGCGCCGTAATCTTGCCCGCAGAGGGCATGAAGTTTCTCTCCGGGTCCTCTGCATTGATCCGACACTCAATCGCATGTCCGGCGATGGGGACGTCGCGCTGCTCGTATCCGAGTGGCTCACCCCAAGCGATGCGGATCATCTCGGCAATTAGATCCAGACCGCTGATCGACTCTGAGACCGGATGCTCGACCTGGATCCGTGTGTTCATTTCCATGAAATAGAAGTCGAGCTTTTCATCGACAAGGAACTCCACCGTTCCGGCACTCGCATAGCCGATGCTCTTGGCACCCTCCACGGCAGCTTCACCCAGGCGCTGACGAAGTTGCTCATCGACAGCGGGGCTGGGACTCTCTTCTAATAGCTTCTGGTGTCGTCGCTGGATCGAACACTCGCGCTCGCCAACGTGGACGACATTTCCATGCTCATCACCCAGAATCTGCACTTCGATGTGGCGTGCAGAATTGATCGACCGCTCCATATACAACGCATCGGAGGTGAATGCTGTGCGTGCTTCAAGGCGAGCAAGATTCCACGCCTCCTCCATCTCTTCCGGCGCATTGACGACGCGCATGCCGCGACCACCGCCTCCTGCACTCGCTTTTAGACGTACAGGATAGCCGATCTCATCGGCTCGCACGTGGGCCTCTTCGACGTTGGCGATTACTTCCTCGCTACCGGGGATGATAGGCACTCCGGCGGCGTCCATTGTACTGCGCGCCGTCGCCTTGTCGCCCATTTTGTCGATGGCGCTGGCAGGGGGGCCAATGAACTTGATGCCACTCGAGCTGCAAACTCCAGCGAACTCGGCGTTTTCAGCCAGAGGGCCATAGCCGGGGTGAATGGCGTCTGCATTGGTCAGTTCGGCGGCGGAGATAATGTTGTTCACATTTCGATAACTCGCCTCACCCGCAGGTGGACCGATACATACATCCTCGTCGGCAAACAGCACGTGTGATGCATGCGCGTCGGCCTCAGAGTACACGGCGACGGTTCCGATGCCCAGATCCTTACAGGTGCGAATGATACGCAGGGCGATCTCACCACGGTCGGCAATTAGGATCTTCTTGAACAAGATCGAACCTCAGACCGGGCGGATGCTGAACAAAGTCTGACCGTATTCCACAGGGCTACCACTGTCGATATCGGCTTCTACCACTTCGCCATCTACGTCGGCCTCAATCTCGTTCATGATTTTCATGGCCTCGATAATACAGATGGTCTGCCCCACTTTGACCCGATCTCCGACGTTGACGAAAGCCTCTGCCTCAGGTGAGGGTGACCGATAGAAGGTCCCTACCATGGGAGATGTCACGACATGCAGTCCATCATCGACTGGTGCGCTGGCCGCCGCAGGGGCAGGGGTAGCGGCAGGTGCAACGGTCGTGGGGGGCGCCTGCAGAACGGTTGCCCCCTCAGTCCGGCGATTTCTGGATAGTTTGAGCCGGATACCACGCCAGAAACTCTCCTGATACTCGAGTTCTTCCACGCCACTCTCCTGGAAGATCTCGATAAGCTTGCGGATGTTGGCTTCCTTCAACTTTGCCGCCTTCTGTCTAACGCCGTAACAAATGTCGGCTGGATCTGATGCTCACACACGCTCGACATATCCGCCCGTGCGTGTGTCGATTTTCAATACATCTCCCTGATTGACAAACAGGGGAACTGAGACAATGGCACCCGTTGCGAGTGTCGCGGGTTTGATGGCACCTGTTGCCGTATCGCCGCGGACGCCCGGATCGGTCTGCGTCACCTCGATCTCAACGAAATTCGGCAATTCGACGCCAATGGCCCGCTCTTCAGCGACCAAGACAGAAACCGTTTCGTTCTCCTTGAGCAAATTTGCGCCATCTCCCACCATGGTTCCGGCGATGATGCTCTGCTCGAAGGACTCGGAATCCATGAAGTGATAATCCTCCCCCTCGGCGTAGAGGAATTGGCTTTCGCGTCGTTCAATGCGGATTTCCTCGACTTTGTCGCCAGATCGAAACGTCCGGTCAATGACGGCACCGGTGTGGGCGTTCTTCAAACGCGTGCGCACGAAGGCGTTGCCCTTGCCCGGTTTCACGTGCTGAAATTCTACAATCGTAAACAACTCGTTCTCGAGTTTGATCGTAAAGCCGTTACGGAAATTGGATGTGTCTGCCATGGTCTCGTCGAGTAAGTGTTGGAGTTGTTGATCTCAATCTCATGAATTCGTATCCAAGCTCTCCAGGCCGGCTCGCGCCGACTGATTGGATGGATCAGTTGCCAGGATCTGTTCGTAAATCTGTGCAGCGCGTTCACTGAACCCCTGCCGATGGTATAGCTGAGCCAGTGTGACCGTTGCCAATGGCGAAGGCTCCGTCACGTTCCCTGTTTGTGCATCCTCAGGGCCCTGAATGTCATCCACAAGATCCCGCAGACCATCATCGGCCCGCCGAGCAAACCCCGCCGTCTGCACAAGGTCGGCCTCGATCGGCTCCGGCGCGAGTTTTTCGACAGCATCCGCGACCTCGTCGGCTACTGAAAGCACAGGAGACGGCGTTGCCGGCGGCGGCGTCTCAGGCAAAGATTCGGCTGGTGGCACTGGGGCTACGGGTGGCTGACTCTCGTGCTTGTGTGTCTCCTGCGCTGCCCGTGCCACCTCTGGAGTCTGGGGATGCACGGCCTGGGCCGCAACGATTTGTTTTTTCTGAGGTGGCGCTTGTGGGGCATCGGGTTCCTCTTCGTCCCCTTCAAATAGACCCTCACCAAGTGCCGCTACTTCGCTACTGTCGAAGTCCAGATCCTGCAACTCGGCTGTTTCTGGCGGAGAAGGTGAAGCAATTTCCTCAGATTCTGCTGACGTATCCGGGCCCGCTGACACACCAGTCATCGGTGGTTCCAGTTCCTTGTCAGCCAGCAGTGGCACAGGTGCCGCGTCAGGAGGCGGTGGTGCTACCTCGAATCCAGACGAGGGGATCTGAGCCGCCGGTCTGACTTCAGGTATCTCCAGTGCAGGTGCAGGCGTGGATGGTTCCCACTCCGGCAGGGACTGCACAGTGGAAAAGGGCTCCTCCACTGCAACGTCCTGCGTGCCAACAGAAACTTCCTGCGTTCCAACAGAAATCTCGGGCGTCGCAGAGATTTCAGGATCTGCGAGAGGCTCTGCTTCGTCAACCTCCACGGCAGGCAAGAATGGCTCGGCCGTCATTTTCGGCGCCGATTCGCCGATGGGCTCTGGTGGGTCTTTGGCCCCAGGCTGCGGCGCAGGCGTCGCCGGAGAATCAGGTTCATCGGCGGAAGCTATCGTCGTCGTCGACTGACGTGTTCGCTTTGCAAGAGCCGCCAACTGCCCTGCGATGGAATCACTGAGTGGGTCGAGCCGCGCGGCACTCTCCAGGCACTTGAGTGCCAGCGTCGGGTTGCCGAGTTCCTGGTATACTTTCGACAACCTGCGGTAGACGGCCGGCTGATCGGGATCCAGGCGCAGCCCCTGGTCAAAGGCTGCGCGGGCATCCTCCCACAGGCCTTGCATTTCGTACACACGACCAAGAATGACATGCCCCGTGGGGTAGTCTGGAAATCGCTCCCGGCCTTCCTCGCAAAGAACCTGGGCCCTCATTAAGCGGCCTTTGCGCAACGCGTGCTCGGCTAGCCGAGCGAACAGCGGTGCGCCGGGATGGCGGCGGAAGACCTTCTCGAGTTTGGCAGCGCGCTCGAACATGGCCTCATAGCAGCAGGGCCTCGTAGCATGGCCTGATAGGGGGAAAAAGAGCCGCGTAAGCTACGCCGATCCAGACCAAATGTCAAACTGACCGGGATACGTCAATTGTGCCCAATGTCGATAAGAAACAGGTACTTGAGACCTTTTGGCCCTGTCGTGTTCGTTGACATCTGCCGGGTGGTGGCCTATCCTCTATCGCCTCAACAGGTGCGCCTATAGCTCAGTTGGTAGAGCGACTGACTCTTAATCAGTTGGTCCGGGGTTCGAGTCCCTGTGGGCGCACCATAAAAAGCAGGGGGTTGCGACGGTTCAGTCGTAGCCCCCTGTTTTCTATTGTACAAATAGTTGCTGTGCTGACCTGCGTTGCCCACAGACATGCCCTGCCGCTACGTTACGGTGGTCAACCTGACAGGTGCTGAGTCTCTCAATGGATCAAGAGTCTACCCAGATACTGGTCGTCGAAGACGAACCGATCGTTGCCCTCGATCTCCAACAGAGATTGGAGCGCATGGGTTATCGTGTGCCTCATGTCGTGGCAACGGGCGAAGCCGCCATTGCCACAGCCTCTCGAGAGAGTCCACAGCTCGTGCTGATGGATATCAGCCTCGAAGGTGCGATGGACGGCGTCGAGGCGGCGGAACAGATCACAACCCAACTACGTATTCCCGTCGTCTACCTCACCGCATTCTCCAATGACCGCACCCTCGAGCGGGCAAAAGTGACCGAGCCCTATGGTTACCTGCTCAAACCATTCGAGGAGCGCGAATTACAGACGACCATTGAAGTTGCTCTCTACAAGCATCAGGCTGAACGTGCCCTGCGCGAAGCACATGATGAACTTGAGTTACGTGTCGAGGAAAGAACCGCTGAGCTACAGCAGGCAAATGAGGCTCTGCAGAAGGAGATCGACGAACGCGCCCGGCGCGATGTGCGTCGCGCGACGCTTGCTCGCGTTCGTGAGCAAGTCTGGCGGATGCAGACCAGCACGGACATCGACAATGTCGTTACCAGCATTTGGGAGGGTCTCGATCGACTCGGCGTGCCATTTCAGAATTGTGTGATCCATGTTGTCGATACCAAGACTGGCACGCCTCCTGTGACCGTCTACGATCACCAGAGTTCGGGGCCGCGCACCATGCGGGCGACCGGTGACGGTGCTGCTGAAACGGTCGTTGCCATGTGGAAGCGCGGCGAGACCGTCTACCGCAGAGACCTGCGTGCGCAGGATCCACAGTCTGAATTTGGCCGCATGCAGGAGTACTATGGAGCGATTCGCAGCATTCTCGACGTGCCGTTCTCGCATGGTACTCTGGCAGTCAATAGCAGCGAACCGGACGCCTTCAGCGACGAACATGTGGTCATGCTGGAGGAACTGGCCGAAGCCCTGACAGAAGGTTTTCGCCGCCTTGAGGATCTGCTCGAGCTGGCCGCCGAGCGCGAACGTCTCGCCGTGACCTTGCGCAGCATCGCCGACAGCGTCGTGGCAACCGATTCAGAGGGACGGATCGTGCTCATGAATCGAGTGGCAGAATCATTGACAGGGTGGCAACAAGCAGAGGCTGTTGGCCGATCCTTTCCCGAAATTTTCGAGATCCTCGACGAGAACACTCGACAAGCGAAACAGAACCCCGTAACGCGCGTCTTGCAGTCCGGGTCAGCGATCGATCTGGATCTCCAGAGTGCTCTGATCGCGCGTGACGGCAGTGAACGACTGATCTCCACAAGCACGGCGCCTATCCGCGACGACGAGGGGAAAACCATCGGCGTCGTGCTCGTATCGCGAGATGTCGCGGCGCAGCGCCAGATGGAGGAAGAGTTGCTCAAGACGGAGAAACTCGAATCCTTGGGTGTTCTTGCCGGCGGGATTGCCCATGACTTTAACAACATTCTGACAACGATCGTCGGCTATCTGTCACTGGCCAAGGGGCAGATCGAACCGAACAGCGGTCTTTTCGAGCACTTGTCGGAAGTCGAGGCGGCGGCGGATCGCGCGACGGATCTGACTCACCAACTATTGGCCTTTGCCAAAGGCGGTGCCCCTGTCAAACAGGCAGCATCCATGGCCGATCTGTTGCGCGATTCAGCGACGTTTACGACTCGTGGGTCCAATGTCGCATGTGAATTTGATATCGGTCAAGAATTGTGGGCGGCGGAGGTGGATCGGGGTCAGATCAGCCAGGTCATCCAGAATCTGGTGATCAATGCTGATCAGGCGATGCCCGATGGCGGACGGTTGTTTCTGCGGGCCCACAATCGAGATCTGATCGAGTCTGACGGACTTCCTTTGCCTGCTGGCCGCTATCTCCACATCGTCGTCAGTGACAATGGCGATGGCATTTCAGAGGAGCATTTGCAGCGCATTTTCGATCCATACTTCACGACCAAGATAGAGGGCAGTGGCCTCGGCCTGGCGACAGCCTATGCGATTGTAAAAAACCACGGCGGGCACGTGACCGTCGCGTCGCACGTCGGTGAGGGTACAATCTTTGAGATCTATCTACCGGCGACAACCGTCCCCGTCTGGGAGGATTTGGATGATGATCTCGGCTTGATTCCCGGCGCGGGGCGCGTGTTGGTGGTTGATGACGAGGAACCCATTCGCCGCCTCGCGGGAGAGATGCTGCTGAGCCTGGGTTATGTTGCCGATTTTGCTTCTGAGGGAAGTGAGGCCATCGAGAAATATCGATCCGCCTTCGAAGAAGGCGAAGAATTCGACATTGTCATTATGGATCTAACCATCCCGGGAGGGATGGGGGGGAGAGAAGCACTAAGGCATCTGCTGGACATCAATGCGGATACATGTGCCATCGTATCCAGCGGCTACTCAGACGATCCCGTCATGGCTGATTATGCACATCACGGATTCGTCGATGTCGTGGCCAAGCCATATGACATCGTCGTGCTGAGTCACGTATTGGATCGCGTGATGACGGGGCGAGAGCCTTAGGCTCCCGTCCACGATAAACTAGTTTGTCGCCGGATCAGCCTCAAGCGAACTGAGATCTGCGTTCTTCAAGTAATCCTGCAATGCTGCCCCGTCTGCGGGTAGGTCGAGAACATCCGAAAAGGGCCACATATCGCCCTGGAGGAACTCAACGGCCGTCTCCTTGTCCTGATGAGACGGCCCTGACGAAACATCTTTGATCGCTTGAAGAATGACGGCAGCCGCGAGGCGACGGTGACCGTCGAACTGCGCGCGGTAGGCGGACTTGCGTTCTTTGGCCATCGGGAGTTTCTGTAGCCGCTTTCTAGCGTTTTTGAGGGTCGCAGAGAGATAATCTAAGCACATGTCGGACGATCCGACAGACTGAATCGATCCCGATTGGTTCACTTGCCGTGACGGTACGACCCCAAGCGGTTTGCTGCCAACGGCTTAGGCCCAATTCCTTTTTTTCGTCGGCCTGCGTTCATGAGACTTTAGACGAAGAGTCCAACGATGCAACCCGTCAGCATTGTGGCCAATGTGCCCGCGACAATGGCACGAAATCCAAGCCGAGCCAGGTCCCCTCGGCGCTCGGGGGCAATTCCTCCAATGCCACCAATCATAATTGCAACGGAGCCAAAATTTGCGAAGCCGCACAGGGCATAGGTGCAGATCAGAAAACTGCGAGAGCTCAACGGGGCCGGCTGCTGGGACATCAGATTCGACAACTCCACAAATGCGACGAACTCATTGAGGACGGTCTTGATCCCCATCAGGGATCCCACTGTGCCCGCTTCTGACCAGGTGATTCCCATAAGCCATACGGGAAGTCGAAAGATCCAGCCAGCGATGGCCTGCAACGTCCATCCCACTGCAGCGCCCGAGTGAACCTGTGTATCAATCCAGGCGATCGTTGAGTTTGCCAGCGCCACAAGACCGATGAAAGCGATGAGCATGGCGAGGATATTGATAAAGAGTTGCATGCCTTCCGTCGCTCCGCGTGCGGCTGCATCCAGCCCATTGAGGGTGTCGTCCGCCGGTAGTTCGACGTGCTGACCAGCCGTTGCTGGGATCTGAGTTTCGGGCAACATGAGTTTGGCTACCGCGATCGCCGCCGGGGCACTGATGAGCGACGCCGTGAACAGGTGTCCGGCGATTTCGGCGTGAGCGCCGGAAAGCATGGATGCGTACACGACCATGACCGTACCTGCGATGGTTGCCATGCCAGCGACCATCATGCAAAACAACTCGCTCGTCGTAAGTCGTTGCACGTACGGCCTGATCAACAGGGGGGCCTCTGTCATGCCGAGTAGGACATTGGCAGCAACAGCGACTGATTCGGCGCCACTGATTCCCATGAGTCGCTGCATTGCCCCACTGAGTCGACCGATCAGCCAGGGTAGTAGACGATAGTGATAGAGGATTCGCGACAGAGAGGCGACGAATATGATGACCGAGGCGATCTCAAGAGCGATGATCGGTCCATAGGTGCTCGAAAACTCAGGATTACTGACGCCGATAAAGAGTAGCGATTCTCCCGCCTTCTGGGACGTGTTCTTCAGCAACTGGGTGAGCGCTCCCACAGCACCGAATACGTGGTATCGCAGGCCAGTCAACAACAGCAGGGCAGCCAGTCCCACCTGTAAAACAGAGGCGACCGCGATGGTTCGCCAGGGCGGCGAGCCAGTTCGTCGACCCAAAAGCCAGGCGATCGCGAGAAGGGCGACATAGCCAAAGGCACTGTGGAGAGTTTCCATACGTCAGACTCCCAATGTGTGGGTCATCGACTGCATTCGATTCACGGATGGGTTGGGATCGCTGCGATGGCCGCCTGTAAAATGGCGTGTGGTGGGCCATCGCTTGCAAGCCGGTGGGCACCAGACCAGACGGAATGGGAGGTGACAACCTCAGCGAATCTTCCAAACCAGGGTAGATCACTGCGGGATCCACGTTTTGCCATTCTTTGCCGCCAGATCTCCACGGTCGGCGCATCGAGATGCAATACGACAAGTCTCGTAGGCGCCAAACGCTCTTCTAGTCCCGTCCACAGTGCGTCAATGGCCAGCTCCGGTCCCCAGCCACCGGTCAAAGTCACCGTTCGCCGTCCAACCAGGTTCGCGCAGGCAGTGGTCATGGCTCCCGCATATTCGAGTGGGCGAAGTCGCTGCCAGTAGCGCGGGCCGTCATAGGCGGCGTTCTGGCCATCTTCTACCTGTGCAGAAGCCTCGAGGATGAAGCCGCCTGCACTCCAGTCTTTGTCTATGGATGTGGTGCCGCATGTCTTGCAAAGGCTACTGGCCAGAAGGCTCTTGCCTACCCCGGGGGGGCCGGAGATCACGACCAACTGGGCTTCGCGGTCGCCGGGTCGGACGGCATCAAGGACGGCGGCCACCGTTGGCGCTGCATCTGGCTCAGAGTCGCCGTAGCCACCGCCCAGACCGGCAACATCTGTCACGGAGAGGGCGAACCCCGATCTTGTGGCTCCCAGCCGACCAGCTGCTTGGCATTACTCAGATCCCATTTCAGATCGGCTCCCTGGGAAACGGCGTAGAAGATCCCAAACTGTGGATGGGGAGCCTCAAGACAGCAGTGGACGAGCTCGGAGCAGTCGCGCGACGACAACCAGCGATTCTTCCCGGTCTCGTATTCGCGATTGACTTCGTCCGTATTCGGGAAATTCGCGATGCGCAGACAATAACACGACATGCCGAAGGCGTCGTGGTAGTGACGAGCAAGGGCCTCGCCGTAGGCTTTGCTGACGCCGTACATGCTATCAGGGCGAACCATCACATCCCCCCCGGTGCGTGTCCCTTCCTGCTCATAGAAACCGGTCACGTGGTTTGTACTCGCAAACACCACCTTGGGGACGCCGTGGATTCTGGCAGCCTCGAAGACGTTGTAAGTCCCCTGGATATTCGTTTCCATGATCATCTGGTTGTACCGCGTACGTGGCGTGCCCTTCCCCGAAATGGCAATTCCTAGATGAATGACCGCATCAACCCCCTCGCAGGCTTCGACCATATTCTCATAGTTGGCCACGTCAGACACGATGATTTCGTCATCCGGTTCAGTTTCAGGAATCGTACGATGAAAGAGCAGGCGAAAGTCATATCGATCGCGTAAGTAACGGCGCAATGCACTGCCGACGAGGCCAGCGGCACCGGTGATGAACAATTTCTTTCTACGACTCATGAAAGCGTCTCGATGCGGGGTGGTAGGTTGTGGGCCGCGCAGTATATCTGGCGATCGGGAGGCCTGTCAAGCAGTGCCTGGTCCGCTCTTAGGCATCGCGGATCCAGTGAAGATGTCGAGCAAGCCGACGCACAGGATGCTGCCGGCGATGCCACCGATGGCCCACGTAACCATGGCTGGATGCACCAGCGCGACGACGACGGCGGCGCAGGTCAAAGCTGTTGCGAGAAAGATCGCGACCACGGCGTCGACGCGATTGAGTCCTCGCTGCACAAGTCGGTGGCTGATGTGATTGGTGTCGCCCTGCCATGGCGGCAGACGCCGATATAGTCTCAACATCACGACACTGACCAAGTCGTAGCAGGGGATGCTCAGGCATAGTAGGGGAAGTAGACCAGGTAATGTGAATCCAGCGGCACCAACCAGTTCGTTCAAGCGGTTGGAGATGAGCAGGGCGAGAGCGCCACTGACAAAGCCAAGGAACAATCCCCCCGCATCTCCCATGAAGATCGATGCGCGGGGGAAGTTGAACAGCAGAAAACCACCGGTCGCGCCGACGACGAGCAGCCCGAGTGCGGCGGCAGGGAGGTGGGCACTTGCAAGTGCCAACGATGAGAGAGCGGCGATTACGATCGCTCCGACGCCGGCGGATAAGCCATTCATGTTATCGAGGAAATTGAAGGCATTCGTCAATGCCACGAGCCAGACGACGGCCAGCATCACGTCAACAGCAGCGATCCGGGTGAGTTCAGGGCGAAAGCCGGGCACGTAGGCGATCAGCAGCAAAGCAGCACCGCACTGCAGAAAGAGGCGGAGGCCAGCCGACAGGCGACGCCAATCATCAGCCAGCCCCACGCAAAGAACGATCAAGGCCGCAAGCAGCAGGGCGACGGTCTGGCTCAGTTGCTCGATCGTCGGACTCAGAGGCTCAAGCGGGAAGAGCGTCTGTCCGGACCAGGGTGTGAGGAGCTGGCCGCCGTCCCACACAAGAAATGGGCGGACCGCAATGATCCACCAGAGGGCTGCGATGGATGGCACCATCACGCCGATGGCGATACAGATTCCGCCACCGTAAGGTGTCGCCTCTGAATGCGTCTTGTATGCACCGGCACCTGGATCGTCTACCAGTCCGGTGTTTGCCGCAAGCCGTCGAATGAAGGGCACACATCCCGCGCTCAGCAGCAGGCCGACGATGACTAGCAACGGAAACAGGAGCGGTATCGTCATAGATGGATCCGGATGGTGAAGATGTCCACCTTTCACCCTTTCGAGGCAGAGGCTATCCTACAGATGCGGCGCGAATATACCACAGGTGTCGGGTGGGTGCCGGTTTCCAAACAAAGTACCCCGCCATGGCGGGGCCACGAAGAGGGAGAAGTAAGATGCTGGCAGTTGATGGTGGCACACCGGTGCGGACAACGCCCTTTCCAAAACGTGCTCTATTTGGAGAGCAAGAGCGCAATGCAGCAGTTGCCCTCTTCGATCAGGCGGTGGAAACAGGGGATGCCATCGGCTACAATGGTCCCGAAGAGACAGCCTACGAACAGGAGTTCTCTGAGTGGCATGGGGGGGGCATGGCCGATCTGGTAAATTCCGGCACCAGTGCACTCTACGTCGCACTCGGTGGCCTTGAGTTAGCACCGGCAGGTGAGGTCGTGGTCCCGCCGATCACAGATCCAGGTGGTGTCATGCCCGTGGCGTTGCACAATCTTGTGCCCGTACCGGCAGACGCCTCACCTGGCACCTTCAATGCCGGTGCCGCACAGATTGCTGACGTGCTCACACCACACACCCGAGCCATCGTTGTCGCCCACATTGCAGGGGAGCCTGCTGATATGAGGCCGATTCTTGATCTGGCAAAGGAGAAGAATCTCCCCGTCGTCGAGGACTGCGCCCAGGCTCACGGAGCTCGCTACCACGGACAACTGGTCGGAACGATGGGGGATGTCGCAGCGTATTCCACCATGAGCGGGAAACATCACGCAACCGGTCCTCAGGGCGGGGTCGTGTTCACAACCGACGAGGATCTTGGGTGGCGCTGTCGTCGATTCTCCGATCGGGGAAAACCATTCGGCCTGCAGGGCAGATCGAATGTACGTGCCGGGCTCAATCTCAATGGGAGTGATCTGGCCGCCACCGTAGGCCGAGTACAGCTACGCAAGTTAGACTCTATCATTGCAGGTCGTCGCCGGGTTGCTGCGCAGATCGCCTCAGGCCTGGTCTCTTGTGAAGGGCTGCAAATTGGACACGAACCTGAGGGAGCCGAGAGTGTTTACTGGTTTCTGCGCGTCCATTTTGACGACCCTCGTTTTTCGTGCGACAAGAGCGAATTCACTGCAGCACTCGCTGCTGAGGGGATTCCTGTCACCGCTTCGTATCGTCATCTGCCCGCCGAGGCCGAGTGGTTTCGTGAGCGCAAGGTGTTTCCGCCCAGCGACTATCCCTGGGGGTTGCCAGAATATGGTGGAGATCGCGGGGCGACCTTCGAATGTGCACATGCTGTGGCCGCAGTGGAGAGCCACTTCACTCTACCAATCCATGAACAGTGGACACAGGACGATGGCGACGATGTGGTCAGCGCACTCGTCAAGGTCGCAGACGCATTTCGGATCTGAGATGAAGCAAGGAACCCACACGCGATATAATCGTCCCATACTTTTTCAGGAGAAATGTTGGTGAAGGTTGCCGTATTCGGCGCTGCCGGTTGGCTCGGTCGCGCCATCTTGACGCATCTGGAAGATCATGGTCATCAGGTTCGTGGTATCGACTATGGTGAGGCCGCATGGAAGACCTGGGAGGATGTGGATGGCAAATACGATGGCGACATCGTGCACGCCGACATTGCCGACTACGACCAGGTCATCACTGCCCTTGAAGGGCAGGAGGCGATTGTGCATGCCGCGGTCTTCTTTCCCCCGCCAGATCCAGCGGACGCACGAATCGATGACAAGCCTTTTCTCATCAACCTAAAGGGGCTGTGGAATGTCCTGGAGGGTGCGCGCCTGGCCGCCATGCAGCGGGTCGTGCACATCGGCTCCTGTCAGACCGTGCATCCTCAGGGTGAGTTCTTCACTGCCGATGTCCGGCGTCCGGATGGCTCACTCTATGCCGTAAGCAAGAGACTACAAGAGGAAATGTGCCGCCAGTATTGGGACGCATTTCAGCTGCCACTCGTGGTTTTGCGACCTGACTACATTGTCGATACCCGCATCGGCCTTGGCAGGCAACGGGAGACTCTTGGGGTAGATGGACACGAGGCACGCAATGGCTGGGTCTGCCGGCATGATCTGGCGGAAGCATGCTGTCTAGCCATCGATAGCGACATCGGTTTTGATGTATTCCACATTGTTGGAACGCCTGAGGCGGCCCAGACATGCAACGTGGAACGGTCCCGTTCGGTGCTCGGACTCAAATACGAGGGCGACCTCGAAAAATATCGCTAGATTCCATCAGATACCGATGCTTTGACACCCTTTGTGAGGCCCGGTATCTTTGATCGGCTACGGTGACTAACTGCAGTAAAACCAGAAAGGTAGGCGATTTCTTGCGCCGAACCCTCCTGCTCGCGGCAAGTGCTTTTCTGACTCTGATCGGTGCAGCATACGGCCAGGTTCAGACCATCCATACGGACCACTACCGGATTACCTATTTCCCCGGTACTGAGAGCACTGCCCGACGAGTCGCTGAAGTGGCGGAGGAGATTTTTCCCCACCTGGCGGCGTCCTTTGCTTATTACGACGACTATTCGCCCATCCACATTGTCGTTTTTGACGATACGGATTTCGGCAATGGTGCCGCCGACGACTACTCAAACACAGTCTATTTCTGGGCTTCGAATATCGACTGGGAGATTCGCGGCGAGCACGACTGGGTCAAGAATGTTCTGACTCACGAGATTACCCATGTGCTCACAATCGACAAAGCCCGCAAGAAGTGGCCTTTTCAGTTCGGTCTTATCTCCGTCAATCGTACAGACGCCAATCCTGATATA
>Ga0233434_1002329_pt1 | contig 16813 bp, 16 predicted proteins | sample SI_122_August201_4_FD_182738 | JGI IMG/M metagenome (GOLD analysis project Ga0233434, IMG submission 182738) | Seawater microbial communities from Saanich Inlet, British Columbia, Canada - SI_122_August2016_120_MG | ecosystem: Environmental > Aquatic > Marine > Inlet | place: Canada: British... | reverse complement strand
GACTGGAATAACTTCTTATCCAATTACTCTGGTATAGCCCCTTTCTCTTTCAACCCCTCCCTTTTTAAATTTTATCAAATACATTTTAACTGGAAACCATATTATATAATGGTATTCAGGAATAATCGCCTATGTGGTGTACTACCATTAATAAATACCACCAAAGCATGGGTTAGCATCCCACATTTCTCCTATGGAGGTTTTCTTTCAGATGGAACTTATGATTTGGATTATAAAACTTTGTGTGAGGGCGCAATATCTGGGTTAGACACAAAGGAACCTGGATTTTACAGATATGATGCTGGTGAACCACTATTGCAGAATAATGAGAAGATTTTTATTAGAACATTGTCAAATAAAGGTGGGGTATTAAAGTCTGAAAAAGAAACTTCTTTTATTTGTTTGCCTGAAAACATAGGTGAATTTAATCTGATGCTGAATTCCAATCTCAGAAGAAAGATTAATAAGGCTGAAAATTCAGGTATTGTTATAAAGTATGGTGGTTATGACCTACTACCGGACTTTTACAATGTCTATGCATCCAATATTAGTACTCTTGGTTCCTTGAACTATGGTTTTAGTTATTTTGAAGATCTTATAACCGCCTGGGAGATGGGCATATGTAATGTATTTGTTGTTTATGATAATAATATACCTGTGGGCTCAGCAATTCTTATGGGCCACAAAGGTTTTTATGAAAACACATACTTTGCAACGCTAAAGGGTGAAAGAAAAAAGTATATCTCAGATTTCCTTCACTGGAAAATGATAGAATTTGTATACTCTCAAGAACGTATTAGCAAAGATGTAATATATTCCTTTGGAAGAAGTACAAGCGGGTCTGGAGTATATAAATATAAGAACCACTGGCCTGTGGAAAATCATGACCTATATTTATACACAAATTATCCTGATATAAGGTCAAAAGGGTGGTTGTATAATATCTGGGGTATATTACCAAAGTTTATCACTAAACCACTAGGAGCAAGTTTAATAAGACATCTGTATTAATAAAATTATGTGCTTTAAAACATGGTAGTTCTAATTATATGATTATTCTTACATTCGACATAGAAGACTGGTTCCACACTCACCAAAATAGAAAATATTACAGTGGACACATATGGAATAATCTACCATCCAGAGTAGAAAGGAATACTCAAAATATACTCAATGTATTAGATAAGCATAATCGAAAGGCAACATTTTTCATTTTGGGTTGGGTTGCTGAGAAACACCCAGACCTTGTTAAGCAAATTTATAATAAGGGACATGAAATAGCAGCCCATTCAGCATGGCATCATAATGCTAGTTTACTTTATCCTGAAGATTTCGAAAAGGATTTAATTAGAAACCTGGATGCACTACAAAATATAACAGGTGAAAAAGTGATCGCCTACAGGGCTCCTGGTTATAGTATTAAAAGGAAAAATGCACTTTTATTTGATATTCTATCAAAAAATGGAATTACAATTGATAGCTCTGTTCAACTATATAACCCAATGGATAAAGCCCCTTTTAAGATAATAACAAAACACTCAGAAATTGCAGAATTTCCCCTAATAAAAACCTTGTTTGGTTTTCCTTACGGCGGTGGTGGTTATTTTAGAGCTTTACCTGAAAAGCTATTATATCGTTATTTTGATAAAAATGAATATAACCTTCTGTATATGCATCCCAGAGACATTGATGTTGATAATCCAGAGAGTAATATATTTTCATCATTTAGGAATATGTTCAATAGGTATAATACGTCTAATACAATTAAAAAGTTGGAAATATTGATACAAAATCATTCCACCTTGTCAATTGGTGAATCAGTAGTTCATTACAGTAATAAATTTATATAATCTTGTTTTTAACAAATACCATAAAGAGTACTATTGTGCTTATGTTAACAGCTTATGTTTTATGGTACATAAAATATACTCTAATGATAGCAGGTGCATTGGTTTCTCAACTCGATGGCTTTGTTACGATGGATGATTTTAAAATAGGGGCAGAGGCTAATCAATGGTCCACCTATAATGTTTTGGCCATATACCTCTTGCCGTTAGTAATATTATTGTTACTACTCACCATTGTAGGTAAGAGGTATCATTTTCCAATAAGAAGGTTAAAAATTTTTCGGTTATTTAAAGCATGGTTATACACATGTCTTATAATCATAGTTTATTTTGAATCCATGTGGGATCTGGTATTACACAATGGTATATTTTATTCGATCAGTTGGTTAGGTTTTACAGAGCTAGAGCAATACGCACTTGTTTTAATTTTATTGATACTTTTTATTAATGGAACGGCCAAACTTGGACCATTCTTTGCCGTGGTATTGCAAAACGGTGTAAATATCAGCAATAATAAGCCAAAACTAATCATAGAGGCCATTTCACTTATCATTTTGCCAGCAACCTTTATGATATTAGTATTATTGGGTTTGGATGGCTGTGCATTTAATAGCGAATTGGTTGTTTATATGATTGGTATAATAATCTCATCTGCAATTGCCTACTGCCAGATACTAAGATATGACGTAATAATAGATTAGATATTTGATAACTTTATTATGCCATATAAACATTGCACTTTTTTCCATTTATTATGTTCTAACTCCTCTAATCTTTTCCACCCAAAGAACCCACATAGCGAATATTACGACGTAGAAAAAAGGGCGTAGTACCCATTCGTGAATGAAATCCCAGTATTCAGGCCAATTTAGTACCACAATCGATAATATTACAATTCTGAGTATATTAACAATATGAATTGCAACTATTCCCAATGGGATATACCATAGCTTCTTTTTCCATGGACCAGGGAATAATATCATCAGTACTGTCCACTGATAAAATTGTTTGAGACCGGAGCATGATCCAAGTACAGCCACATAACCATTATTCTCAAAATATAGTGTGTTATCTGCAGTCCATATGTTGTAATTGAGTATGTTTTCCACAATCCATGCTGATACCAGAAATACTTGGTGAGCAAGAAATTGTTCCAGCTCCTTAAACCCACCAAAGTCAAGCAGGAAGTCCTTTAAGCCGTGCCACCATATGTAATGGAAGAATAAAGTAATAATTGCAAATATCGCTACGTCTCTTAACGCCTGTAGCTTATATTTATTAATAAAATCCTTGTATTTATTTAATATCTGCATGTGATGCGAAGATATGAAAGAATTGGATTAAGATTTATGAAACATCCACACAGTAAGTCTTTGATTACTTAAAGATATAATACCTCACCTCTCCCCACCAAAAATCTCTGCGATACTAGGGTTATCCTGTGCTTCTTCCATAAGCACAAATTCATCTCCAGCTACTATATCCCCACATTTCAGTACCCTGAAGTAAACACCACAGCGATGAGATTTTCTAAATTCCTTTACGATAGTATCCGAATCAAATACCAGGCCTAGTTTAAAGCATGGGTATCGTGGTTCCGTTGCTTGTATTACCACCTCTCCACAGGAGTACTTATTCCCCACCTTCACCTGTTTCTCGTCTAGCTCATCAAAGGTGATATTTTCCCCAAATTTCCCGTATTCATCCAGGTTCAGATTATATTTGGTTTTCCAATAATGATAATGTTGGTGACTGTATCCATAAACTGCCTTGTCATTGCCACCATGATAACGTCGGTCTGAAACCACATCACCTCTAACTGTCTCCTTATCTAAGTAGATAGAACCTGATACGGGCTTCTTCTTAATTCCACTCTCTTCTTCCTTACCATCTACAATAAAGATTGTTTTTTTAGCTATGTTAACCGAAATTACTTTCATGGTCATTGGTTTGGTTAAATGAGGTGTATCAACTCTGAGATCAAAAATAGTTAAAAATTATGCAGTGTGTTACAGGTTATACTGCCAGATATAACACCATAATAATCATATGGGTACAAAACCTTATAATACATTATTATATGTATGTTGAAGTTTATAATTATTTATTTTTATCGAAATTTAAAATTAACAAAACATGAAAAATTTACCTTTAGTTATAGTTGTATTAACGCTGATGTTTCAAAGCTGTAGTACCCCAAAAGAAAGAGATGATATATCATTAATTGGAAAATGGGAGGGAAGCTATAAAGTGTTAGTTAATAGAGATGGAAATAGCATAATAGGAGATGCCCATATGACACTAAATATAAATGAAATAAGTGATGGGTTTGTTTTCGCCAATCAAAGATGGGTTTTGAATAAGGATTACGAGGGAGTTGGTGAAATTGCAGGAAAGGTTGTCAGAGAGGGAGCGGAAGAATTGTTAGGGCTAATCAAATATGATGAAAGTAAAATTATATTTTTGGAAACTCAAGACAATGGAAATTTTGATGTAATAGTTGTTGATAATAACACACTGCATGCTTATTATACTGAGAAACCACCCATGGCCACAGCCTTTAGAGTGGTGTTGAATAGAATTTCCAACTAATCCTGTTAAGGAATAAGGGATAACACCTCTAAATTATGATAAGGCGGCGATTTATCCACAATAAAAAAAGACTCGTGAATTATTCGCGAGTCTTTTTGTTTTTATGAACCTCATATTTTCTTGACAGAAAATTTGCTTACCTTATTCTTAAGGCTTTTTGTGGGTTTGAAGCTGACTTTTAGCTTTTTGATTTTTTCAAGACTAAAATCATCGGGTGTAGGAGATGGATGTGAGTGCAGAGATACACTCAAGCTTCCCATGTCGTTTATTCTTACAATCTTACCTTCTTCGAGCCTTTTTTGAATTGAATTTAACAGCTCATCAATTACCAGGGTGACATCATCTTCATCAAATTCTATTTTATTAGATATGTACTTTGCTATTCTTTCCATTGTTATCTCTCCTTGGTAAACTTTGCCTGCATAATATCTAACAGGTCTTTCAAGTTGCAGCGGGTTTTTCCGCGCGATAGGTGTTACTTTAATAGTCATAATTTTTTGTATTTAGGTAATTAGATTAATATGTAGTCGGACTAGTAGCCTATGTCCTGGTGGTTGTTATTTTGGAAAGGTTAATATGGCATCAAATCTACAAATTAATCTGTAACGATTTGATTGTTAATGCCTAAAAAATTATAAATTTTCAAATTAACAAGTTGTTTTATTCGCCAATAAACTACGAAGAATTATTCATATTTTTTATTATAATTTATATACTTCCGGTTACTTTAACAAGTAATAATAATTTAACCCGTTATTATAATATAGTGCTCGTAGTTACCTGATAGTAAGTCTTTTGTTTGTATGTTTGTGAGACCTAAAAGATTAATCTACGCATTTGTTGTGCAACAGATTATTCTGAAAAATAACCCCAAATAGGTTAGCATACATATTTCTTTGTTAACAATTGCTAATCCGTTTATTAAAAATCTTGATCTATGTATAGAATCACTATGCTTTTGTTAGCTAATGCACTTATTGTATGCTCCTCCAATGCCATTACCTTTACAAGTTTAACTTCTGGAAACTGGTCTTCCGGATCCAGCTGGGATCAGTTGGGTTCAATCCCTAGCGCTTCGGATAATGTTATTATTGAAGATAATCATCTTATTACCATTAATTCCAGTCAGGAATGTAATGATCTGAACATAAATTTGGGTGGTGAATTAGAGGTCCAGTCTGGTGCTTCATTAAACTGTTATCATAATCTGCTAATTAATGAAGGAACCTTTACAATGATAGGAGGGGAGTTGAATTCAGGAAATGCAAAAAGCGAAACTTTTACCAATTATGGCGGAACATTCAACTTTAGTGGAGGGGAATTAAATATTGCTGGTCGATTCAGGCAGTATATTGCCACATCAGTATCAAGTTTATCGGGTTCAGGAATAATAAATGTAAGTACAGCTGATGCGCAAACCGTATCAAGTAGAAATAATTTTGAAGTCACAAATGGCTCCTTTTCAGTGGCATCTGGATCTTCTTTACAAATAATACTAAAGAATGGTAATTCTACTACCAAGGAAGAGATATATTACTCTCCTCAAACTTCTGAATTTAATGGAGGATCGTTTATTGTTGAAAATGGCACGGGATTATCGGATATATATCTGGACCTTGATATGCCCATATACGGTCTGGAATCAAAAGTTGGTACTTCAGCCATACTGCATCTAAATTCAGACTGTAGCTTTACCCTATGGGAGTTAACCATAACAACTGGAATGTTACATGTTAATGTAGGTGCTCAAATCAGCATATCCAATAGCCTTACAACCAATGATTCGTTAATAATTAATTCCACAGCTTCTGGCAATGGATCATTGATTCCCCTGGGTAGTGTTTCTGGTAATGTTATTGTTGAAAGATATATTCAAGGGTATAGCTCATCAATTGATGGATGGCATGAAATAAGCAGTCCTGTTGATGCCATGACCATAGATGGTAGTGATTTTGACCCAAGTTCCAATGACGACCTGTATTCATGGTCTGAGAATGGTAATACATGGCTAAATCATAAAATACCCGCAAATGACATAACAGAGTTTACCAATGGAACTGGTTACTTAGTATCATATGAGAATAACATAACGGGCCAATTTATGGGAAGTTTAAATATCTCTGATATAACATATACAAACCTTAGTTCCGGAAGTGGGTCAGGTTGGCACCTATTGGGTAACCCTTTTTGCTCAGCAATTAGCTGGAATGATGGAAATTGGAACTTATCTGGAACTGCTGGTGTGGCAAAGGTGTGGAGCGAATCAAATGGTAATTATGAAGATATAGATGCAAATGAGAATATTCCAATGTCAAATGGATTTTTTGTCCAGGTAACCTCTGGATCAAATAATATAAAAATACCTGCTTCCTCAAGAGTTCATGATAATGTGGTCAACAACTACAAAACTGATGTATGTAGCATGGCGGAAACTATAGATATTAAAATTTCCAATAATCAAAATCATTTCTCAGATGAAACAAAGGTTGGCTTTAGTGCTGATGCTACCTATGAATGGGATTCAAAATTTGATTCCCGAAAGCTATATGGAAATGCCATGGCTCCTCAACTATATACAATATCAATGAATGAGGAGTTTTCAACTAATTATTTACCCTATGACAGTCAGTCACTTCAGTTACATTTAATTCCGGGTACAAATGGCGATTTTGTGCTATCATTTGGGAATATGAAGTCCTTTGATGTTGGAGCTTCAATTTTCCTTGAAGATAGGCATACTGGTAATCTGGTTGATGTAGTCAAGGATTCCATTTACAACTTCCAGGCTTTACAAGGTGATCCAACGGATAGGTTTATACTACATTTTTATGGTATAACTTCCCTATTTGATGAATCTAGTAGTAGTATGAATGTTTACACCAATAATGATAAGATTTTCATTCAAGTATCACCCAGTGTTGATCAACATAAAACAATTGCCATATATGATATCACTGGCCGATTATGCTATAGTAAGGAGGTCATGACTGATAAAAATATATCCATTAACAATCAATTTGATAATGGGGTATATATCGTTGTTATCTCGATGGAAGAGCGAACAATATTTAGGAAAATTATCATCAACTAATCACTACACAAATGAATATTAAAAAACTTGTCCCAATAAGCCTGATTTTTGCACTATTTATATTATTATCATTACATGGTATATCCCAACCTGACCCTCCTGGTGGTGGCCATGGTAGTAATAGTAACTCATCACCTGGTGGCGGTGCCCCAATTGGAAGTGGTTTGTTAATTATGCTCTCCATGGGTGCTGGATGGGTAACAATAAAAATATATAATGATAATAGAGAAAATTTAGAAGAGTAATCAACTTATTAATGAAATAGCAATTATTGAAACTTTTCACTTTAACCTATTAACACCCGGTAACCCCAACCTGCTGTTGTGATGATAATATTTCTGAACTTCAGTGGGTGGGTAAACCAACTGCACTTTCTGACAACATTAAGAAACTACTTATTGCAATACTTTTAGAGTGGTGTTGAATAGAATTTCCAACTAATCCCGCCAACGAAAAGGAATTATATAAAAAGTACCAATAATGAACCTACATTTTGTTCTAATTTGGTACTTTTGGAGATTCAAAATATTTAAGACTATGGGAAGAGCATTTGAATATCGCAAAGCTGCAAAAATGAAAAGATGGGGGCAAATGTCAAAGATATTCCCCAGATTAGGTAAGGCAATAACCTTGGCAGCCAAGGAGGGTGGCCCAGATCCAGAGATGAATGCCAAGTTGCGAAATGCCATTCAAAATGCCAAGGCCCAGAACATGCCCAAGGATAACATCGAATCCGCAATAAAGAGAGCTTCCGGTAAGGATGCTGATACCATTGTTGAGGTAAACTATGAGGGGAAAGGTCCAAGTGGAGTTCTTGTTTATGTGGAATGTGCCACCGATAATACAACTCGTACGGTGGCTAACATCAGATCATATTTTAGTAAGGCAGGAGGTGCATTTGTTCCTGCTGGTTCTCTTGATTATATGTTCAATAGAAAAGCAGTATTTGAGTTTGTGAGAACAGATGACACTGACCTTGAAGAAATAGAGCTAGAACTCATTGATGAAGGCCTTGAGGAGATAGTTGAGGAAGATGATAAGATTATTGTAACTGGCGACTATACCAATTTTGGCAGCATCTCAAAAGGTCTTGAAGAAAAAGGTATTGCAGTTGAAAAAGCTGAGTTACAAAGAATACCCACTTCTCCTGTTGAGTTCACAGAGGAACAACTGGAAGAGATATACAAAATGCTCGACAAGATTGAGGATGATGATGATGTTTTGAATGTTTTTACAAACATCGGGAACTAAAGGGTACTGTGCTTTAACAAAACCTTCCTAGCAATTTCTATTTTGGAAACATTAGCTGTAACTGAAACCTAAATGACCAGTCTGGTCCCATGTCTGGTTTTACTGCATTATAAAATGCCTGAGTATTTATGTTTAATGGGAGCTTACCAATCTTTACGATCTTACCCACACCAGCACCAAAAGGAACAATCCATTGCTGACCATCCAAAGCTTCCCAATCTGAAGTTATTATTGGAGAGGAGGTAATATACCAGCCATTTTCCATATTATAGTTAATAAAATATTGAAGAAGCATGGTGTTGATATCACTTCTGTCGCTATCACCTCCAAACGACCATATGTTATTAACCAACACACCTACTACCCATGGTCCTTGCATGCTAAGTGCAACCACCGATGGACCAGCAGCCCATTTGCCTCCACCTATGTCTTTGGAACCAGTTGGTAATAGAATTGCCGGTCCCAATCCCCAAATAATTTTGCCAGGGCTTGACGGAGATAAAAATGCAGTTATGTTTATGTCACCAAGTCCTGTGTTACCTCCAGTTTCCATGGAAAAGTCGGGTTTAGAAACCACAGGAATGATGGTGCGAGTAATTATATTCCATTTTTCGCTCAGATTTATTGGGTAAACCGGTTGAATATTCAAGGTGTTCAAAGACCTATCATATGGCCCAATGTTAAACATTGTATTATTTTGAAACGGGATACTTATTAGGTCACCCACAGGGTTTTGTGAAGCTTTTGCAAGTTTTTCTATATCTTGGGCTACTAATGATATACTCGTTAGGAGTATTGTCATGGATATAATTACTAATCGAATGTTATTCATTTGTTTTTGTTTGATATTATTGTGAATTAAAGTGGAATAATGCTTGTTTCTTCGACTTCTTTAACCAATAGTAATGTAATTAGATATTTTAAATTTTTTAGTGAAATTAACAAAAATAAAATTGTTAGGATAATTTCTTAATTTACTCCATAAACACAACAAATTATAAATTATTAATTTGTAAAGTAAATGTTATCAATTAATATTGCGCCACTAACATAGTTTAATTCAGCATCTTGAGGGTTCCATAGAGAAAAAGGAATGGTTATTTCTGTAAAATCAACATCTGCAAAATCAGACAAAGGAATAGTGTATTCCACAAAGCCGTTTCCCACATCAACACCCGTATAGTCAATTAGGAAAATAGAAAAATTTGTTGAAGGGCTTTCTACCTTAATTTCTGCAGTAGTCATCTCATCAGGATAGTTAAGGGAAAATTTAATATTAGTATACCCACTAAGATCTTTTGGTTCCATGAGCTCTATGTATCCACCTCCCCAGCCAGAGCCAGGAAAATTATAAGCAAGACTTGAATCACCGTTTATGGCTATTTCAGAAGCATATAAATTTGGTTCACCACCGCTACCCCAAACTAAAACAGTAGCATCTCCCAAATATGTGAAATTGTCATTAATGGCATTCTGTGCGAGAGATGGTTCGATTATTTGGCCTATGGTTTCTTCTTCAATGTCCAATTCTGGAGGTGTTGGAGCATTAAAACCATCCTTTGTAAATATTCTAACATAATCCACATACATGGTTTGAGGAAACGTTGTAGTATTATCAGGGTAACCTGGCCAATTTCCTCCAACAGCAACATTAAGGTTCATGTAAAAACTTCTTAGGAATTCTTTCATGTCTTCTTTGATGATTATCTCATGTGTTTTAGTGCCATCCATACTAAAGATTATTTTTTCTGGAGTCCAGTCAATTCCGTATATATGATAACTATCAGCAAATGTTCCATCCGTTAATGTATAGCTAGACTGGATTTCACCATGTTTGTGCTCTTCGGTGGTATAATGAACGGTAGAATACATCTTTGATGGGTTACTACCCAGTACTTCTACTATATCAATTTCTCCACATCCTGGCCAGTCAATTAGGTCAATATTATCTCCCAACATCCATATTGCTGGCCACAAGCCATTTCCTTGGGGCATTTTTGCCTTAACTTCAATCTTACCGAATGTAATGCCTGTAGCATTTGAAGAAAGTGGCAGAGAATGCAATTTTGCAGAGGTATATCCGCCATCACCATCACTCAGTGCGGTGATATATAGCACCGACATTTCATTATCTGTTGTAATACCCGAATTGTTGATGCTTTCGGTATATATCTGCATTTCATTGTTTCCCCATCCAACTGGCAATCCATAATCTGTGCCATCACCTGTTTCATATTCCCATTTATCTAGGTTCAATGTGTTTTCATTAAACTCATCTGACCATAAAAGAGAATATCCCTCTGGTATAACGATTTGATCTTCATTCGATATATCATCCTTATTACAAGATGATATAGCCATTGCAGTTACTAATAATGCTGATATATATATACTTATTTTATTCATTTAAATAGTCTTTATAAATATTAGGCGCCAAACTTAAAAAAAAGTTTGTGATAATAAGCAATGCTTTGAAAATTACATTTTAGAAATCCTGATTAATTATGGGTGGATTTTACAATATGTATATGTAAATCACTGGTTGTAATACATAATTATTCAATTATGTTATTTGAAATGAAGGTTATACTGTTGGTAAGAAAGCTTTAGGTCACTTATGTGTTTTTTAGCCTCTTCGTTGCTTTCTGAATTTCCCAGCTTATCAACAAGTTCTAGATGGGGCATTAGCCATTTATGAAGTTCATCATGGCTCTGTCCTGTCATTGAACAACTCTCGATTAACTTATTGTTCTGGTCTTTTAATTCATTTGCAAGAGCCTTATAATCTGATTTGTCTTCAGAAACATAAGCTTGAAATATGTCTTCTCCTTGTATGATATGAATTTTCATATCATCATTAACTTCCCATTTATTGCCATCGTTCAATTTGTTGGATGATTCACTAATATTATGATCACAGCATGAATATGCAGTTGCTAAGGCAATTAGGCCGATTAAAATATTTTTCATGTCTTCTTATTTTTTTGTTGTTATTAATTTCTACGCTATAACCTGTATCTAAATTCACAAATGCAGTTTTATAACAAAGTTTTAAAATGCAAATATAATAAAAGACAAATTAGTCTTTTAATTAAAATGAATTATTATATTTGCATAACAATAAATCATTTTAAACAATATTTTATATGGAGACTTTAGATGTAACTAAAATTGAACCCAGGCTCAAGCACCCAACTATTTTTGATAGGTTCGATGCACTTAAAGGCGGTGAAGCTTTTATTATACATAACGATCATGATCCAAAACCACTATATTTTCAATTACAGTCGGAAAGAGGAAATACATTCGAATGGAAGTACTTAAAGGAAGGCCCTATGGAATGGGACGTTCAAATTAGTAAAATGAATACTGATGCTTTTCCATTAACAGTGGGTGAGCTAGTTGTTGATGATTATCGCAAAGCTGAGATTTTAAGCAAATTTGGCATTGACTTTTGTTGCGGTGGAAACAAAACTCTTAAAGAAGCATGCGATGATAAGGGAATTGATATTGCAAATGTTGAAGAAGCACTATCAGAAGTTTATAATATGACTCAAACACGGCAACATGATTTCAAAAACTGGAATTTAGATTTTTTGATAGACTATATAGTAAATACCCATCATAAATATGTTGAAGAGGCTCTCCCAATGCTAGATGAATTTAGTATAAGAGTTGCAACTGTTCATGGAGAATCTAGACCTGAATTAATGGAAATAGCAAGGTATTTTAAAGGCATATCCGAGGAATTGAAACTTCATATGCACAAGGAAGAAGAAATTCTATTTCCCTATATAAAGAAGCTGTCAGAGGCTAAAAATCTTAATAGAAAAATAGAGGCAAGTCCCTTTGGTAGCATTGAAAATGTTATTAATATGATGGAAACAGAGCATACTGCTGTGGGAGAGGACTTTCATAAGATTAATGATCTGAGTAACTCATATACTCCACCTGCTGATGGTTGCTCTTCCTATAAGCTATTATATAGCAAACTTGACGAATTTGAAAGAGATTTACATCAGCATATTCATCTTGAAAATAATATTCTTTTTCCAAAAGCAATTAAAATGGAAAAAGAATTGATGGGCTAAAACCCAAATATATTTTCAAAATATATTTTTTTTGTAAAAAATCTAGTGATTGTTTACAATAATTTGTCGTGGTTGAAACATAATAATTAAATTTGCTTCGTAGTATGCTGGTATGAGTTTGCTTTTAAATAATCATTAAAACTAATTTTATGCTATCACAGAAGACTAAGTATGCATTAAGAGCTGTACTTTATTTGTCAATAGAGAGTGATCCTAAAATAGGGCTAAAAGGGGGTAAAGATGTGTCCGAAGCTCTAAAAATGCCTACAGCTTATACTGGTAAAATATTACAAGACCTTGCGAGAGTTAACGTTATAACCTCCCTAAAAGGACCTGGAGGTGGTTTTTATGTCTCTGAAGAAAATACTAAAGAACCTTTGTTAAACATAGTTGAGGCAATGGGAGACCTGCCATTCTTTTCCTTGTGTGGGTTGGGGTTATCCCAATGCTCAGATGATCAGCCATGTCCAATACATAATATTTTCAAAGGTTGCAGAGATGAACTTCTAAAGTGGTTTCAAAACAAAACAATAGCAGACCTGGGCGATGATTTAATTAAAAGAGAACTATATCTGGTAGTTTAAATATAGGCTTGTTATAATTGAATTTCACTATTTATGATTTCGTACTGCTTGCCGTTGTTATCAAATACGATTCAATTTCACGCACTCTATCCCCTAAAATAAATCTCTCCTTCACAATTTTTGCCCCCTCATAACCCATAGTCTTGCGAAGTGATTCATCCTCCATCAACATGGAGGTTTTTTTTGCAAACATATCAAGGTCAGGATAATCCACAAGAAAACCTGATCTATTACCTTCAATTACCTCAGGATTACTAGTTATATCAAAGGCAACAATGGGTTTTGATTTTATCATAGCTTCAACCAATACAAACCCAAAACCTTCCCATATTGATGTTAAAAGAAATATATCAATTGAATTCATGAATATTTCCATATCTTTTATGAATCCCAATAAAATAACATTATTGTTAAGGTGATATTTATCTATGAGGCCCTCCAATTCAGTTTGTAGTTCGCCAGTTCCAGCTATAAAAAGTGTAAAATCAATGTCTCGTTCCTTAAGTTTTTTGGCAATATCTATTAATTTATCCTGTCCTTTCTGCTTTGTTAACCTACCTGCATTACCTAGAATAATACCATGTCCTTTTTCCCTGATTATTTCAAGTTTATCATCATCAGCACACTTTAACTTTTCCAGATCTATTCCATGATAAATTGTTTTAACTCTTTCATCGGAAACATATTTACCTAAATACTTTAACATATTCCTTTTTGTTTCCTCAGAGTTAGGTATTATGTGAGTAAGAATATGTTTGAATATGATACGATTTACCAAACTGTTTTTTATGGGAACAGCCAACCCCCTTAAATACACTATCCTTTCTACACCTGCCAAATATGCAGATATGCTTCCTGTCTTTAGGTCTTGCGAAGAAGAAAATATAACTGTGTCTATATTATTGTTTCTGTAAAAAAGTATAAGCCTCAGAAGTTTAAAGGGATTCATGAAGGATATATTTCCCACTGTTATTGGAAATGTCTGGATTTTTTCAATGGCCGCTTTTTTCCATAATGTAGAGTTTAATTTGCATGCAAGAAAAACATTATAATTTATCTTTTTAAATTCAATAGCGTTTTCCAGGTGTAGTTTTTCTCCACCACCCCAAAATTTTATACTATTAAAAAAACAAATGTTCCTCATACTTATAGTCTTTTAATATCAAGAATCATTTTTAAATTAATCCTTTTTTAATACACCAAAAGCAATCCATTAAAATGAGTGTAAATATATTAATTCTTGGTGTATTAATTCCCATGAAATATAATTGTATAATCAGGATGTTTTTACCATAACATTCCTGTTAAAGGTATTGATATCATTATATTATAGGTACTATAATTACAACTTACTACTATCTTTTTGACCTGTCGATTAGTGCATTAATTTTTTGATACTTGAGATATGCCGCATAACTGGACTTCTTGCTGATAATCCATCCTTCTTTACCATCTAAAAATCCCAAATTAAAAACATAACACTTAATGAACTTATGAAATCCACTAACGTACTTCTGCATAATAAAGGGAGACTTGCCATTTTTGACATAGGCATGTGCCGCTATATCAGTAAAATAATCAATTTGCTTATCATGATCAGATAGTTCATTATAGCTATAATGTAAAATATCGCCATTCAGTAAGGCAACATTAGATGACTCATCAAATAGTTTGAATTCATCATGTGGGTTTTCACCGGTCCAATGACCTTTGGTATTATCCCATAGGCGTAATTTGGTATCAGGATACCAGCCCGTATGCCGAATCCATTTACCACAATAATTAGTCAAACGGTTCATTTTATAAGCATCGTACTGCCAGTTTTTTTTGATTGCTAAAATTGAATCTTGCAACCTGTTATCAAGGGCTTCATCAGCATCCAGAGATAGTACAATATTGTGTGAAGCCTGCTCGCGTGCCCAGTTTTTCTGCTCAATATACCCATCAAATTTATGTTTAACAAACCGGACTCCGAACTCGGCACAGATTGTCTCTGTTTTATCCGTTGAAAAACTGTCAACAACAATAATTTCATCTGCTATATCCTTCAAAGAGTTTAAACATCGTTTGATATTATTCTCCTCGTTATAGGTAATTATAACCGCAGATATTTTTCTTTCTTCTGACATAGATCAATTGCGATGTAAAACTATGAATTAAGGGGTAGAAATCAAAATGTAAAATCTTGTAAACTGAGCTGAAAGCATTGATAATTATGTATTACTCAATAACTGAGAAGATATAAAGCGTCAACCACAGAGATAATAGGAGAGTGGTTATGGTGATTTATCTGATAATCAGCTTCTCACTTGCTTCACCGTTTATGTGTAGGATGTATGATCCAGTTTTTAATGAAGTTATATCAAGTGATAAAAGAACTCCGTTAACCGATACTTCCTTAACGGAATTTCCATTTGAATCAATTATTTGAATATGGTTAATCTCATATTCACTTTCAATATTTAGGATGTCTTCACCAGGATTTGGATATATCTTTATATCACCTGTATTTAAGTTTGACTTGGGCTCTTCTATGGTACTTGTGATAGGGCAGTAGTTACCATCTGGCGCACTTGTAGGTAACATATACATAGGATTTGATAGTAAGTCATATAATGATGTATCAGTGACTTGGAATTGATTTGCAGTACATGGTTCCCATTCATTTGAAATGTAAGCACATCTGTTACCATAATCCTGGATCCCTAACATTGATGTTAGTCCCCAATAGAAATATTCTGTGGCCATACATTCGTAATCACATGTGTAATCATCGTAGTGATACCAGGCTTCTGGAGGATAGGGGTTTGGGATACTTGTAAAATGACCACCTCGTGCCAAATCCATTGCTAGTGTTAGTAATGAGTTTGAGTTCTCTTCTTCGCTGAAGGCTGATGGATAGGCGTTGGCATAACCCAATGAGCTAATGGTATGTAAGTTTTCCTCAATTGTAGCATCAAATTCATTCACAAGAGGTCGATATGTAATGATTTCAAATTCATAGCACACAGCTGACACACCATCACCATTATAATTTTCAAAAAAAGATATCTCTGCTGGTGATCCTTCATCTTCAAAAACAGGCATTAGGGCCCCTCTTGATAAGAGCTCATTCAATACAAGTGAATTGTCAACAATACTATCTTCATTATTATCCAACCACTCTGCAAAAATAGCAGCAACATGCTTAACCTTCTCATTTGATACACCATCTTCAGCGTAAATACCAATTCCAAATACATTTATGTACTTAGTAAATTCACTAAAGGCAGGATCAGAAGAATTTGGATTAGGTTCGATATCAAAGCAAACAGTATTCTGCCCTTCTGCTATAACAGAATAAATTAGCAGTATAAA
>Ga0233434_1002328_pt1 | contig 16827 bp, 20 predicted proteins | sample SI_122_August201_4_FD_182738 | JGI IMG/M metagenome (GOLD analysis project Ga0233434, IMG submission 182738) | Seawater microbial communities from Saanich Inlet, British Columbia, Canada - SI_122_August2016_120_MG | ecosystem: Environmental > Aquatic > Marine > Inlet | place: Canada: British... | reverse complement strand
ATCGACGCATCATCCGTCGCCAGCAGGTAGTCGATCTTGCGACCCCCCTCCTCGCCATCGTCACCGCCGCCCATCTTCTCGTGGTCGAGCCAGTCGGGGGAGTAGCGCGGCCGATTCTTCTGGAAGAAATTCTCGCCGTAGATCCCATCCGGAAACCGCACGAACGACAGGGGCCGCCCCTTGATGTGGGTGATCATCGTCGGCGCCACGGTCAGGTAATACTGAATCAGCTCCGCCTTGACGAAGCCATCGTCCGGCCACAAAACCTTCTCGAGGTTCGTCAGATCGATCTTGTGTTTGCCGACCTGCGTCGTCTGCTTCGTCTTTGCCATGAATCGAAGGTATGAACCGTCAGCCAGCGGCGCGGTCCGTCTCTTCCTCGCGCTCGGCCATCTCGCCGAGAATCTGGCTGACCTGGACCAGACTCTGTTGCAACTCATCAAGACCGCTGGGGAGATCGACGGGCTCTTCGTTCTTGATCGCCTTCTCCAGCGCCTCCGAACGGGACGCGAGATCCGTGGCCCCGACTTCACGACCGGCCCCCTTGATCGTGTGCACCTCACGATGCAATGATTCGGTATCACCTGACGCCATTGCTTCCCGGGCGCGCGCCAGACAAGCGGGCGTCTCGTCGAGGAAGAGGCGAATGCAGCTGGCGATCGAAAACTCTTCGTCCAATTCCGCCAGTTCACGCAGACCTTCCAGCACCTGCTCGTCAAGAATCGTCGCAGAAGGATCGGCCTGTGGGACAGGCGCGCCATCCACCGCAGCTGCCGCACCGACTACCCGTGAGAGGACCGTGCGCAGCTGTTGCCGACGCACAGGCTTGGGGATGAAGTCGATCATACCCGCTGCCAGACAACGATCCCTGTCCGCCTTCATCGCGTTCGCCGTGAGAGCGATGATCGGCGTCGGCGCCGCACCGGCGTCGGCGCCGCACCGGCGTCGGCGCCGCACCGGCGTCGGCCTGCAGACGACGGATCTGCGCCGTCGCCGTCAGCCCATCCATCACCGGCATCTGCATGTCCATGAGAATCACATCGAAGGCGGGACTCGTGCGCACGACATCGACGGCGATCTGACCATTCTCCGCGTCTGTGATGTCGTGAGAGTCCATGCGCAGCAGGGCGCGGGCGACCTTGCGATTGAGGGGGTTGTCCTCCGCCAGAAGGATGCGCAGCGGCCGGATCGGCTCCTCCTTGTCCTGGATCGTCGGCGCGGCACGACCCGTACCAGCATTCACAAGCACGTCAAAGTGAAAGGTGCTTCCCTCGCCGGGCCGGCTGTCGACGGAGATCTCTCCCTCCATCATGTTCACGAGGCGTTTACTAATCGACAGTCCAAGACCCGTGCCGCCGTGTGTGCGCGTGATCGACGGGTCCGCCTGCGTGAAGGGATCAAAAATGACGGCCTGGCGGTCGACGTCGATGCCGATACCACTGTCCTGGACCGCCACACGAAGGCGCACCCTGCCCTGCTCGGGCACGGAGGAGAGACGCACATCGACGCTGCCTTGTTCGGTGAATTTCAAACCATTACCGATGAGATTCATCAGAATCTGTCGCAGCCGCACGACATCCCCCTCGACGTCCCGAGCGGTGTCCGGATCGATCGTCACCGTCAGCGAGGTTCCCTTGTCATCTGCCCGCAACGCCAGAGTACGACGCACCCGTTCGACGACTTCGACCGGATCAAAAGGCACGGTCTCCGCCTCCAACTGTCCCGCCTCGATCTTCGACAGATCGAGCAGATCGTCGATGATTTCGGCCAGTGCCTCTGATGCCTGCAGGATGGTGTCTACCTGATCTGCCGTCCCTGGGGGGAGATCTTCGGATTGCAGGGCCTGTGCCATTCCCATGACGGCATTGATCGGCGTGCGGATCTCGTGGCTCGTGTTGGCGAGGAAGGCACTTTTCGCCAGGCTCGCGTCCTCGGCTGCATCCCTTGCTCGCAGTAAGTCCTGCTCCGCCTTCTTGCGTTCCGTGTGATCCTGCGCCACACAGACGAATCCGGTCGGTTGTCCATCTTCCCCGCGCAAGACCGCGCCGACGAGCGATACGGGAATGGCGAGACCTTGCTTGGTGAGATACTGCTCTTCCACGAGATCTTCGACGGAGCTGAATTCGCGCGCCATCACGTCACGGAAGGGACGCCCGCTAAGCTCCCCATCGTCATATCCCAACAATCTGGACGTGGCGGGATTGACCATCACGACGCGAAAATTGGCGTCGAGGACGATGAGTGAATCGCCCATGGAGTCGATGATGTTGTCCACAAAGTCACGTGACACCGTCGTCTCTTGCAGACGCATGCTCATCAGACGGAACGACTCGACCAGGTCACCCACCTCGTCGCGGCTCGTGGAAACTGAAATCGTCTCATCCAGATTGCCCCTGGCGACCTCGGCTGTGGCCAGCGACAGGGCCCTGATCGGCGCCACGATTCTGCCCGTGAGGAACAGCAGAATCGACAGGCCACAAAGCAGCGACACGACCCCCACGACGAGGGTCAGCATGGCGCGATCGGTGACCTCTTTCTCTGTGGATCTCAACTCCGCATTCAGATCCTGACTCGCCCTTGCCGACAGACTGTCCAACTGCAACGCGAGATCCTCTCTCAGCGTGCGCACCTCACGTCCAAGGGTGGCTACCTGAGACAGCTCAGACAGTTCATCCGAGTCTTCGAGGGTCAGCAGTTTCTCAGCCAGTTCGCGAGCCAGGGAGTGGAAATCAAGGGCCTGCTGCCTGATTCGCTGCAGATCGGTCTTGTCTGTCTCCGGTGAGAGCGAGATCAGTCGATCCAGATCCGCCGACAGCAGTTGGTTCGCCTCGTCACTATCGTCCAGGAAGCTCGATTCGCCATAGACTGCGGCGTCTTCCAGGAGCAGGGACATGTCCTTGAAACGCTCGCGAATAGAATTCGTGACGACGAGCCGCGGCAGCAATTGCTCGCGTGTCTCATCAAGTCGCGAAGCCACTGTACTGGAGGTGCCGAAGTTGGTCGTAACGATGACGCCGATCGCAACTCCGAACCCCCCGAACAACAGAGCAAATTTGTTTCTGAGCGAGAGGGGAGCCATGTCAATCGGTGATCGATATCACTCGCACCGCGGACTCCCCCAACTCAACCGATTCGGCGACGATGCCGATCGCCCCCGGCGTCCGGGCGACGTAGTCCAGCATGTCCGCCGACGACCTCATCGTCCTGGGCAACACACCACCGCCGGAGAACAGCCGGCGCTTCCAGTAGGCACGATACTGACTGGTCGATTTGCGCAGCGCCTCATGCAGGAAGGCCTGCGTCAGGGAGTCACCTTCTGCGGGCAGGGCGGGAACGATCAGGTCACCCGACGCCCAGGATGATTTTCGCCCGAGGTAGATGGCGGCCAGATCCGCCACCTTGAGCCGCTCAACACTGATCTCAGCGTTGGCGATGATCTTCGCCGCCACGACAGGGGCTGCGTCCTCGGCATTCGCCACCTGCAGCAGTATGATCACGGCGAGCAGGATAGACAGGGCGTTGACTCTCATATCAGAATCCCAGCACCACAGCGGCTTTGATCTCGCTGTAGTCGTTACCAGGCAGTCCTGAAAGTCCCGCGCTCTGATCCCCACCCTTGAGATAGTTCTCCTCCACCTTGAAGGTGAGTCCTCCCTCTGTCTCGAAGTTGAAACCGAAGGTCAACCCGAACCCCCGATCGTCGTCGCGCTCACGGTCGGGATCGACGAAATCCAGACGTACATACGGTGTCAGACCGGAGGCCAGCCGATACGACGGTTGGACGAACCAGCCGAGTTGTTTTGTTGCGGAACCAGAACCCGGACTCATCGAACCCAGCACCGCCTCTGCAATAATCCGCAGCGTGCCCGTATCATACTGCAACTGAATTCCTTCGCTCATCAGATCGTCGTAGTCCGGATCGGAGAGCTTGTCGTAGTAGAAGGACACACCCGCCTGCAGTTGATCAGAGATATCGTAGCGCACCCGCGCCGTCCACGATTTCGCCTGGTTGTTGTCCTGCTCGTAAGGATTTGACTCCTCCTGGTCACCATTGGCGATCAGCAGGTCATAGTCGAGATAGCGCTCAGATAGATAGAGGCCGCCATTGATGGCCACACCCGTTCCCCATCGCGGGAAGAACCGGTAGGCGCCATCGACGATCCGTTCCGCCTTGTTCGTACTGGCCGCTTCCTTGACCGAGAGGATGGCCGGTTTCGCCGTGTGGATTTCATTGAAGATGCCGAAGGGCGTAAACATCTTGCCAAAGCGGACCTTCACCGCGTCACTGAATTTGTACTCCACGAAACCATACTCGAGGGCCACATTGCCCCTGTCGTCTTCCGACGCGACGCCATGCTCCCAGGTCATGTCGGCTGCCGCTCGAATGCGATCATCGACCTGAACATTCAGCACCAGATCGAACAGATCGGCATCGAAGGACGCATTCGGGTCGCCCAGACCGTCTGCCTCGTCCCCGAACTGTTTCTCGAGCTCGAAACTCGTGTAGCCATTCAGCGAGATGCGATCGCTGTCGATCGCAGCAGCAGAGCCGACCATCACCGACGCCGACAACACGGCGACCAGCCAGAATCTGTGGGAACCACGCGCCAGGGCCGCCCTCACGATCTTGTCCTGCTCTGGCGATGACCGCAGAAGCACTGCATCTGTTCGGACAGTATCATCATCAACTTTTTCTGTAGGTGTCTTTTTGCCATGGATCGAAAGTAACAAAGTGGTCGAGGGACGGGCAAAAGAAGAGGCCTCATCATCGCGCCGATGATGAGGCCTCAGGATCCAGATTCGATGCCGGGTGACGAGCGCCCTTTCGGCGTGTCGCTCCGGGATGGATTGGATTGACGTGTCGTAGGCGGAACGCCTTCCGGTGTCCCGCCTACGATCTATCCGTCAACCTCCCGGCGGTGCGTGTTGTTCGGCGCACTGATCGGCTTCGGTTGCGTCGATCATGCCGTCGCCATTGAAGTCACACTCCGGCGGTGGCCCGCACTGCTCGGCCTCGGTCTCGTCGACCATGCCATCGCCGTTGGTGTCGCAATGCGGTGGTGGCCCGCACTGCTCGGCTTCGAACTCGTCGACCATGCCATCGCCATTGGTGTCACAATGTGGTGGCGGCCCCATCTGTTCGGCGCATTGCTGGGCCTCGGTCTCATCGATCATGCCATCGCCATTGAAGTCACACTCCGGCGGCGGCCCCATCTGTTCGGCGCATTGCTGCGCCTCGGTCTCATCGATCATACCATCGCCGTTGAAGTCACACTCCGGCGGTGGCCCGCACTGCTCGGCTTCGAACTCGTCGACCATGCCATCGCCATTGGTGTCGCAATGCGGCGGCGGCCCCATCGGGTCGCCATCATGATGCATCGGCGGCGGCATATGGAACTGGTGAATCCACGCCTTGAACTCGTCGCGATCGACCACTCCATCCTGCCCGGCCATGAAATCGAAGAACATGTCGAGCATGATTTGCTCGGCCTGCATCGGATCTTCCGGCATGGCGGGAGGAGGACCTGGCGGCTCAAAGCCTTCCGGCGGTCCGAGGATCACGACAGGATGATCCGGTGGCGGCATATCGTCCTGAGCCAGGATGGGACAGGCGCAAAGAATCACGACGCCTGCGACGGTCATCAGTCTACCAATCATACAAGCCCTCCTGAGGGTGAGTATGGCACGTTGGCAACGCACCGTGGCGCGGCTGTGCAGAAATCGCACATCCCGGTGTCGAATCGCTCAGCCGGTATCGTGCAGCAAGTGACTTGCAGCACGTGGGTTGCAGACCTGTTTCACCGGAACTGGGCAGTGACAAGGAAAGCTCGCAGGCTCAGGAGCGTCAATGAGGGCTCCGCGGATCCTTGGGGCCAAGGCACGCCAGACGCGCTCTGTCGATTCTATGGATGAGGATGATGGCACCCGAAATAAATTGACCGTCGCCACCCGCTGATCCTTTCTCATCGCCAGATCAGCTCCGAGGTTCTCTTGACGGGGTAACTGGCGGCGATGGCGAGCTCTTTCTCAGGCTGCCTGCGGCGTAACCTGAATGTCGATCTGCATACCCCCTCGCGTCAGCATGAGGATCAGTTTGTCCACACTGAAACGTGCAATCTCCCCTCTCATCAGGTTACTGATTCGAGGTTGCGTTTCCTCGAAAAACACGGCCGCCTCACTTTGCATGGGCTGTAAGCACCCCTTCGCTCAGATGTGATCTCCTTGCAACAATGTAGCTTTCCGGCTACACTTGTTCCATGTCGGAGGCAGAACCACAGGAGCTTGAGGTATTCCAAACACCCGAGGGGCGCTCGCCCTTCTCAGAGTGGATTCAGAAACTGAAAGACCGCGCTGTTGCTGTGTGGCGGTTCAAAGAAGACCCAGTCACGTGATATCGAACGAGCACGAAATTATTGGCTCGACTACAGGAGGATTTCGTCATGAGCAAATTGTCTCGTCCGTACAAGGAAAGTCTGCTCGAGGATCTCAAGGACACTGATGAAGCTGCGGCGTATCTGACTGCCGCTCTCGAGGATGGCTCCCCTGATGTGTTCCTCCTGGCATTGCGTGATGTAGCGGAGGCTCACGGTATCAAGCGACTCGCTGAGAGCACTCAACTAAACCGTGAGTCAATGTATCGGATGCTGTCCGATCATGGGAATCCAAAACTCTCCAGCTTGACCGCCGTCTTGAACCAACTGGGGATGCGGCTTGCAATTGAAGTCAACGAGCCGGTTGCCGTCTAGGGATAGCTCGAGCGCCTGGCGCTCTTCGGGTCCTATGCACGTGGCGACCAGACTGAGACCAGCGACGTGGACATCCTCGTTGAAGTCGATCCATCAATTGGTCTCGAGTTTGTCACACTCGCCGACGAGTTGGAAGATCATCTCGGCGAGCGCGTAGAGCTCGTTTCGCATCGATCGTTGAAACCGCGGGCCCTCGAGCACATTCAACTCGATCTCATCGACGTCTGAAGCATCCGCGGCGCTTAGGAAGCCCCACCGCAGAACCAATCCCCCCGCCCAGCGTATACCTTGGTATGACGCCAAGCCCCAAAACCCCAGGCAACCCGCTCCATGCCCCGCCCCCTGATCGCCACCCTGATCTTGATCGTCACCCTCACGCACGTAAGCGTGCCCCTCGCCGCCCAGACCCAGACCGGCTGGGCCCTGACACCCTACAGCTCGTGGACCGACAGCCCCTTCACGAACATCCTCTTTAGCTACTTCCACCTCGAAGACTTCGAAGAAGGACGGATCATCGTCCCCGGTGTGCGCATGCACCGAGGCCCGCAGATCCTTGGGGACAAGGCACGCCAGACACGCTTCGTCGACTCCGTCGATGAGGATGATGGAGCCGTCGACGGCTCCGGATCGACAGGCCATTCGGTGTGGTCCGCAGACCACGCCACGATTCGATTCTCCTTCGACGCAGATCTGTTGTGTGGCCTTCCCACCCACGTGGGCGTCGTGTGGACCGATGCTGCCGCCGCCCGCAACGCCGTCGTCACCCTGAGCGCCTTCGATACCAGCGGCGTCCGCCTCGCCGAGGTGCACACGGTCTTGCAAGCCGACTCAGTGATCACGGGAACCGTGTCGGAAGACACCTTTCTCGGTGTCCACGCACCCGAAGGGATCGCCGAGGTGAGACTCTCCAATCGTCTATTCAACTTTGAGATCGATCATCTGCAGTTTGGCCGGGACTGCGGCGGCCAGCCATGCGAGGCCTGCGAGTAGAGGCACAGGTACTTGGAGGGTAATGTTGACCGTCGCCACCCGATGATCTTGTCTCAAACGGTGAATCGGCTCCGAGATATCTCAAGCCCTCCTGCCCTGGTCAGCCCCCCCATGCCTGAGAATCCCCCAGACGAAGAACCAGACAGCCAGTACCACAGCCTCAGAGAACAACTCGAGGGACTCCTCACAGAGGGCAGCCAGTTCGGACGGCGCGCCGCAGAATGGGAGAAAGTCGAGACCTACTGGCACATGGGCGACGCATTGTTGCGCTTTCTCGGACGGAATGGCGGCACCACCCATGGCGACCAAACCATACATAACCTCAGTAAATACTTGCAGTTAGGTGTCGTTACCCTGTACGACATCCTGCGCTTTCGGCGCCGAATCTCGACTTTACACGCGCGTGTAAATTTGGGCTGGTCCCACTATCGGGCACTGCTGGGCATGTCCCCGGAGAAGGTCCGCTACTACGAAGAGATGGCCGATGCACAGGCCTGGACCACGCGCCAGCTCAAGCAGGCCATCGAGGCGGGCGAGGGTGCCGAAGCGCTCACCTCAGAAGGGCCGGTTGCCAGTCCCCTGCGGCCCTACTTTGGCGAGCCGTACACCTACCGCGTCGTCGTGGATGAGTTTCGGCCGTCAGGGCCACCAGCGATCGACTTCGGCTTCCACAGCGTCTGGGCGCCGGGTGATCAACTGGCTGGCTTTGGAGAGGCCGAGGTTGGGCAGAGCGTGGTCGTGGATTCGGCGCGTGCCACCGCGACACTGCGTACTGACAAGCCGCGCCTCTGGACCTACGTCGCGAGCGTGCGCCGCATCATCGACGGGGATACAATCGATGTCGTCGTCGAACTGGGACGCGGGTATCGAGCCTTTCCGCGACTACGACTCAGAGGCATCGACACGCCCGAGCTGTATACCGAAGCGGGGCGCCACGCGAAGGCCTTCGTCGAAGAGGCGCTGAGTGACGTCGGGTTCATCGTCATCACCACGAAGCGCACCGATACGTATGGAAGGTATCTGGCGGATGTGAAGTATCTGGCCGGGGCGACAGACCCGAAGCAGGTCGTTGCGAAGGGGGTGTTTCTGAATCGGCAGCTGCTGGACGAGGGGCTGGCGACGCGGTATGTGGGGTGATTTGGTGCCACCACAAAAAAACTCTACCTGCAGACTTTTGGCCTCGCAATCTGGATCCATGTCAGCCAACTCTCGATCCGGTTTAAAGATTAGGATCGGGAAATTCTGAACCTGTGGCCGTGGTGACTTCACCTTCGTGGGTGTTGGGCAGACTGCTCTTCCGACTTGGCCATCCCGCGAACACCGCTCGATGAACGTGCTGGACTGAGACTGCCAAGATGGCCAAGCCAGCGAGGAAGAAATACCAGTTCGTCTCTTGAATCACCGCTCTGATCTGGTCGACGAAGATCGAAGCTACTGCGATCAGCCCGGCCGAGATCCCGAGCCCGTGCATGCACAGAGTGAACATCACTCCCAGGTCAAAATCCGTACCACTTCGACTGCATCTGAGCCAATACGTGGCAACAAACACGAGCGACATCACCACAGCAGGATAGAGGAGCAATGGATGCACTACTCGCCCCCTCTCCTGTGCGACTCATTTACTTTCTCAGACAGCAGGAGACCGGCCAAGGCCCCGGCAAGCGCACCTGCTGGGCCGAAAAGGGAACCTCCCAGGATTGCCCCCCCGATAGCCGAACCTGTAGACCTGGAATTCTCATTCTCCGTCCTCGTGCTGTTGAGCGGGGGACTCAGACTTTGAACCAGCCGTCTCTCGATTGTGTGCACCTCATCTGGATTTAGCTGGTCGGCCCAATGGACAAATACGAGAAGTCTCTTGTAGTTCTCGAGACTCTCCGTTATTCGGCTGTCGGATAAGTGCTGCCTAATACGCTCATGCGTATTGCTAGCGTACCCAACATACAGAGCCCTTGTCGACCCGTCAGAGAGCCCCGCAGCAATCAGGTAGACCGATGCCCGCGCAGGCAGTGACTCTCGCCTTGCGTCGAAAGGTCCTTGGAACTCAAGCTCGTTGATCTTCATATAGTCTGCGGTCCTATTGTGACTGGCTTGGCCCGATACCCGTGACCACCAAGCTCCGCGATTCCAATCATGAGTCGACCGCAACGAGTCATTCGGACTCAGGCCTCTGCCACTTTCTCTTGCTTAGGAGCCTTGATAGTCATCCACTTGCCGATGGCAAGAAGGAACGCACTGAGCACAATAAGGACGTGGTGAAGCTTGCTCATCCAAGCCATCTGCCCGTCCCTACCCTCTGCCTGCCGTGATTCCGTCTCTTTCATCAGGCGTCTCGTACTCCGGGACACGCGGTCGTGTATCCGATCTGCGATAGCTACCTGCACTTCACTCCGTCCCTCCTGTGTGAGCAGAGAAATGTCTCGTTGATTCTCCAGAATTGCGAGGTAGACTTCCTGGCTTTCCAGTTCCTCCCAGAATCCGAACTCTCTATCCCACCTGCTAACGATCTGTGCATTCCACATAGCGGCGATCACAAGCAGTAAAAGTCCGGCACTCTCTACACTTGCTCCGCGAAGTCTCAAGTTCATTTGTAACCGCTTCACCTGATGTCGGCGTGAGCGCCTGGCTGATGCCGGTCGACTTGTAGGTCAAACACTTCGCTGTATCGAACACTCTTCGGTGTCGCTTGACAAGCTTAAGAGTCCGCTCCACCCATGTACTATCTACCTGCTGGCGAGACCGCGAACAAGACATCATCACAAATTGTTGTTGAGACATTCCCTTGATTAACGCGGCGTTCTATTCTTCGCATCGCTCACACAATCGCCAGATCGTAGCCGGGAAAGATCCTTGGAGGTCAGCAGATAATTACAGCTCTTCGATTACCTCACTGATGTGCCTTGGTCCTCCCCCATACTTCAGCAGTCCAAGGTCCTCCATCCTGATCCGGACAACTGACTTTGAGACTTGGTACAGCGAGGAAAGCCTCCGGCTCACCAAGTGAAATGCTTGGACGTTGCATGGCTGGTGATCGAGAAAGAGAGCGCCAAAACCCTTGTTCGCGATTCCGAAATCTCCGGTAGTACTGAGAAAGTCTTCCAGAAAGCGTTGCCTTGGTAGTAGTAGACATGACGCCACGTAGTTGGCCTGCCACTCTAGTCGAGCGACGTCTGTGAGCTGAGGGCCAGTGCTCTCGTTCCTCTCGAAATCGCTCTCTTGGCATAGCTCTGCTCTCATGTACTCACCATGCTCGAGAAGATGGTGAGAAAGCTCGTGAGCCAAAGTGAACCGTTGGCGCTGCGGCAAGTCCGGATGGGAATAGATAGTGATCTCCGGCGGGTCAAACGTGATCCTCCCGAGGATCTCTTCGGAAAAGACGGTCTCTTTGGTGGGAGCTTGCTCAACGATGCGTAGCCCAGTGCGTTCGCGTTCGCCCATGCAGATCTGCTCGAATGAAGTCGGACCATCAGCTGTGGCGTCGGAGCCGAGCGCCATCGAGGCAACATCTTCGAGCGAGCTCTTGTCAATGAACGGGACAACACGCCTCCGCCTGCGTCTCCGGTTCGTGATACGTCCCAGGTCCGTGGTGTCGATGTCGCTCGCCGCTACGAAATCCTCAAGGACTGCGCCGAGTGAGTTGGTATAGCGCGACGCAGATACGCAATACATGTCGAAGAAGTGACTAGAGAAATCGCGCTGCGTCATCCCTAAGCGTATCCGATCGTCACTCTCACTCGCGGTGGGGTCAGCGCTATATGAAGCTGAGCGGCGCAACTCCCATTTGAATCGTTCACCATTCAAGTCCCTGATTAGGCCGAGGCCCATGGAACGTGCCAAGTTCAGAGCACCGGACTGCAGTTCACTTCTTGAGGCCACGATCCCTTTGACGTTCGCCCCTGATACTTGCTGGATCTGGCTGTGAAAAGTTTCTATCTCCCCCACAGGTACTGCGTCCGCATAGTTCTTGCACTCAACGAGAACAAGCATCGACAGGCTGTCATTGCCCGGCGCTCTAATCTCGATCGCAATATCAAAAGTGATGTCTGCCTGTCTCTTTGGGGAGTAGTAGGCCTTCTTCCTGAAGAGCGTGCAGCAGTCCGATCGGGCCCAGAAGGCATTGTTGTCCAGCTCATCCTGGAGAAACGAGGCGATCTTCTCCTCGAGTTCGTTACCAACGGCAGTGGTGTTCAAGGCACTCCCCTCAGAGCCGAGTATCATCTGTGTGCTTGCAACCGTCGACCACGGACAGATTCACCGATTGTTCTGATCAAGTGGCCGAGTAAGGCGATACAAGGCCAACTTAGGGTGACCGGTCCGACAGCACAGTGCACGGCGACGAGTTAGGAGGAAGGTCACCACTGCCACAAGCGCACCTCCAACAGACAGTGATTCCTTCCGTGCTTCTGTAGCACCTCAGCTGGCGGGCCAAGTATTAAGACAAGAATCCCTCTAGCTAGGCTTGGTAGGAAGGCGTATAGAACATGATTCTTCACTTCGTATCTCCAATCAGGTGGTAAATTCCCCCATTTGCATAACACTATTTGTTGATCGGGTGCTTGTGCCGATTCCGCCGAGATGCCGCTGCTCCCCTTCAGGAGGAACTCCGAGAACCGATGTTCCTCATAATCTCGACTATTTTGTTCTGGGGAACTGGTGGAGCTTCCCGTTGAAAGAACCCAGAACTTTGAGATCCAAAGATCGAGTGTGTCGCCTCCAGCAGGACGGCGTTCTTTGTCTGCGTGTCGTCGCCTGCTGCCTTGGCGAATGTCTCAAACGTCCCCAGTGAATTAACCCGATGCCTGTTTACCACCTCATTGTGACAGTGCGCGGAGAAGTTTCTGGCGCACCAATGAACTGCATAGTACAGTGAACCAAGGAGTACGATGCGAGGGATCGCGGAGGCTACAACGTTAACCGTCCCTCCTGCACTGACGAAGGGCCGGTAGAGCAGCAGCCCACCATAAAGAAGAAGCCCGGCAACTGAGCCTATTGTGGCGAGATACCAACGTCTGGCCCTCGTCTTGTGCGTCTTCGCTTCTGTCTCAAATAGCCTCGCATACTGGGCGATTCCCGTCTGCTGCGCAGCTTGTCTGGCTTTCTCTAGAACATCTGAAATCTCGCCTACTTGGCTCTGGGCCTTCGCCACGACCTCGTCCATGACTCTTGAATGTTGAGCTTGAATAGCCGGTTCAAGCGCCTGTCTGGCTTGCTCATAGGCCAGCAGCGGTAGAGCAAACTTAAAGAACTCGGCCGCACGCTTTGTGACCTCGTCAGCCTTCTGGTCCCGCCAGGCCATGGGTGTTGTGTCATGACCTACCTGAAATCCCAGTATCTCTTCGAAGTGTTTGTTCAGTTGGGCCGCATGGGTCTGAATTGGCTTGAGGAATTCCGCGGGCCATTCTGAAATCGGTGCCGCTGAAAGAACCGCCGCTGATTCAACGACCCTTTCAATGAGGCCACGATAGGGCAGAAAATCGGACGAAGTCCCCAGCTCGGATTTCATCAGGGAATCGATATCTGTTCCGCGGAGCTGCTCGAGAGTCTTGGTGAAGCTATCCCGGGCCTGCTCCCATGCCTCAATCGTTGCCATTAGTGACTCCTGTTAGGTACATAAGAACTCTCTCTCATGTCGCATTACGTGGCGATCACCTGTGGGCGACGTCACCGACTACCACGGCACCACTGGCAGTTGGTCGCCTGGCACCCCACTGATCCGACCAGCTTTGCCTCATCAGAGACCCACCAGGTGCATCGACTGTTATGCGTTTCCTCAAATCGACTTGCGTGGAACTGTGCAACCCATCAACCCGATATAGTCTGCATACCATCAGCCCGGTTACTTCACGCCCCGGGCGGCATCGACTCCGACCCTTCGGTCGTCTTGGCAGCGTGAATGACAGCGTTGCGCAACCTTCGGATAGCATCTGCGTATGGTTGCTCTAGGTCAGCATACGAAATCGACCTCATTGAATCGGGAACCGCGGCTTCCTTCGTCTTGACAGGCAAGATCGGGAGCCCTGCCTCCCTCGCCCTATGGATTTCCTCCTCGGCCCAGCCTGACGATAGGTTGGGATCTGAGGGTAAGATGAGGAGGAAGACCGACGACGCCCGCAGTCCTGCATCAATCCCATCTGAGATGCTGTCGCCAACCTTTATGTCATTCTCATCAAACCAAACGTGTTTGGACACCTTCCTGAGGTCGCCGGCAATCTGACGGGCGATCTCCCTATCTGCTTGATGGTAAGCGATGAACAGCGCTGGGCCCCTTCGCCGCTCAAGCCTGCGAACGACAAAGAGGGAGATTACCGCGCCTACAATGGCCCCAATAAAACCGATGCTCGTTTCTTGGAGCCAAGCGAAGATGCTCTCTATCTCAAGGAGGCTGAATTGATAGTAGCCGAGTGAAAGGATCGAAGCCACAACGCCGACAACACTGGCCACGAGGCCTAGCACCTGGCTCTTTGTGTGACTGACTTTGAGTGGACTCATGGCTTGATCCATCTCACGACAAAGAGGAGGACGGCAACCCCGAACAGATCTGGAACCACGATGCCCCACCCAACATGAAGTCGACCGTTCGTATCCCAACCAAGTTTTCGAACGACGGTTGAAGTAGCCCAAAGCCCAATGAAGACGGACAGGAGAATCCAAGGTATTGCAGCGGCCTTCTCTACCACGGCTTGAGGGGCACCCGGGATAATTGACCTACTCACTAACCCAGAGCTACTGACAATGAAGAGCAGGAGAGCTGTAATCGACAGATCGAGCCCGAACGCCAAATCTTCTCGCTCAAATGTGGCCAAGTGATCGTTTCGCGTGACGACCTTGAGAAAGATCGAGAGTGCGACGGCGAGCAGGGGAACGCCGAAGTCGATGAAGAGTGGACTTCCTATGATGGTCACCTGAGCATCTCTTCTCTCATTCCTCTTCCCCCTATTTCGCTTCGGGGCTTGGAGAGGATCTTCAGTTTCCATGGCATAACGCAATGTTCAGCCGTGCACAGATTCACCGATTGCCTTGAACAAGCGGCGGAGGAGGGCGAAACACCTTCAACTCAGCAACACCGACAGTCCATCGGCTGCACACACGTTATGGCCGGCACGGGCTCGCTCCCACTGGCCTCTCCTTCCGGCACGATCAAGTCATCGCTGCACTTCGCGTACTCTGAACAGTCTATGTCAGCCATGTCGGCGCTCTGCCCAGAAGCCTAGTCCAACCCGCGGTGATTCCGGAACAGAGAGACAATCCCGCAGTCGTACATCATATCTGTCCTAATTTTCTCATCGACCGACCGGCTGATCGCTCCACGCTCTCGCAGAGTCAATCCGTAGGCCGTCCCGATAAGTTGCTCAGGCGAGCGAAATTCCCGAACACGCAGTCTTTCCATGTTGGTTTGACCGTAGCCAAACCCAAGAAAGAACACAGTCTCAGCCGAGTGAACGACGCTAAGCGCTGCCTTCAATCGTGCTTCTGGAATCTCCTCGTGAATCACGGCAATGTCCTTCGAGGCCCTGACTAGCGCTGCTTGCTTCGCTGCATCAGCCTTGTAGTCTCGCGTGCTTGCCACATCAGCTTCGCGCTGCCAGTCGAGGTACCCGAGTTGGCCGTGCATATGGACGATGTTCAACTTCTCGAGTTGCTTCGCAGCCTCCACGGGCGAGCGATCGAATTTGTTGCACAATGCGGTGTGCAAGTACTGTTCGAGAGATCGATCATAGTTGAAGGTCACGATCCCAAGTTGGTTCAAACCAAAGTCTTCGAAGTCTGAACTCATTTTCTGGAATAGGTACTCATACCAGTGCTCTTCTGCGTCGAGATCGACGTTGAACAGATTGCCGTGCACCTCCTTTGGCATGAGTGCAGTTGCAATCGCGAACTTGCCAAGTTCATTGAGGTCGGTTCGACTCTGAAGAAACTCGTCTATAGAGATGCAGCCTGATTGGCGAAAGGCCGCACCGAACGCGCGCGCTTCCTCCAGGCTAACAATCCCTGCCGAACTGAGACTCTCGATTCGGTCAAGAATGTCTCTCCGTAGCCGTCTGCCCGTTGGGAATCCGTAGGCAACTCCTGCTCCTGCACCTACGACGAGTGCGGTCGACCTCTCAATCATGCCAAATTCCCGTCTTTTCGCTCGCTGGCCATAACGCACCGTTCAGCAGTAGGCAGCGACAGCAATCGATAGGTCGAACCGATCCGACCCAGCGAGTCACCAGTTCATATAGCAGAACTGCCAATAGGGGCCATCTGCTGCAACGGATGTTATGCACGCGCAATGCCTTCTGCACTCCCCGAGATAACTCTCGAAGGTGGACGAATCAGGGTGAGGACTCTTCTGCTGCTTGCTCGGTAAGCTCGTCAGTTATCCGGGACAGTTCCGTTGCCCTGATTGCCATCTGAACAAGCATCTCGAGGCTAACCGGCTGTCTCGCCAGCCTCTGAGTCCACTGTTTGCTGTGAGCATTTTCCTCGTAGTCAATCTTAGGTCTAGAGCAAGTGGCTTCAATAGAGCCTGTGGCGCTGGCGCTGATCTGCCATATCCCATGCACGAAGGCGTTGCGCTCCTGACGCAGCGAATTCACAGCAGATGTCAATTCATACAGGCGAGCGGTGTCGTGCAACCGTATACGACCGACTTTCTTGATTAGTTCAACCGTCCTAGAGAGATCGAGGCCCTGCGTGAGAGTTGCTGTCATCAACTCATCCTCCGAATGTATCAGAGTGGACAGGAGGTCTCTCAGGCGTGCCTCGAGATGTGCGAATTTGACCGCGACAATCCCCAGTAACCCATAGAACTCCCTTTCGGATTCTTGAGCTTCCCGATCTAGGAGAATATCCAATTGGCTCCACATCTTCTTTCGCTCGCCTATGATTCGCTCAGGTCATCGAGAACACCCTGTGCTGTCTCCTTCTGATCGGCCAGCCACATGTCAATTCCGCAAAGATGGAAGTGAACAGTCTCCATTCTGTTGAGGAGAGCTTCGATTCCTACGCGTGACTCATCTGGGAGAGATTGCGAGCCATCATTCTTGATGTGATAGCGAAATGCCTGACCGTCAGCATCGTACCGGTCGAATTCGAGGATGGCACGTCAAGA
>Ga0233434_1002321_pt1 | contig 16871 bp, 11 predicted proteins | sample SI_122_August201_4_FD_182738 | JGI IMG/M metagenome (GOLD analysis project Ga0233434, IMG submission 182738) | Seawater microbial communities from Saanich Inlet, British Columbia, Canada - SI_122_August2016_120_MG | ecosystem: Environmental > Aquatic > Marine > Inlet | place: Canada: British... | reverse complement strand
AGGGACTAGTCACTTGCAACAAGGAAGTCGTTGAACTGTTGATTGCCGAGGGTGCGAATGTGAATGCGAAAACCAATGATGTTGTAACACCACTTGATTGGGCCATAAGTCATCCCGAAACCGCCGCACTCCTCCGCAAACACGGCGGCAAGTCGGGTGAAGAATTGAAAGCTGAAGGGAAATGATAACTAAATTAAATATATTCACCGTTGTTCTGGCATTGTTCAGTATTTTAGCCACTCAGGTTGCCGTTGCATAATCTTCAAATTCGAGTCCGACTCAGGAAGCCTTGAAAGGGGTGCAGCCTTTCATTGGGAGTTGGGTGGCGGAGTCGGATGCGTATGGCGGATTTGAAGGAAATGAAGAAAGCGGGAAAATCGACTTAGTGTTGCGCTTCCGCTGGTTGCAGGAAGAGGCGGCGGTTGAATTCACCTCGCGGATTATTCACAAGAAAACCGGCAAGCAATTTAACACCGGAAGCAAGATTCTGTCCCGCGATGCCGCAACGGGGAAACTGCAAGTCTTTGGCTACGGATACGAAGGCGACGTGTACTTCTCGAATAACGGCACGATGGAGATTCAGAACAGTAAAATCATTTGGAAAATGAACGAGGTAAGCATCAACAAAACGAAGTCGAAATATACTGTGAAGCTTACCTTAGAGGCTCCAAAACTGTTATCTGTTCAGATGACCGATGTTTTTGTGGATGGAAAAAAACAGAAGGATTGGAGCACTAAACTGCACCGCAATACAAAAACCACCAGCAACTAAACTAACCCACTCCACCACTTGAACGCCGCAGGGTTGTTGTTCCAGACCGTGCACAATCCTGTCGCCAAGCGTCGAACGTAGTTTTCTTCCGTCTCAGTTTCCTTCAAGTCCATCACGTGCACGATGGCGTGGAACACCTCGTGCAGGAACGTGTCCTGCATTGAATCGTTGGACTGACTTCCCACGAGGCCAATCGTCTGGGTTTCTGGATCGCAGAAACCAACCGCACCCGTGCCTGCCATCTGGGCGTCGTTCATGAACAGCACCGTGAAGGTGAGGTTCAAGACCTTGAGCCGTTTAGGTCTTCCACGAGTTGACGAACCCTGTGCGCCTTGGCGGGCGGGCGATTGCTTGCATCGGGTCTTTCCTCGTTGGTTCTTTGGATTGGCTTTCATCAACCGTCTTAGCCTTGAGCGACTTTGCCAGTTGGTCAAGATTCGCATTGAGGTTCACAAGCGCTGCCAGTGCGTACACCCTCACATCCAGTGCCTAGTTTCGGGCGCGTGTCTTCTGGCAGACCCGTGACTTCACTCCGTTTCGCACCCGAGTCACCGCTTTCTCTGCTGTCAGTTGCTCGAAGTATTCCTCGTCGTACCCTTGGCCAATCGGGAAGTGACAGTAGCCATCTGTCCCCTTCGTGAAGCCAACCTTCGTGGTGAGATTGACGTCGCCCTTAACGTCGCGTTTGTTGTGGCACTCGAGGCAGCGCTTGGCAATCATCGGCGCGATGTCCTGACTGAAATCAGGCATCGACACGCCGTTTACGTGTTCAACGAATGCTAACGCAAAGCATATGACGATCAGTTGCCGCAAAAGAGGGCTCTTGGCTATTCTTCTTTCTTCACCTTCCTGCGTTTTGAGGTTTTTTATTTTTGTTGCCATAACCGTCACAGAAAAAAATCACGTGACGCGAATGAATGCTGAAGTCCGTGCTGATTGAAGAAAATGAGCGTCTCTGAGCACCGGCACGGCGTGTTGGAGTGGCGAACCGGCGCGGTTAGGGTGACTGCATCCATTCAATTATTTTTTGTTATTTTATTTTTTGCGGTTTTTGTAATCCATCATGGTGTCAGTAGTGCCGACAAGCCCCTTGTTGTTGGTGATGCCGTGGAACGCGAGAGGCATAAACGGTGCCGGATCTTCGTTCAAGGTCCATGCGATACCGCGTAACAAGAGCAGTCGATACATTGGATCGTAAAAGGTGTAAGTGTAGTGTCCGGTTGTGGTGCCGAAGATTCTTCCCTTGCCGGAAGTGAACGTCCAAAAAGCGTGACTGCGCACGTCCTTGCTCTTCAAAACATCAGCAAAGGATGTGCTGTCCTTGCTGGCTTTGGAACCAATGGCCCCGATAACCTCGACATTGTCGCGCGTGAGCAGATTCCAATAGGACTCGTCGTTCAATCGGATAAATATCGGCAACCCGGCAAATGCCGGATGCTCTGTCTTCAGATACAGCGGATGATCATGAGAGAACTTGCTCCACTGCGACGATTTGTTGCCATTCCAGGAACATCCGATGCAACCTGCTAGTTTCTTCGCCCGTTCGACCGGACGGATGATGCAAGATTCGTGAATCGAAACGACGCTACCGCCTCTATCAACAAAGCCCTGAAACAGTTCGAACTGCTCGTCTGTCAGGTTCGGCAGATGTAGGTATTGAATCAAGAGATCTGCCTGATCAAATTGAGACTTGGTCGGAAACTGAAAGGCCTCGTCCACCGTCACCTGCGGAATCGTTTTTAGCATGGGGACAAACAAATCCTTGATACGGATGTAGTCATGCTCACCGCCCTTGTGATCCTCGGGACCGGAGAGCCAGAGAATCCGAATGTCCCGGTTCAGTTTGGCATCTTCCCAATCCCCGGTGAGTTTCATCATCGCCGCCTTGGGAATCGGCTCGTTGGGACGCGGGACGATGTCTTTCGCACGATCAGCGGCGGTCAACTGGCCGACCGAACCTATTAGGGCAATCAGGAGCAGTTGTTTCATAAAGCATTAATCCAGTTTTTATTTTTCATAATCATTAGGCAGTACGCAGCCGGTCCGGATCTTTTGGCCAATTTACAAAGTGAGTCAAGATGGTACAGAAAACAAATGTTTTTTATTGACTTCTCTAAATTTTTGCTAAACATGATTTTCACACACTTCGGCGGATGAACAAACGGCTAAAAACCAATAAAAAAGCATTCACTTTGATCGAGTTGCTGGTGGTCGTTGCGATCATTGCCATTCTGGCGGCACTGCTGCTACCGGCTCTCGGCAGGGCCAAAAGAAGTGCGAATATAACATCATGCAAGAATAACGAGCGGCAGTGGCTTCTTTCCCTGAACATGTATGCTCATGATGAGGGCGGTAAATTCCCCACGGCCGGACACCATTTGCCCTACCACATGCTCCGTTCATTCCGGGATACCATCATGTTGAAATATTCATTGCCCCGTAAGATGTTTTATTGCCCCGAAAACTACGGTTGGAACAATGACCAAATATGGGAAATTGGAGGTGCAGGCGCTCCTTTCAGCGTGATGGGCTATTTTTATTGGGCGGGGTCAACAAGCTATGGAGACAATTCGGCCATAGCCAGGATGAGCCCCAAAAAACCGGTTTTTGCTTTAAACCAGACAGACGCTCCTCATTTCCAAGTGCTGCTAACGGACTTGACAAGGAAATGGGGGGGTAGCTGGGGGCGCCGGGGATTGGTGATGGGCCCCATGGGATTACTTAATGAGAAAGGCGTCAACCACTACAATGACCAAGGGGATGCTCCGGAGGGTTCCAATCATGCCTATCTGGATGGGCACGTAGAATGGAAAAAAGCGGCAACGTTTGCGCGTTATCCCAAACTGATCTTCGGAGCGGGTAACGAATTGTATTTTTAACCTAAAAATAAAATGAAAGTGTTATTAAACGAAATGAGGAAACCTTTGTTGAAGGTTATGTTTTCACTGTTGCTCACTTCAGTTGGTGCAATGGCACAAGATGGACTTTTGGTTCATTTAAAGTTGAACGAGGCAGGTGGTGAATTGGCCAAGGATTCCTCAGGAAACGGCCACGATGGCACGCTTGTTGGTGTTGCTGCTGCAAACAGCCAGTGGGTGGATGGGAAATCCGATAATGCAGTCTCCCTCGGCGTAGGCCACGTGGCCGTAACTGATCTCCCGGAAATGACCTCGACCACCTGGGCTGCCTGGGTTCGTCTGGATGCGGATTCATCTTACGGAACTGCCATTTCAGCGGCCTTTGAAGGTGCTGGCGCGGGACATACCCTTGGGTTTCATACAGGGGGGAATGTGAGAAAGCCCCGGGTTTTGTGGAATCATGCGAATGGACATATATCAATCATGTCGGAAGAACCGGTTGAACTTGGGGAATGGAACCATATGGCTGTCACTTATGATGCGGATTCCGAAGAAATAGTTCTCTATGTGAACGGCGAAGCCAAGGCGGATGGCACGGTTGGCACGACGGCTTTCAGTACGGTGAACTTGGGCCGAAGAGCCTCATCTAAAAATTGTCCCCTTAATGGGGCGTTGGATGATGTCTCGATATTCGACAGAGGCCTTTCCGGTGATGAAATTGGCCAATTATTCGATGGAGAAGACATTGCTGACGGCTTGGTTCTCTCCTGGGGATTCGCCGAGGAAGATGGGTTTGCTTGTGTCGATTCTTCAGAAAACGGAAATGATGGTTCGTTGGTTGGTTATCCTGCCGGTGAGGTGAGCAACTGGGTTGAGGGGAACATAGGTGGGGCCTTGAGCCTGCCTCAAACCTCAGAGCATTTGGAAATCACGGGGCTGCCAGACGTGACATCGACGACGTGGGCTGCCTGGGTTCGCCTGGATGCAGATTCAGCTTATGGAGCAGCCATTGCAGCTGCCTTTGATGGTGCGGGCGCGGGGCATAGCCTTGGATTTCACACCGGCGGGACAGTGCGGCACCCAAGGGTTCTTTGGAACCATGCCAACGGGCATATTTCCATACTTGCTCCGGATCCGGTCGAACTCGGTGAATGGAATCATCTTGCCGTCACTTACAACGCGGATTCCGAAGACATCACCCTTTATGTAAATGGAGAAGCCAAGGGGAATGGCAAGGTTGGCACCACTCCGTTTTCAGTGGTCCACCTTGGCCAAAGGGCCTCATCAAAGAATAGCCCCTTAAACGGGGCTTTGGATGATCTCAGGATTTTTAACCGAGCCCTGAGCGCTGATGAGATTTCGAGCCTTGTGGAATCCAACGCAGGTCCGGGACTGGTTGCTCACTGGAAATTTGACGAAAAATCGGGAGAGCTTGCATTCGACTCCGGCCATAACAGCAATCTGGGTGCACTTGTGAATTTTGATGGTGATGATTCGCAATGGGTGGAAGGCAAGGTAGGCGGAGCTATCAGCTTTAACGGCAGTAATTATGTTGAAGTGCCGCATGATCCCTCCATTGGGGCGGACCTGATAAACGGCTTTTCAGTGTCGGCCTGGTTCAATTCAAACGTGGAACTTGCGGCCGGTGGCAGCGGCAACCGCATGTTGGAAAAGGGAAACAGCTATTTCTTCCTGCAGGGAGTGGGGAGCGGCGGAATGAACTTTTTGGTTAAAAAGGGTGGGGCAAACAAAACAGCCACTACAGGAGAGACCATTGATGCCGGTGAGTGGAATCATATAGTTGGGGTGTTCGATGGTGAAAATGCGATCGTGTATCTCAATGGGGAGCAAAAGAGCAGCATCGCTGTAACCGCACCTGTTGATGATGCCGGATTGCCCCTGCGCATTGGGTCTGATGACAGCGGTAATTTTTTCGATGGTTCAATGGATGATGTGATGATTTGGAATAAACCCCTGAGTGAAGAGGAAGTAAGCGCACTGTTTACCAATGAACTGAACCCGGATACAGACACTGCCCCGGCAATCACCCAGAACCCCGATTCGATGGAAACCTATGAAGGGGGTTCAATTACCTTGACCGCAAAAGCTTCCGGGTCGCCACCGATCAAATATCTTTGGTTTAAGGGTGATGAACCGCTTCGCTGGGCCACGGAGAAGACCTTGATGATTGAAGACTCCACGAAAGAAGACTCGGGATCCTACAAGGTTCGTGTGTCAAACTCGGCTGGGGAGGTTTTCAGTGAGTCGGCAAATGTAACCGTACTTCCGGTGGAAGGATTGGACACAGCCAGGCAGGCATATTGGAAACTTGATGAGCAAGAGGGCCTGGTTGCGGTTGATAGCTCAACAAACGACAACAACGCGGACTTGATAGATTTTTCCGATGAGTCATCCCAGTGGGTTGAAGGGAAGGTTGAGCAGGGATTGGAACTGGATGGGGAGATGACATATCTCGCAGTGTTTGATGACGAATCCCTGGCGCTGGGAGCAGAAGCCACGTTTTCCTTCTGGATCAAACCCAGCTCTTATGGCCCCGCGGAAGAAGCCGGAACTTACACGAGATCTTCAAGTTGGATATTAAGAAAAGGCGATCATCTTTCCCTTCGGTTGATAGACGACCCGGGAACTGTGAGGAAATCCCTGATTGTAAGATCTGACACTGGTGGACTAGCAAGCACGGTCAACAGGAAAGCCAACGAGGTGAACACCGTCCAGGGTTCTGTTGAAATTGATAACTGGCAGCATTTCACCGTTGTCTACAAGGCAGGCAAGATCATCTTCTACAAGGACGGATTCCGGATAGGTCAACCCGAGGAAGGCGTTTTGGGTGAGGCAAATTCTGATGATCTGTTCATTGGCAGTTATGATGATCAGGGTTTAGCGAGAAATGTTGATGGCATACTGGACGAAGTCGCCATCTGGTCCCGGCCCTTGTCGGAAGCGGAAATACTGGAGTTGGCAGGGCGCGATATTTCCGGGGCACCCGTGGTGATATCCCAGCCCAGGTCCCGGAAAAAACTGGAGGGCACCACCGCCGTGTTTGAGGTCATGGTTACGGGCAAACGGCCGGTTACTTATCAATGGCATTTCAAAGGTGAAGCCATCGAGGGAGCGACTTCTAGCTCACTTGTGCTGGCGAAACTGAGCGCTGATCAATCAGGTGACTATACTGAGGGTCACAAATGAGATGGGAAGCACCACCAGCAATGCAGCCGGACTGGAGGTTGAACGGTTGGATGCCATTACTAGCGGGTTGGTTGCCTATTACAACTTTGATGAGACTGAAGGAGAGACGTTAAGGGACACAAGCGGGAACAACCTGAACGGAACACTTGAAAGCTTTGATGAAGGTTTTGGTGTTCCGGGAAGGATCGGAGGTGCAATCGCTTTTGATGGGGATGATGACCTGATATCCGTTCCTCATAATGACCTGTTAAACCTGGCCAATGAAGCAACCGTGTCATTGTGGATGAATATTGTAGAGTTTGCATCTTATGATCGGGTTTTCAGGAAAGCGGTCAACTTTGACATGGTCCTCTTGGGCGGGGGGGCAATTCGCACCCATGGAGTCAACAAAACACCTTATTCCTCCCCGGGCGACACCTGGGAAGTTGGAACGTGGCAGCACTACGCCTTCGTCTACAAGGGGGGCAAGGTTCAGTGGTTCAAGAACGGCGAAGCCGTGGGGCAAGCTATTTCAGCCCAACTGGGAGCTATTAACAGTGATCCGCTGATCATCGGCAATTACGGTCCAGGCCTTGATATTGCCCGCCTGTACGATGGGTTGCTGGATGACATGGGCATCTGGCAGCGAGGTCTGAGTGAAGTGGAAATATCAGGCATCTATCAAAACGGCCTGGCAGGAAAGCCGCTGAATAAGGAATTTGAACCGCTCAATATCAAGACTATCTCCTTGAATGAGGCCGATGTGAATATCGAGTTTTACAGTCCATTTAGCAGCAGGAATTATCTGGTTGAGACCAAGGCTGGGTTAGGCCTACAAGAATGGGCAGAACAAGCTGGCATGGAATTAGGAGACCTTGGGAATGGTGGTTATAGGGCAACATTCTCCAAGGATCAGAATGCGAATAATTTTTATCGGGTTGTGGCACTTGAGCCGCCTCCGGTCTTCTTCGACGATTTTGAAGCAGGGGGAGAAGGCTGGACGCATGGTGGGGACGAGGATAACTGGGATCTGGGTGTTCCCACCACCGGTCCGGGTAAGGCGTTCAGCGGGGACAATGTTTATGCGACTGGGCTGGGGGTTGATTTCGCAGCTTTCACGGATTCGTATTTGCGCTCACCAATAATTGATCTAAGCGATAAGAAGATTCAGGCAACCTTGAGTTTCTCGGAATTCAGAAAGATTGATCCTGAAATATCGTTCCACAGGGTTTCCGTGGTTATTCTTGACTCTGAAACAGAAGAAATTCTTGAGGAATCATATGAGGCTTCCGGCGCGACCAATGATTGGGAGACTCAATCCTTCCGTCTCAAGCCTGACAGCTTGGCTCGAAAGATTATAGTTGAATTCAGGTTGTCCACAGACGACTTCAATTTACAGGAAGGCTGGTTCATTGACGACGTCAAAATTGTCGCTGAATAGGTGACTCGCAGAACTTTTGCCAACCGAGGCTGAGCTTGGATCAGCCTCGGTTTTCAGTGGTATATAGTAAATTGGAAGTGACCTTAAGGAGGGTCTAGTTTAGATTTCCGCCGTTGGAATGATTCCTAATACGAATATGAGAATTGGTAAGGTTTTAATAAAATCAGCCCTATTTTCTTTGGTGTTCAGCGGGCTCTCCAATGTGCAGGCTGGTGGGGATTATGGTTTTTTTGAGAAGGAAATTCGGCCGCTGCTGGACAAGCATTGTTACAAGTGTCATTCCACCGAGGCCAAGAAATTGAAGGGTGGTTTACTGCTCGACAGTCGTCAGGGATGGGCGGCCGGCGGCGACTCTGGCCCGGTGATTGTACCTGGCGATGTGGAAGGAAGCCTGCTGCTGCGCGCGGTGAGTTACGAGGATGGGGATTTGCAAATGCCGCCCAAGTACAGACTCGCGGATCAGGAGCGTGCGGCTTTGAACAGATGGGTAGAGGACGGTGCGGCGGATCCACGCGATCAGCAAGCGGAGGTTAAGCCCAAAGGCCTCGACTTAGCTAATGGCCGTGAATTCTGGTCGTTTCGACCAGTGGCTAAACCTGCTGTGCCGAAGGTGAACCCAGCGCATGGCCAAGTGGAAAAGCTGGGTGCGATCGATTGCTTTATCCTTTCTCGCCTGTCCAAAGAGGGCATTGAGCGGGTCGACTTGGCCAGGCCGGAGACGCTGCTTCGCCGCTTATATTTTGACCTGATCGGACTGCCACCGACTCCGGAGCAGGTCGCCGGCTTTTTGACCGATTCTACGCCAAAAGCGTACGAACGGCTGGTGGATCGCCTGCTAGGCTCACCGCAGTTCGGCGAAACATGGGGTCGGCACTGGCTGGACGTAGCGCGCTTCGCCGAGAGCAGTGGCGGTGGGCGGAGTTTGATGTTCAAGGACGCATGGAGGTTTCGCGACTACGTAATCAACGCCTTCAACGACGACAAGCCGTTCGACCAATTCATTCGCGAACAGCTTGCAGGTGACCTGATGCCACGAGGCACTCGCAAGCAGCAAAACGATCGCTATGTTGCCACCGGTTTTTTGGCGTTAGGTCCGCACAACTACGAGTTGCAGGATAAGGAGCTATTGCGTATGGAAGTTGTGGATGAGCAAATCGAGACGGTTGGCCGCGCGTTTCTCGGCATGACGCTCGGCTGCGCGCGCTGTCACGACCACAAGTTCGACCCTGTTCCCACTGATGATTATTATGCATTGGCGGGCATCTTTCGCAGCACGCAATCACTCGTTCCAGGCAACGTCTCCAGCTGGGTTGCGAGAGAACTCGAACCGGGGCCAACGCTGAAAAAGGCAATCGAGCAACATGCCTGGGAGACCAGAGAAGCCAATGCCGCACTCAAGGCAGCAAAGAAAGAACTGCGAAAAACGGAGGAAATCTCAGTTAAGACAGGGATTATTGTCGATGACTTGCAAGCGGAGAAAATCGGTGACTGGATCGAATCGACAAGCAACAAAACCTATTTTGGCGACAACTACATCCACGATAAAGGTGAAGGGAAAGGGCAGAAGAAAGTCATTTTCACAGCAGAGCTGGAGGAGGCCGGCGAGTACGAGGTGCGCTTCGGATACACGGCTGGAACCAACCGCGCCCAAGAAGCCCCGGTGACGATCGAGCACGCCGATGGCCCGACAACAATTAAGATCAACCAACGCGAGAAACCTCCCATCAACGACAATTTCAAGGTTATAGGCCGGTTTCAATTTAACGCCGGCAAAGCGGTTGTTTCTGTTTCGAACGCGAACACCAGTGACGTGGTGATCGCGGATGCGGTGGTGTTTGTCCCGGTTGCGGAGTTAAAAAAAGATTCTGTCCCCGGGCAACGCTTGGCCAAGCTGCGGGGCGAGGTCGATCGCCTGGTCAAGCGCGTGGATGCGCTGAAGAAAACCAAGTCGACGGATTTGCCAAAGGCGATGTCGGTGCAGGACGAGAAGGAAACCGGCGACTGGCATGTGCATATTCGTGGCGAAATCCGCAACAAAGCCGCAGTCGTGCCCCGTGGGTTTCTTCAGGTCGCCAGCAAAACCAAAACCATCGCGCAGCCTGCGATCGCCACAGGGAGGAGTGGTCGACTGGAGTTGGCCGAGTGGGTGGCCAGCAGTGAGAACCCCCTGACAAGCCGCGTGATGGTGAACCGCATTTGGCATTATCTAATTGGAAATGGGCTGGTTCGAACGACCGATAATTTTGGGATGATGGGAGAGATGCCAAGTCACGCGGATCTACTGGACTGGTTGGCGCATCAGTTCGTTGTTGATCAGTGGTCCGTGAAGAAAATGATTCGCCGCATAGTAATGTCGCGCACCTATCGACTGGCCTCAACTGGCGAGAGCCTTGGGTGGTCGACCGATCCGGAGAACCGCCTGATTTGGCGCGCCAACCGCAAGCGGCTTACAGCGGAGGCGATCCGGGACTCGATTCTATCGGTGAGCGGACAATTAAGCATGCAACAAGGTGGCCCCACGATCCGCAAATTTTCGCAGTATGACTTGGGGTATGAATTTAATACCATCCGACGCAGTGTGTACGTGCCGTTGTTCCGCAACACGCTGCTCGAGTTGTTCGAGGTGTTTGACCTCGCCAACCCCAATGTGTCGACCGGTCGCCGCTCGGAAACTACGCTGCCGACACAGGCGTTGTACATGATGAACAGCCCGTTCGTTATTGCCGAGGCCAAGCGGGCGGGGGAGCACATCGCCGGGCTGGACGCGCCGAACGCCGACCGGGTGCGCTTGGCTTACCGGCTTGCGCTTGGCCGCGAGCCGACAGCGGATGAGGCGGGCTTGGCGCTGGAGTTCGTGGGGCAAACGGAGGCCGGGGCTTGGGGGGCGCTGGCGCACTCGTTGTTTGCGAGCGTGGATTTCCGAACCTTGGATTGACGAACGCGCCAGATGAATTACCTTTCCCCGATGCAGTCGATCAGCCGCAGGGAAATGCTGAAAACCACCGCGTGCGGTTTTGGCTCGCTGGCATTGGCGGGGCTGTGCGGCCAATCCGATGCGGGGTCTTACGGTGTGGCGAACCTGCTTTCGCGGCGGTCGATGTTCGCGCCACGGGCCAAGCGGGTGATTTTCATTTTCATGGCCGGCGGGCCGAGCCATGTCGACACGTACGACTTCAAGCCGGAGTTGATACAGAATCACGAAAAGGAAATCGACTTCACCGGCGTTCGGTTTGGCACGTTTGGGAAGAAGAGCAAGCGCAAGCTGATGAGGCCACTCTGGGACTTCAGGCAGTACGGCCAATGTGGCCAGCACGTCTCCGAGTTGTTCCCTCACACCGCGCAATTCGTCGATGACTTGTGCTTCATCAAGTCGATGCAGACCGAGGGCGTCGCGCATGGGCCCTCGACTCTATTCATGCACACCGGTGCGACGAATTTGGTGCGGCCTTCGATGGGCAGTTGGGTGACCTACGGGCTGGGTACCGAGAACCAAAACCTCCCGGGCTTCGTGACGTTGCAACCGTCGGCGTCGAAGGGCGGGCCGCGCAACTACTCAAGCGCCTTCCTGCCGGCGATCCACCAGGGCACCGCCATTGGCAAGGCCGGTCAACCGGCGAGCGAAGCCACCCTACGAAACGTCGTGAACACATCGCTGTCGAGCGTAGACAGGGAACGTAACTTTCGGTTTCTGCAAAAACTCAACCGTGCTCAGTTGGCCAACCGCGTGCGGGACGACCAACTGGATGCAATCGTCGAGTCGTACGAGTTGGCGTGGCGCATGCAGATGAACGCGCCGGAACTGTTCGACATCTCAGGTGAGTCGGAGTCCGTCCGCGAGCGTTACGGCATCGGCTCGAAGGTGACGGATGACTTCGGCAGACAATGCCTGATGGGCCGCCGTCTCGCCGAGGCCGGTGTTCGGTTTATCCAGTTAAACTACGCCGACGAGAGCGCCAACCCGCGCTGGGATCAGCACAGCAACATGCCGTTGCATATGAACCACGCCCGCGCCACCGACAAGCCGGTCGCCGGTCTGCTGGCCGACCTCAAGGAGCGCGGACTGCTCGAGGAGACGCTGGTTTGGTGGGGCGGCGAGTTTGGCCGTACACCATTCTCACAGAGCGGCGATGGGCGCGATCACAATCCGCGCGGCTTCACGACGTGGCTCGCCGGTGCTGGGGTGAAGCCCGGTTTCTCGTATGGTTCGACCGACGAAATCGGCGACACAGCGCTGGAAAACCCGGTCCACATGCACGATTTGCACGCGACCATTTTGCACATCCTCGGCATGGATCATGAAAAGTTAACCCACCGCCACGCCGGTCGCGACTTCCGCCTGACCGACGTCCACGGCAGCATCGTCCACGATATATTATCCTGAAGATGAACCCAAGAGGGGCTCGTTTTTTTATTTTTGGAGATGTCTTGTGGCTCTTTCCTGCATCCAAGCGATATCTTTGTTGTTGGGAGAGGGCCGGTCGTATGGGGTATTCACGCCTTTTCTAAACGCAGCCACGGTTCGCGAATCTAGCCACTTCCTAGTTTCGGAGTGACCATCGGCGAACGACAACCCACCCGCTCCACCGTGGTAACTCGCCGGGATGTCCACCATCCGGTACATCGTTGGTTTATCCGGATAGCCTCCCATGTCGACCACAAACATGCCGTCATTGATGCTATCTTCCCTCTCATCAAGAAAGACGAACGTGCTTGATGGCCCCGGATTATTCATGTCCTCCAGTTGGCGGTAAATCTTCCACGGTCCCGTGGAAGCGGACCATCCCATGGGTCTGTTTTCGCCTCGGCCGCCGACCCAGTTGAGCATGGACATGCTACGGACACGGGGCAGTGTTTTCCCCTTGAGATTTACAGTGCTGGAGTCGCCGGGGCATTTGAAAATATCTTTGTTGTTTCCGCAATACTCCCAAAGAATACTTTTGGATAAATTGAACGTTGGATCCCAATTCATTCTGTTGTTCCCGTTAAAATCAAGCCAGCCACCGCACCATTCATAAGGCCCGTGTTTGACGTATGGCAGATTACTGTTGTTATCCTCGACGTACATTCGCCACGCAATCATAAGTTGCCTGTGGTTGTTAAGGCAACCGATGCCATGTGCCTTTGACTTGGCCATGGCGAGGGCCGGTAAAAGCATGGCCGCAAGGATCGCAATAATTGCGATTACAACGAGTAACTCAATGAGAGTGAATCCGTTGCTAATACGGTAACTTTTTATCTCCTTTTTTCCGGTTTGGCGCGGCGCAATATTAAATAAAGTTATCATGTGCTCAACTTTTGCTTATTTCAAAGTGGTTCCACAGGGGACTAAAAACTGCCGGTCGTCACCTGAATATTCAAGAACAGAATTGGGGCGGGAACCGGCTCCGTTTCAGTTTTAAGAAGTAAGTTAAGGAGTGATCTGCGGCCTGGGGCGCTAAGTTGTTTTCCCCCAACCGCCGCCGCCGGGGGTCTTGAGGGTCAGTCGGTCGCCTGCGTTTAGTTGTTGCTGGGCGACGGAGGCAAGTTCTGTTTCTTCGCCGGAGCGCTTGGCCAAGCGTTGTTGGCCGGGGTGGCCCGCTTGGCCTCCGTTCAGGCCGTAGGGGCCTTGGGTGCGGTTTTGGGTGAGCAGCGAAAGTGAAACCGCCTCGGTGAAAACAAGTTCACGGACGATGCCGTTACCGCCGGTGAACTTGCCTTGGCCGCCGGAGTTATTATGGATGGCGAATCGCTCCAGCCGGACGGGAAAGCGCCATTCCAAAATCTCCGGGTCGGTGATAGCCGTGTTGGTCATGTGCGAGTGCACAGCGTCCGTGCCGTCGAAGCCCGGCCCGGCTCCGGTGCCGCCGCAGATGGTTTCGTAGTAGCTGCAGCGCTCGTTGCCGAAGATCAGGTTGTTCATCGTTCCCTGGCTGGCGGCTACGATCCCCAACGGCTTAAGCAGCAGATTTACCAATCGCTGACTTGTCTCGACGTTGCCGCCGACCACGGATGGCGCCTGAGTGGGGTCGCCGGGAAACTCGGGATTGAGTAGACAACGGGGAAGGGTAATCTCGACGTGCTCCATCAACCCCTCGTTGAGTGGCACCGGTTCGTTGACGAGCAGCCGGACGACGTAGATCACCGCGCTTTGGACAATCGCCGGCGTAGCGTTGAAGTTGCCGCTGTGCAGGGCGTCGGTGCCCGTAAAATCGATGCGGATTTTTCCGTCACCAACCTCGATCGTGGCTTTGAGTTGTGTGCCGTCGTCCAGTCGTTCGGTAGCGGTGTGCAGTCCCGGCTCGAGAGTGGTGATGCGCTGAGCGATAGCGTCGGCTGCCCGAAGCCGTATTTGCCCCATGTGGTCGGCGACTGTTCCAGCGCCGTGCGTCGTGGCCAACCGCTGTAGAGCCTGGGTGCCGAGAAGATTGGCGGCAGCTTGGGCCTTGAGGTCGGCCAAGTTGTCCTCGGGCGAGCGCGACGGATACGGCTTGGCAGTCAGCAGTTTTTCAATCTGTCCAAACCGAGCCTCAGTGCCGCGATACAAAAACGTCGGCGGAATGACGACACCCTCTTCGGCGAGCGACTTGGCCAGGGGCGGCATCGAGCCGGGGCTGATTCCGCCAAGTTCAGCGTGGTGTGCGCGGTTGGCCACGTAGCCGAGGAGGTGTTCGGCGTCATCGAACACCGGACTGATCACGGTGATGTCCGGCAAATGCGAGCCGCCGTGGCCGGGGTGATTAGTGACGATCATGTCGCCGGAGCCAAGCGCTTGGCCAAGCGCAATCGAGCGCACACAGAGGCCAAGGGCCCCGAGATGCACCGGAATGTGCGGCGCGTTGACAACAAGTTGGCCGTCGCGATCGAGCAACGCGCAGGAGAAGTCGTGACGTTCCTTGACGTTGGTCGAGACCGCGGTGCGCTGCAGCAGTTGCCCCATCTCCTCAACGATCGAGCCGAACCGGTTCGTGAACAGCTCCAACTCGATCAGCGGCGAGTGGGCGCCGTCGCTGGCTTCGGGCGCCTCGGAAGAGCGAGTCAATTTGAGAGTGCCCTCGGAGCCAAGCGTGCCGATCCAGCCGGCGTCAATTCCGAGGGTGCAAAAACGATCCTGCACGACTGCCGGCCCCTCAATGCACTGGCCGATGTTCAGCGACTCGCGGTCGAGAATCGGATTGTTGACCGTTTGTCCCGTTGGATCGGTAAACGATTCCGTCGCAACCGACGGCGGATGTGTCGAGGCGACGACCCGCGCCGAGACGAGCTCGATCGATTTGTTGTCTGGCCAGTAGCCGAAAAGGTTTTCGTACCGCTCGCGGAACGCCGTAGCCAAGTCGATCGTTGTATCGAAGGCGATTTCCTCGGTGGATTCCTGCCCTTCGTGGCGCAGCGAAACGAGGCGGCGTCGGACAATGATTTGTTTGTCGGAAAAGCCTTCAGCCTTCAGTGAACCAAGTGCGGAGGCTTCGAGTTCGGCAAAAATGTCGCCAAGCGCTTGGCCAAGCGTGCCGAGTGGTTGGAGAATCTGCCGCTCGGCGAAGCGTTCCATAACGGCTTCGCGGAGACCCCGGGCGCTGAGAAGTCCGGCGTCGCTTGGGCAAAGGACGGTGCTGACACCGAGTTCTTCGGCGATGGCACAGGCGTGCTGGCCACCGGCACCGCCGAAGGCGACGAGCGCGTAGTCGCTGGGATCGTAGCCTTCGCGGATGGAGATTTTGCGAACCGCGTCGGCCATCCGTTCGTTGGCGATGTCGAGAAAACCGGAGAGCAAATCCTGCTCCGGCGGCCGCTCGGGAATCGATTGGCGGACCTGATCGAGTGCGGCTTGGGCGGCGTCCATGTTGACCGGGATGCCGAACTGGGCGGGATCGAGCCGGCCGAGCAGCAGGTTGACGTCGGTGATCGTCAGCGGGCCGCCCGCGCCGTAGCAGGCCGGGCCGGGATTTGCGCCCGCGCTCTCCGGGCCGACAAACAACTCGTCGCCGTTGAAGCCGCAGATCGAGCCGCCACCGGCGGCGACCGTCTCGATGGCGAGCACCGGCGCGATCACCCGGGCGCGGCCGACGCGATGTTCGTAATTGTAATCGAAGTCGCCGTCGAACCGGCAGACGTCGGTGCTCGTGCCGCCCATGTCGAAACCGATGATGCGCTCGAAGCCGGTTTGGCGTCCGGCCATCGCGGCACCGACGACACCACCGGCCGGGCCGCTGAGCAAGCTGTCCTTGGCCCGGTAATCAGCGCGGGAGACGAGTCCACCCGCACTGGTCATCACGTGCAGTTTGCCGTTGGGCAACTCGCGCTCCACGCCGTCGAGATAGCGCGACATGATCGGCGAGAGGTAGGCATCGACGACGGTCGTCTCGGCGCGGGGCAGGACTTTGATGACTGGGGCCAAGTCGCTCGACACGGAGACGTGTTGCCAGCCGGCGTCGCGGAGATGCTTGGCCAGGCGCTGTTCGTGTTCGGGGTTACGGTGGCTGTGCAGACAGACGACGGCGGCGGATTGGTTTTCGTTTTTAGGCGGATCAGCGGCGGGAAGGTTGAGCGGGCGGAGTACTTGGCCAAGGGCGTCAAGTCGTTCGTCGATGCCAACGACGTTGGCGGAGAGCGGGGCTTGTTTTTGGACGTTCAGAGCGAA
>Ga0233434_1002318_pt1 | contig 16883 bp, 20 predicted proteins | sample SI_122_August201_4_FD_182738 | JGI IMG/M metagenome (GOLD analysis project Ga0233434, IMG submission 182738) | Seawater microbial communities from Saanich Inlet, British Columbia, Canada - SI_122_August2016_120_MG | ecosystem: Environmental > Aquatic > Marine > Inlet | place: Canada: British... | reverse complement strand
GAAAGAAGAAAAGAAAGAAGAAAATTCTTAGTTAAAAATTATTTATTATTTAGAGTGTTTTTTACAAATCATATTAATTCCGGGAGCACCAACTGCCCCCATCATCTTATCTACCACTTGTCCTGACTTGAACATGATAAATGTTGGAATTGATTGTACTGCAAATTTCATGGAAATATTTTGGTTTTGATCAACATTGACTCTTGCAAATTGAACATTTGGATAGTTCTTTGAAAGACTCTCAAATATTGGATGCATTGATTTGCATGGTCCACACCATTCTGCCCAAAAATCTACTAGTGTTGGATTTTCAGATGAAATTACTTGTTCAAAATTAACATCATTCAAATCTATGATTCCAGGTTCAATTTTGACCTCTGGCTTTGGTTTGAGCATTTCATCCATCTTTCGTTGCATAATTTTGGCAATTTCTGGGTCTTCAGACAATGCTATTGGAAGTATAATTCTACTAAAAAATCTATGTTGATGATTGTTGTTCGTCTATTGATTTCATTGGAATTGCTTCGAATCTTCTTGATTTACAAATTGGGCATTGATCAATATATTTAGTAAAACTAACTGAGGTATATGCAATACCACACTCTCCACAAATTCTAAGATTCCTACTTAACTTGCCCATATGGTTTAGAGAAAGTATTATGATTAAAACTTAACTTTTTACACATGTTACCAAAATTGCCACCATGGTTTCACATTTTGTTTTTCAATAACTGTGCATACACCCTCAATTAACTTTGTTCCAGTACCACATATTCCAAATTTCTTTACCTTAACTTCAGGTTCTACAGCTTCAGGTGCTTCTAATCCAACTGCTTGATAAATTGAAGAATACTCTGAATAATTATCATCAAACCATTCTTTGTAGCTTGCCTCGTTTTCATATCTGTCCACATAACTTTGCGGATCTTTTGCCTCATCCACAAATGATGCTAATCCTAATTCTTCTGATGTAGATGGCTCAGGTTCTACAGCTTCAGGTTCTGGTTCAGGCTCTGGGGTTGATTCTAGTTTGTCGTTTACTGTAACTGTAATTGTTTCTCTGTCTTCAAGCGGCCCTGACTTTACAATTATGTCGAATATGTGACCACCTGATTGTGATTCAGTTGGAGTCCATGTGAATACCCCAGTGTCTTTATCAATTGTGGCGCCAGTTGGCTGATTGACAAGACTGTATTCTAATTGTGGGATTTCTGAATCAGTAATACTTGTAGTAAAAGATAATTTTTTAGTCTCATCTACATTTTGATTACCAATTTTTGTTAATTCTAAAATATAATCTGGTAATACACTTGCAACACCTTTTTCATAAACTAATTTAATAATTACTCCATTTGCAACATTTTGATTCTCAGTAAATACTGTAATTGTATATTCTCCTTGGGATTTGAAAATAAGCCCTGCATCTACAGGAATAAATGAAAATGTACCATCATGGTTTGATATTACATTTTTGACTAACTTTTCACCATTAGGTCCTTTCATTGATGCAACTAGCATCAATCTATCTACATCACTAATGGTTCCAGAAATTGTAAATTTATCATCAACTGTGAATGTTGCTTTATCAACTTCAGCATTATTGATATCTGCATAAACTGGAACAATCATTAGAATAACTAATGAAAATACCGTAAATACTGCTAATTTCCCCTTCATAGTGGTTGATTACATAATTTCTTTTTAAAAAATACGTATAACTTCTTCTTGTTTTTAGCAAAGAAAATTTCACAAAATCTACAAATCTAATAAAAATCTCATATACACACCATCTTTTTGTCTGATTTCCATGTCATAAAATGTAGGGGCTTTGATTTCCACTTTGAAATTGTGTTTGTGAAAATCTAATGGTTCCCCATATGCTGTTGCATTGATTCTATAACCATCTTTTTCAACTATTTCAAATTCTATTCGTCTTATTGCAAACCCTTCTGTAATCAGAACAAATGGGATTTCCTCAAGCCAATTAAACAGAAGATAACTTACATCTTTTCCTTGTGCTGAAAATTTTTTCTGGTCTTTTTCTTCTACTTTATCTTGATCTAATGTTAAGTTGATTACTGCATCAGCTGTAACTGAAAATGCCTCTTTGAGGTCTTTTGCTGTAACTTCAATTATTGCATCTGTAGCATGATCTAAAAACTTGTAACTCAACCATCTAATTTGAATTCTTTCTGATTATTAATCTAGGTGATTTTGTAAATATAACATCTATAATTATCCTAAAACACATGAATTACTTACATCATCAAATACTGTTCCTGCACCGCATTTTGAATTAGCTTCTCCAACAACTGCATTTCCTTCTAAAACACATGAATTACTTACATCATCAAATACTGTTCCTGCACCGCATTTTGAATTAGCTTCTCCAACAACTGCATTTCCTTCTAAAACACATGAATTACTTACATCATCAAATACTGTTCCTGCACCGCATTTTGAATTAGCTTCTCCAACAACTGCATTTCCTTCTAAAACACATGAATTACTTACATCATCAAATATTGTTCCTGCACCGCATTTTGAATCTAAAATATCATTTGTATTACTTGCAGGTATAGTATTTACTACATCACTAATTTTGATATCACCTGACATTTGACTTCCCATTGCTGCTGCAGATACGATAATTATGATGGATAAAATAATAATTACTGTTAATTTTTTATTCGATTTTTTCTCTTTTGTAAAATTGATTTTTACATTTTTTTCTTTTAACCTATTTGATGGTAATTCATCTGAATGTAATGAGGATCCACATTTAGGACAAAAGTTTTCATCATTAATTTCATTACCACAATTGCCGCAAAAGGAATTTTTCTCTGATTCTTTAATTTCTGATTTTATAACTTTGGATTCTTTATCTTTTACATTTTCATGTGAATTTTCTGATTCTTTTTTATTTTCAGGCTCTAATTTGGGCTCAAAATTTGATGTTTCTTTTAATCTGTTAGAATATTCTGGGTAATCATAAGAGTTGTATTTTGCAAATCGTTCCCCTGTATGATCTTCCAAATATGCTTTGGTTAGTTCTCTAAGATATTTTGAATCTGAGATATACAGCACATTTCTTGACTCTAGTGTTTTTTTGATATGTGCTAATCTTACAAGATCCCCTTGTTTTAGTTTCAATAATTCGTTAACATCATCTAATTGGCTATTCACAAATTTTGTGAAATTTCAAAGTATATGAAAGTACTATTTTTTATTTGGATTATTTATTTTGCTTTTACATCTTTTTCTATAATTCCAAATACATTAAGTTCAGTATCCATACATTGAGCAAACCATCCTATTTTTGGTATTGGCATTTTAGGAACAATTAATTGCCCGCCTTTTTCTATGATCTTTTTTGAAAATTTATCAACAGATGAAACATCTATTGTATTTACAATTCCCATTTGTCCTGGTATTCTTTTTGACAATCCTCCATTGATTCCAGGTTCTTTTGAACCAGTCGTTGTCATCCAATAATCTATTGGCCCATCCCATTTTTTAAATTTCCAATTAAACACTTCTTTGTAGAATTTTTGTGCTCTTTCTGGATCATCTGCTGGAATATCAAAATGTGTAATTCTTGGCATAATTTCTCATCTCATTAAATTATTTAAAATAGATCATTTGATTTTTGAAATCTTTTTTAAAAAAGCACTCTTAGTAATATTATGGGTTTTCTTTCTAATCTAAAAAATGATTTAACATCTGCAAAAAGAAACAAAGCTGCACAGATAAATGGAAAAAATCTTAAAGGAATACTAAAAAAATTCAAAGAAGAAAGAGATCAAATAGAAAGAGAAACCGGAATTAGGCCTCAAATTGATGATACTACACAAATGTTTATGCAAAAAATTCTAAATGTGTGGATTTCAGAAGGCAAAGAAATTGATGAGGAAAAATTTTGGATTGAAGTTGATTATAACAGACAATTTGATAATTCTGTAGAATTCTATGAACGAAAACAATGATGTTTGATTTTTTTTAACATTTTTTATCTATGTTTGTGCCTACACACAAAGTAATTTAGGAGGAATTTAGTTGCCAGAAACAAATGGAAGTATTTGATTCCCTTATAGTTTGGATTGCCGATTTTCTAGGTATGCATCTCTATGAGGGAATGTTTCTTGCAGCCTTTATAGAAACCATAGTTCCCCCAATTCCAACTTTGGCAGTATTTCCAACTGCAGGTTTTATAGCATCACAACAAGGAATTACCCTAGTTGGACTAATTCCAATGATTATACTTGGTGCAACTGGTGCCACCATTGGTTCATCATTAATTTATTTAATTGCATTAAAACTTGGACGAATAGTCTTACTTCGGTATTTAAAATATTTTAAAATAACTGATAAAAAATTACAACGAGTTGAAACTTGGTTTGAAAAACATGGTGATAAGGCAGTATTTCTTGGTAGATTACTTCCTGTAATGAGAGAGATGATTTCAATTCCAGCTGGACTGTTAAAAATGAAACTTCCAAAATTTGTATTTTACACATTCATGGGCTCTCTTGTTTACACTGCTGTAACAATTTTGGCTGGATATTATTTTAGTGAAGCAATTGGGCTTGCAACAAGCATTTCCCCTTAATTCTAAAAACTTCCTAGTGTTTTTTGTTTTTTTTCATCCCAAATTAGATCTCGCATTCCTAATTGCATCCTTAAAGAATTTGCAGTATCTGGCCCAAATCCTTCATAATGATTATTTGCCATTAGAAATGCTTGTGGGATATTCTGAATCACTTTAAGTTTTTTTGCCCAATTTGTAATCAATTTATCTTTATTTTTTACAACCTTTCCAAACTCTGAATCAGGAATTGATCTATCTCCAATTAATCTAATGTAGAGATAATTTGTGGTAATTGGCATTGGATTATCTATTCCTTCGACATCATTCCATACAAGACATATTTTTCTTTCCTCTAGAAATTTTATTGCCTCTTCTGAAAACCATGATTCATGTCTTCCTTCAATTGGATACAAAAAATCATCAGGTAATATGTCAAATAATTTTTCTAATCTAGGTTTGGCTTCTTGAAATGATAATGATGGTGGCAGTTGTAATACAAGAGCTGTTACTTTATCATAAATCGGAGAAAGTGATGATAAAAATGAAAAAATCTCAGCACTTACATTTTCTAATCTCTTTTCATGCGTGATTATTGATGGAAATTTTGCTGTAAATCTAAAATGCCTTGGAGTGTCTTTGTCCCACTTCCTTGTCATATCTTGACTTGGAATTTTATAGAATGTAGAATTAATTTCAGTAATATCAAAAATCTGTGAATAATATTTTAGCCAATCTGTACTCTTTAGATTTTTTGGATAAAACGTACCTGCCCATCCTTGATAACTCCATCCAGTACATCCTATTTTGATATTCATAATTCTTGTTGAATTATTTCCATTTTTAAATTTCTAAAGTATTTTGAAAGCTGACTAATGCGGAACAATCTTTACACAGCCTTGCTGTATGCTCAGACCGGTAAACAATCGCCATGTATTTTGACAATAGGAAATTGTGTCAGCTCTCTATCTTACTATATGTCATTATTACATAAAAAGTGGATCCTATTCTACTCTTAATTCAATTAATAGTATCCATCGTACTAGTTTTTCTAAAAATTCTTCATTACGTGTTATCATGAATTGGTTATTGATTATTTTATAAAAGAAATTACTACCAATTCATTCTTTATAATTTAAGATTAAAAATTATTTAATGCCTAAAATTAATTATTTGATTTAACCATTACTATGAAATTCATTACAATTCTTTATATCCCTCATTTCGAAACCCAATCAATGAAAAGTAAACATCTTCTAAGTATTGTTTTTTCACTGATTATGTTTACTGGTGTTACTGCTGGTAATTCAGCGTTTGCGCAATCTGATGAAGTTGGTATATCTGATTCTGAAGAAATTGAGATTACTGTTGATGATGTAACCCAAGACGAACATGATAATGAAAAAGAAGATGATTATGACGAGAAACATGATGACGAGAAACATGATGACGAGAAACATGATGACGAGAAACATGATGACGAGAAACATGATGACGAGAAACATGATGACGAGAAACATGATGACGAGAAACATGATGACGAGAAACATGATGACGAGAAACATGATGACAAAGAAGAAAAAGCTAAACATGACAATTTAGATAATTTTGAAATTGATGATCTTTTAAAGAGATTCTGTGATGCAACTGATGATGACAGGCTCAAATTATTTGCAGATTATCCACGATTAGAACAATTCAAAGATAGATTAACAAATTACTGTGAAATGTCTGAAACAGAACAAGATGCAGTAGAAGATTTTTTAGAAAATTACAAAGATGAAATTAACGCAAATATTCAAGAACACATTGCTGAATTAAAAATGAATTCAGATAAAGACATGAGAGAACAATTAGAAAAATACTGTCAAATGTCTGATGAGGATAAAAATACATTTTTGACTGAACATGACAAAGCAGAAGATCATTCAGAAAAAATGAATCAGTACTGTGTATCTGATGAAGATGAAAGAATCGCTTTCATTGAATCAAACAGAGAAGAGCATAAAGAACATATGAAAAAAATGATGGAGGACAAACATCATTCTTTAGATTATGAGAAATTATGTTCTTTATCTGAATCTGAACGAGCTTCTGAAATTACTGATTTAGAAAAATTAGATAAAATAAATTCATGGTGTGTAATGACTCCTGAAGAACAAGAAGATTACAAGATGAAACATCATGATGATATGGCCGACAAGATGCATGATAAAATGTCATGTGAATGTCATAAAGGTGAAGATGGAAACATGAGTTGTCCTATGATGGATGGGGAATCAGATATGCAATGTTCAATGATGGATAAGAAACATGAAAAAATAAAATTTTCTGATAAATCTGAACGTCTAAAAACAATGATCATGAGCAAACATGATATTTCTGATGAAAGACATGAGGAAATTAAAATGAAATTCAAAGAGAAACATGGTGATTTTACTGATGAAGAGAAATCTGAACTTAAAATGAAATTCAAAAAACACATGAAATCTATGAAATCTGAAATGACTGATGAACGTAAAATTTCAATTCATGATAGATTAGCTGAAATGAAGGCCTTCAAGGCAGAACTACGTGAAAAATCATCTGAAATAACAGATGAAGAAAAGCAACAACTTAGAGAAGAATTCATTGAAAAAGCAAAAGATATGCAATTAGCATGGATTTCTCCACGTACTCAAATTACTGCAGGCATTGATGCTACAGAAGTTGAATGCCGTGAAGGATTTAGTCTTGTTATGAAGGCATCTAATGGTGTCCCAATGTGTCTCAAATCTGATACAGCACTTAAGATGATAGATAAAGGCATTGCAGTTCCTGCAAACTAATTTTTTTTTCGTATTTAGTACAAAATTATGATCTATTGAGAAGATGAATCAAAATCATAATGCCAATTATGACTGATTCTGATTGTGAACATTATTGGACTTCAAACGGATCTTATTTTTGTGTTCATTGTGGAACTGATATCAATAAAACTTAATTCTAATTTAATATTCATTTTTTGATGTATTTTGTCTGAAAATCCTGGGGTTTTGTGATCCTGAAAAGTCTCTATGACAGTTACATTGACAAGATGCAATTACACATCTATGTTTTTTACAATCAAGACAGCGTTTACTCCTACCTGTTTTCATTCGTAATTCTTCTATACGTTTATCTTTTTCAAACACAAAAAATATTTGAAATGATATTTCAAAAGTGTTATGTTTTTAAGATAATCTGTATATAAAATTAAATTTGTTAAAAATTAAAAAAAAGAAAATCAATCATACTAGTTTTTTAGCATGAATGGGTTTATCCAAGATTGGATAAAATTTTTATTCAATTCAGCAAATGAGTTTATGTTATCGCTAAAGGTTTTGATATTTTGTACGGTTGTATCGATTGATGTTTGTATCAATTGATTGTTTAATGTACTTGCTTGAACAATTTGCTTGTTTGTATCGATGATTGCAGTTCTTGCAGCATCTGGAACTTCAGTTGTGATGCCTGCTTTTTTTGCAAATTCTTGTTGTACTGATACTGCAGCATTGATTGTTTTCTCACAGTTTTTCATACCTTCTTCTTGCAATTGTGTAATAGATTGAAAATACTGTGGTGTGATTTTTGAGATATTTTCAAAATATTTTTGAACATTTTGCTTGTACATTGAATAAACATTGTTTGTTTGTGTATTCTTTGTTTGAGTTTGTGTGCTCATATCATCATGTTTTACGACCAGTATATATATCATTGGTAATGGTTGGTAATTACTGGTAACAGATGGTTATTTGTGCCTAATTTACATTCATTCTATTATTCCTAATTTTCAGATATGATCTGATTTAATACTTCCATTCATCTGTCATGCCATTCCAAAGTGAACGTAATGATGATGGGTCTTTTCCTATTTCTTCTGTAATTCTATTTTTTAATACAAATGAGAAATTCTCCAAGGCATCAACTCCGCCATCATTATACAATTCCTGGCCAATCTCTGTGATTCTTTTATGCTTTTCAGATGTTTGTGAATCATCTGGATTTTGTAGGCAAAAGGTCATCAAATCTAATAATTCTTCTTCTAACATGAAATCCATTGAATACACAAAACACTCGTTGAATTTATGTTTAGTTTAACCTAATTCAATATCATCTGTATTCATCTCCACAATCTCCAATGATCTCAAACAAATCATTTGATTTTGCGGTAATTGTTTTAATTAATGACATATCTTTTTGATCTAATTTTATATCAAAAGTTTTTGTGTTGTCTTCTCTATGATTAATAATCCCTAACCTAGATCCTATAATTACTCCTGCAACTTGGGGTTTGTCTAAAATGAATCGAGTTGCAATATTTGCAATAGAACATTTATGTTTTTTTGCAATACTATCTAATACCAAAAGTAACTCTTGAAACAAACTCCATCCACCCCACTCATCTATCATGTTTTTGTATTTTTGTAAACTAGCTGTAGTCAGATTTCCTCTATGAGGCTCATCTGTGTTTAGATATTTTTCTGAAAAAAATCCCCCTAGTAATGTTCCATAAGATAGAATCTTTAGATTATGTTTTTCAAAAAATGACATCATTAGTTTTTCTGGTCTGTTATCTAGAATAGAATATTGAACTTGGTTTGATACTATGTGGAAGTTATTTTCTATCATGATCTTGACTCTCTCTGTATCAAAATTTGTCAATCCCAAATGTTTGATTTTTTGTTCATTTTGTAATTTTGATAAATGATTCAATGCATCAAGATAACTATCATCATTGTAATCCCACCAGTGAAACTGGAGCAAATCAATACAATCAGTATTCATTTTCTTTAGTGACTGTTCGATATGATGAGTAACTATACTATTACTCATTGGTCCAGGATTTGGAACAAATTTGGTTAAAGCCTGAAATTTCTCTTCCTTGCCTACTTTCCTTCTAAATTCACCAATCAATGACTCGGCAGGACCGTAAATATCTGCCAAATCCCATGTCGTAAACCCTACTTCGTGATATTTTTTCATGTCTGATATTGCTGATTCAGAATCAATTTGACCATGAGCGCCTGCAACCTGCCACATTCCATTTAGAATTCTACAAATTTCTAGATCCTTGGCAAGAGTAGTTTTCTCCATTGGTATATGATTTCTAGAAAAATCTCTTTAAAAAATTGCCTAGTTCTGCATAGTTCTATGATTATGTTTTCTTGATTGATGATTTGATCTACTACTGAATTAATTTAGTATCAGACAGAGATATCTTTACTTGGAATCAGTTTGTTCTTTTTTGGAATATCGTGTATTTGCAATGAATTCAAATATTCTAACTCCTTTTCAATTGACTCAGGATCTCCAAATGATATTAGAATCCTATCATTGTGCTTTATTTCATATTCTGTAATGTCTGAAACTTGCTTTCCATTGACAAAGAAACTCAAAGAATTCTCTGAATCTATACAATGACTTTCATAGTTTATTCCTCCTGACTCATTGTTCAATTCTATACATTCTGAAGTCACTTTTAATCCAAATGATGTAAAGAGCATCTCTAATGGAACATTAGTTGCATGTTTGTGAATCAAATATGAGTTGTGATCCTCAAAATGAACATATTTGCTTTGAAGCTGAAATTGTGGTAATCCAAAGTTTAGCTGATCTTCGTCTACAAAAACTGTTAGTGCAGCATGTGCATGAGAACTACCAAACTCTCCAATACCATACTGTTTTACCATTTTCTCTTCAACCGTCATCAAAGAAGTATTATCCATTATCTGTGAATCAATCTCATTTTGATTCATAAAATAAAAAGAGAAAAATCCTGCAGATACAATGGCAAAAGAAATTGCAGCAATTAGTAATGCCCTGCTTTTTGGTTTTGATACAGGATTATCCAAATATTCAAAATTACTTTCATTACTTCTTCCAGGCATACTGTAATCTGAATTCTCATCAGGCAGAACTTTATCAGACAAACAATATTTTCAATTACTTATTGTATAAATTTCGTGTTCCAAACCATCTGTTAATTATACAAACATCCTGATCTCAAATTATCCTCTGAGAGAAATCTCTAAATCACAATCATTTCATCAAATTATAATGGAACTTCCACGTGGAATGAAAGACTTTGAATTCTCAGAAAATGCAAACATTGAGCATATCAGATACCATTTTAAACAATTATCAAATCTATATGGATTTTTATTTATGGACACATCTCCAATCGAATTATTATCTACACTTGAAACAAAGTCAGGACCAGCAATTAGGGATGAAATTTACTATTTCAAAGACAAGGGGGATAGAGAAGTAGCATTACGATTTGACTTTACAATGGGTTTGACAAGATATGCAGCATCCCAAAAATCTATGAGACTTCCAGCTAAATTATCTGCATTTGGCGGTGTGTTCAGATATGATGAACCACAAAAAGGTAGATATCGATATTTTCACCAGTGGGATATTGAAGTATATGGAAAAACCACATTAGAATCAGAAGCAGAAATTGTTGAGATAACGTCTAGATTATTTGATTCACTATTACTCAAAAATATCACCATTGATATCAATCATAGAAATTTAGTAGAGTCATACATTAACAAAATATTTGATTCTAAAGAACCACAACTAGTAGCAGATATTTTACGTGCAGTCGATAAGATACAAAAAAAATCCAAAGAAAAAATTATTGAAGAATTTAAAGATAGATATGATGAAAGTAAATTAGAAAAGATTTTAGAATTCTCACAAATCAAAGGTACAATCAAAGAAGTAGAAAATTCTTTTGATACAACACAACTTGAATCATGGGATGAACTAAAACAATTATTTGATTCATTAGAGAATAGAGGAGTTTCAAATGTTAGAATTAATTTTGGAATAGTTAGAGGACTCGATTATTACTCTGGAATTGTCTTTGAAGTGTTTGATGAAAATTCTACACTTGGTGCACTTGCAGGTGGTGGTAGATATGATACTCTAACTAAAGCATTCAAACGAGAAGATATTGGAGCTACAGGAGTTGCAGGTGGTGTGGAGAGAATCATTCTAACAATGCAAGAACAAGGAATTATTCCAGAAATTTCACAAAAACGAGTATCAGTATTATACATTAATGATGAAATGCAAAAGGTTGCTCATTCTATTACGTCCCTATTAAGATTAAACAATATTCCTACAGACATTGATTTGGCAGGACGAAATCTAAAAAAACAAATGGATATTGCAAATAATTCCACATTTGCAATTATAGTTGGACCTCAAGAACTAGAACAAGGAAATGTTGTTCTAAAAGATATGGTTACTGGAACTGAAGGAACAATTTCATTAGAAAAATTAACTGAAGATCCAAAATCTATTCTGAATTTAGAAAAGCACTAGTCAAGTTCATAATTTCAGGACCATTGGTTAGAGAACCAACTACAATACAATGATTATTTGCTAAAATTCCTGATGACACATAGGGGACCCCATTATTTATTGAACTATGTTCGATATTTACGCCTAGTACGTCTGAAAATATTTCCATATCTTTCTCATTTGCATCTGGATGAATTGCTGCCCCAGAATTATTTGCAACCATTACTGAACCTACTTGATTGAATCCGGAAATTTTTTTCTGTACTGTTTCAACTCCTAATACATCTGAAACAGTTTGACATTCTTCTTTTGATAACCAAGGAGATACAACTGCTCCCTTGTCATTTGCACAAATTACATTTCCAAGTGCATTAAATTTTGTATCTAATACTCCTATCTCCAAATCCGTTTCTTCTTTTAAAAAATCAAATTCATTTTGATATGCAGTGGTTGGTAACAAAACCCCTTTATTATTCATTATAGATAATGCGCCAATTAATCTGGTGTTTGCAATTGCAGTATGGTAAATTTCAATATCTAAATATTTTGCAAGCTTGTCTGCTTTAGTTTGAGCAAACCCCATCGGAACTAAACCTATAGTATCATTAACGCTGATGTATACTCCTAGGTTTGGTCCCCTATACACATCATATTTGATAATATCCATATCCACAAAATTGATCGTAGAACATTATGAACGTAGGGGATCAATTTTCATTATTTGTTAAAATCTCTTGGTCTGTTCTACTCTAGCTTTAAATAATAACTGGGAAAAGACAAGGGATGCCTATAGCAGAAAATTTTCCTGAAGGTCTAAAACCTCTTGGTAAAATTAGTTTAGATGATGGTAATTTCCATATTATGTGGGGTCCTGGAAAAGACAAAAATGTTGATGGATCACAAGCTGAAGTATTTGCAGATACAGATGTTGTAGCAGCGTATGCAGCAAGAAATGAAGAACAAGTTCCATTAGGTGTTAGTGGTACAATGGTAGCAGTTGATTGGGATTCATGTGTTGCAGATGGTGCATGTATTGAAGCATGTCCAGTGCAGGTATTCCAATGGTACAGAACTGAAAAAGATATTCCAGCAAAAGATGTTATTGGTCAAACCTTTGAAGGAACTGGCAGTGATATTAAAGATGAACGTAAAGATCTAACTGACAAGGCTGATCCAATCAGAGAACACGATTGTATATGGTGCATGGCATGTGTCTCAGTTTGTCCACCGCAGGCAATCAAAGTCGATCAATCAAATTTAGAGAAACATGATAGTGCTGCAAAATCTTTGTAAATCATTTAAACACATTTCGATATTCTCCTAAAATCTAAATTTAGTTACGACTAATTTTATCTAGATTTAAATAATATTCTAAATTTATTGTAGCATGGTAGATCTAGTTATACCAGAAGACTTTTGTCACAACGATGTAAAGCCAACAGGTAAAACAAGTCATTCCGATGGAGAAAATAAACACTTTATCTGGGGTGATGGACGTTCTGATGGTGCAGCATTCTCAAACGATGAAGTAAAGGCAGCTTATGAAGAACATGGGGATAAACAAGTTCCTTTGGGTATTCACGGAACAACTGTCGCAGTCGATTGGGATCAATGTACTGCACAAGGATCATGCATGAGTGTATGTCCTGTTCAAACATTCCAATGGTACAGAACTGAAAAAGATATCGCTGCAATAGATTGCAAAGGCGAAACTTTTGAAGGTACTGGACTTACAGAACAAGATGAAAGGTTAGACTATTCCGACAAATCACAACCAATCAGAGAACACGATTGTACAATTTGTATGGCATGTCAAGAAGCATGTCCTGAAGGAGCTATTCTAATTGAAGCATCTAATCTTGAATGGCACGAAAAAGCAGATGGCTCTTATGTAAAGATGCCTTCTAGCGGTGGCGGACCTCACGCAGGTCACTAAAGAAATTTTTTCTTTTTTCTTATTTTTTATTTAACATATTTTTCTTCCTCAACAAATTTTAATCACTGTTTTCCAACAATTTTTGCAGAGGTCGCCTAGCCCGGTAGGGCGCGGGCCTTGAAAGCCTGTGTTCGCAAGGACACGGGGGTTCAAATCCCCCTCTCTGCGTTTTTTATTTTAAATTACTTAGTTCTGCTAACATTGCAGATAGTTGAATTTCAGAATTAGATCCTACAAGAATTCTATAATCATATTTTGCAATAACCTCTAAAATCTCTGCTAGTTTCTCGTGCTTTGATTTGAAAACAGCCGAGTTTATGTATTTCAAAAAATCAGATTCAGACATTCCATAAACTTTGATTAATTCTATCATCTTTTCTCTTGCTTCTGTAACTTTTCCTGATAATGCAATTTTTAAAACATCATCCACATCACTGACTTTAGTTAGACCTGCTGATGATTTCACATGCTCTTCTGTAATTCCGCCAAGACTGGCTGTTGCTTGCATTAGATTAATTGCATGTCTCAAATCTCCTTCTGAATGATCATAAATTGCCTTTAGTCCCTTTTTTTCAGTCTTTACTTTTTCTTTTTTTGCAATCTCTTCTAATCTACCAATTACATCCTCTTCAGAAACTGATGTAAATTTGAATGTGGCACATCTACTTTGTATAGGATCTATAATTTTTGATATGTTATTTGCAATGAAAATAAACCTACAAATTTTTGCAGTATCTTCAATTATCCTTCTTAATGCAGTTTGAGCATCTGAAGTCATTTCATCAGCTTCATCTAAAATAATGATCTTAAATGGAACTTCTGCCATACCTGCAAATCTTGAAAACTTTTTCACCTTCTCTCTAACCATTCCTATGCCTCTCTCGTCTGATGCGTTTAACTCAAGTGTGTTATCTTTAGCGTACTCTCCTAAAATTTGTCTACTAATACATAATGCTGTAGTTGTTTTTCCAACACCTGCAGAACCTGAAAACATCAGATGTGGCATATCTGTTGGATCTTTGATCAAAGCTTCTAAACTACCAACAATTTCAGTTTGATTTACAATCTCTGAGAGTTTCATTGGTCGATATTTTTCTACCCACATACCAGTTGCAGACATATGAGTATTCGAAGCAATTCCCATTAATAAATCCGAATTGGTTATTGTAGCATACCTCTAATTAAAATCAAAATTGGCATAAGTAACTGTGCGATCAGCCTGAGATTAATTAGGATCAATTGATCTCACTAAATGGTTAACAGAATTGATCGATCCGATACATACGATCTGAATTAGAAAAAGTGATCTCACATGGAAATTGACAAGATAGAAAAAGTACATTCAATTGGATATGCCCTAGAGGATTCTAAGGTCACAGTTACTCAAGACTACAAATTCAATGTTGCAGGAATGACCTCTGAAGGAAAACAAGGTGAGGTAAATAATGTGCCTCGATGGGTAGGGAAAATATTATCTGATAATAATTTGGGAACTCTTGATTCACCTGATATGATTACTGCATTAAAACAAGCGTTATCTAAAGAAAAAATGGTTGGAGAATACCAATTATCCACATTAGAACCTCACTTTTACATTAAACTAAAAACATCTATGAAAGAATTAGGTCGTGATGATTTTGATAAAGTTGAAAGTATTATGTTTGAATTATTTAGAATGAGACGTGGAAAATTAGTAAAGATAGCTGATTCTATAAAACTAACTCCTGAATTATACAAGAAATTAACTGTTGAAGAACATGTTTTCTATACAACTATCTATGATAACAGCAAAGAATTTGAAAAACAAATTACAGGAGATCTAAATGAGTAAAACTCAGACTAGTACATTTACTGATTCTGCATTATCAGATAAAGTAAAAGATTTTCTAGTTAGATTCAAAGACAAGAATGGCATCTACAAGTATGTAGAAGAAATAGATGAGATGATGCCAAAGAATGCAAAATACATTATTGTTGATTATAATGATTTGGTTACAGAACCAGAAATTGAAATAATATTTTCTGAAAACCCTGATAGATTATTTGATGCATTTTCAAGAGCGATAAAAGAAGCATTACAAACAAGATTTCCTGATTATGCAGAAAAAATCAAAGACGAAGTTCGTGCAAGATTAATTAATTTTCCACTTGAACGAAGTCTAAGACAAATCAATGCTGAAACTATTGGACATATTACCAGTGTTTCAGGAATGGTAGTTAGAGCATCAGAGGTAAAACCTCTTGCAAAAGAACTAATTTTTGTTTGTGCTGATGAACATACAACAAAAGTAATTCAACTAAAAGGAATGGATGTAAAAACTCCAGTGGTATGTGATAATCCAAATTGCAAACAACGTGATTTTGATCTCAAACCTGAAGCAAGCAAATTCATCGATTTTCAGATTCTTAGGTTGCAAGAACTTCCTGAGGATTTACCTCCAGGACAACTGCCTCACTACATTGATGTAACAATTAGGCAGGATTTAGTCGACAATTCAAGGCCTGGAGATAGAATTATTCTCACTGGTGTAGTGAGAGTAGAACAAGAATCAGTTGCAGGAATCCAAAGAGGCCATAGTGGATTGTATAGGTTAAGAATTGAAGGAAATAATATTGAATTTTTAGGTGGACGTGGTTCAAAGACTGACAGAAAAATAGCAAGAGAGGAAGTATCTCCTGAAGATGAAAAAAGAATCAAAGCATTAGGCCAAAGCCCTGATGTGTATCAAAGATTAGTTGATTCTTTTGCTCCACATATTCAAGGTCAATCATTAATCAAAGAAGCAATTTTGTTACTCATTGTAGGTTCTAATCAAAGATTATTGGGTGATGGAAGTAAAATTAGAGGCGACATTAACATATTTCTTGTTGGAGATCCTGGTACTGCTAAATCTGAAATGCTAAAGTTTTGTGCAAGAATTGCTCCAAGAGGTTTGTATACTTCTGGTAGAGGTTCAACAGCTGCAGGACTTACAGCTGCTGTAGTTAGAGACAAGACAGGAATAATGATGTTAGAAGCTGGTG
>Ga0233434_1002302_pt1 | contig 16965 bp, 18 predicted proteins | sample SI_122_August201_4_FD_182738 | JGI IMG/M metagenome (GOLD analysis project Ga0233434, IMG submission 182738) | Seawater microbial communities from Saanich Inlet, British Columbia, Canada - SI_122_August2016_120_MG | ecosystem: Environmental > Aquatic > Marine > Inlet | place: Canada: British... | reverse complement strand
CTGAGCATGATCGAGGCATTGCTTTTAATGATGCCCAACTTAAAATTGATTGGCAATTATCAGCAGAAGAGTTACAACTCTCAGATAAAGATAAAATCCACCCATCTTTAGCGAATGCTAAAGATTTGTTTGAGTAGTTAATAGTTATGAGAATATTAGTTACAGGGAAAAATGGTCAATTAGGTAAATCCATTAATAAAATAGTTAATACTGGCAATGGTAAGAATAACTACCAACAAGATAATGAATTTATCTTTGTTGGTAGAGAAGAGCTAGACTTAAGCAGTGAGAGTAGTATCAGTCACTACTTTGACAATAATGATAAGTTTGATATTATCATTAACTGTGCGGCCTACACTGCTGTTGATAAAGCAGAAGAAGAGCAAGAGCTTGCCAATCAGGTTAATCATTTGGCAATTAAGCAACTGGCAAGCATTGCTAACAAACAGCAGGTAAGGTTAATACATATCTCCACAGATTATGTCTTTGACGGAGAAAGTAATAAATCTTATACAGAAACTGACAAAACCAATCCTATAAATATTTATGGAGAAACTAAATTAGCTGGAGAGCAGGCTTTAAAAGAGATTATGCCAACTAACGCCATTATCATTAGAACTAGCTGGGTGTATTCAGAGTTTGGTAATAACTTTGTTAGCACCATGTTAAGACTAGGTAAAGAACGAGATGAGTTAAACGTAGTCAGTGATCAAATAGGTTCGCCTACTTATGCAACTGACTTGGCAGGGGTAATACTTACAATAATAAATAACAAAAACTGTCAAAGCAAAGAAAGTCCAACTGAAATTTATCATTACTCAAATGAGGGTGAGATAAGTTGGTATGAGTTTTCTCAAGAAATCTTTAAGATTGCAAAGATAGATTGCAAAGTTAACCCTATTACAACAGAGCGATATCCAAAGCCTGTTAAAAGGCCAATCTATAGTATTTTAGATAAAAGTAAAATAAAGAAAGCGTTTGGTTTTGTTAAGATTTTTTCTTGGAAAGAATCACTAAATGCTTGTATGGTAATATTAAAAGGAAAGATATGATATATAATTTATGGAAAAGCCTTTCTAAGCGTAGGCATAAACAATTTTATTTGCTTTTGATGTTAATGTTTGTTGCATCATTAATGGAAGTGGTTAGTATTGGTGCAATACTTCCATTTTTAGGAGTGCTTACCGCCCCAGATCAAGTGTACCAACATCCAGTAATGGAGCCAATTTTATAAATATTAAATATAAATAATCCAGAAGAGCTTGTGGCTATTATGGTTATGGTATTTATTTCTGCAACTCTAATTGCGGGCATTATTCGCTTACTATTGCTTTATACACTGACAAGATTTTCATTTTCTATAGGGTCTGATTTAAGTATTGAAATTTACCGCCGCACTCTTTACCAAGAGTATTTAGTGCACATCTCAAGAAATAGCAGTGAGATAATTAATGGAGTTATTTCAAAAACAAATGCAGTTATTAGTGGAGTTTTAAATCCTATTATGACCTTAATAAGCTCTATAATTTTGATAATATTTATAGTATCAGCACTTTTATTTATTGATGTTGTGGCGGCATTAACTGTGTTAATTGGCTTTGCATTTATTTATTTGACAATAGTAAGAGTCACAAAAGAAAAGCTTAAAGATAATAGCTTTTGTATTTCAAAGCAATCTACACAAATGCTTAAGGCTATTCAGGAAGGTCTCGGAGGTATTCGAGATGTTTTGATTAATGGTAATCAGGAATTTTATTGTGAATTATACAAAAACTCTGATCTCCCTCTTAGAAGAGCGTTAGGCAACAATTCATTTATTAATGGTGCTCCTCGTTATATTGTAGAATCCATTGGTATGATTGTAATTGCTTTGTTAGCTTATAATATGATTTTAAGAAGTGATAGTGTAAATGTAGTTATTCCTGTTTTAGGCGCATTAGCTCTTGGGGCGCAACGATTACTACCAGCTTTGCAGCAGTCTTTTTCGGCATATAGCTCTATAAAAGGAGCGCATTCATCATTCTCTGATGTATTGCATTTGTTAAATCAGCCGCTTCCTACTCATATAAATCACTCTTGGCCATCTTTAGTATCATTTAAAAAAGAGATAGAGTTAAAAAATTTAGGATTCTATTATAAAGACAGCTCTACCTGGATTTTTAAAAATATTAATATAACAATAGTTAAAGGTTCTCGGGTTGGATTTATAGGTGCTACGGGTTGTGGAAAAAGCACCTTGATTGATGTGATTATGGCTTTAATTCCTCCATCTTCTGGAACGTTGAGTGTAGATGGAAAAAATATTGATAGTAGTAATAAAAAAGCATGGCAAGCTCATATCGCCCATGTTTCACAAAATACATATCTTTCAGATAGCACTATTGAAGAGAATATTGCTTTTGGTATTTCAAAAGATAAAATTAATCATCAACGAGTAAAAAAAGTAGCACAACAGGCGCAAATTTCAGAACTTATTGAACAATGGAAAGACGGATATCAAACCTTTGTGGGTGAAAGGGGGGTTAGAATATCTGGAGGTCAGCGTCAGCGTATTGGTATTGCAAGAGCGCTCTATAAAAAGGCTGATGTTTTAATATTTGATGAAGCAACTAGCGCCTTAGATAATGAAACTGAGACGAAAGTAATGAAGGCAATTGAAGATTTAAGTGAAAAAGGGGTAACAGTTCTAATTATTGCCCATAGATTGAGCACACTTCAATTTTGCGATAAAATTGTGAAATTAGACAGTAACCATGTTATCTACACAGGAACTTACAAAGAGATTATCAATGCAGAATAGAAATAAAGTTTTAATCACGGGAGCGGATGGCTTTATAGGCTCATATTTAACTGAAATGTTAGTAGCTAAAGGGTATCAAGTAAAAGCATTATCTCAATACAACTCCTTTAACAATTGGGGCTGGCTAGAGAGTATAAATTGCAAGGATGAAATTGAAATATTAACAGGTGATATTAGAGATCCGCATTACTGCAAGCATATTACTAAAGGTGTTGATATTATCTTTCATTTGGCAGCTCTAATTGCAATTCCATATTCTTATGTGGCACCTGATAGTTATGTTGATACCAACATAAAGGGTACGCTAAATATCTGCCAGGCAGCTAAAGAGAATGGAAATATTAGAGTAATACACACCTCAACCAGTGAAGTATACGGTACAGCTCAATATGTGCCAATTGATGAAAGCCATCCACTGCAGCCTCAATCTCCATATAGTGCAACTAAAATAGCTGCTGATGCTATGGCAATGAGTTTTTATAACGCATTTGATCTACCAGTAACCATAGCAAGGCCATTTAATACTTACGGCCCAAGGCAATCAGCCCGAGCAGTAATTCCAACAATTATTACCCAAATCGCCAATGGGGAAAAAGAAATAAAATTAGGTGACTTGACACCAACTAGAGATTTTAATTATGTGGAAGATACTTGCCGTGGATTTATTGCGTTAGCGGAAGAGGGTAAAACAATTGGTGAAACAATTAATATTGGCTCCAATTTTGAGATTAGCATAGCAGACACACTTGATATTATTAAAGAGTTAATGAGTAGTGATGTAAAATTTATTACTGATAAACAGCGCATACGTCCAGATAAGTCTGAGGTTTTTCGTCTCTGGTGCGACAATTCTAAAATTGAAAAATTGACAGGATTTAAGCCTCAAACAGATATAAGGCAAGGATTGCAAAAAACTATCGATTGGATCATCACTCCAAATAATTTAAACAAATATAAATCAGAGATATACAATGTCTAAAAGAGCAATAATACTAGCAGGAGGAAAGGGTACAAGGTTACGCCCATATACAGTAGTATTGCCAAAACCACTCATGCCGATTGGTGACTATCCGATATTAGAGGTGATAATAAGACAACTTAAAGAGTATGGGTTTACTCGCATAACTATAGCTGTGAATCATCAAGCGGAAATTATAAAAGCATTTTTTGGCAATGGCTCCAAATGGAATATTAATATAGATTATTCTTTAGAAGAGAAAGCTTTAAGTACCATGGCCCCATTAAAATTAATCAATGACTTGCCAGATAACTTTTTAGTGATGAATGGAGATATATTAACCGATCTTGATTTTGGACAGTTTTATGAAAATCATTCAAAGAATAATAATATATTTACAATATCATCATATCAAAGAGAGGTGAAATCAGAATTTGGTGTATTGGATGTAAGTGATGACCATACATTGTATGGTTTTAGGGAGAAGCCTATATCTACTTATAATGTGAGTATGGGTATATATATGGTGTCTAAAAAGGCACTTAAATATATTCCAGAAGATACCTTTTACGGCTTTGATAATTTAATGCTAGATTTGATGAAAAATAAAGAAAAACCAAAAGTAGAGAAGTATAATGGTTATTGGCTAGATATTGGTAGACCTGATGATTATTTACAGGCAATAGAAGAGTTCGATAAAATGCAATCAAAATTTATACCATGAAATCTATTTTAGTAACTGGCGCTACTGGATTTATTGGCTCAGCATTGGTTTCTCAACTTGAATCTATGAATTTTGAAGTAATTCAGTTTAGCTCAGTTGATGGTGATATTTCAGATATTAATTTTACAGAGAGGTATGAAAATACAAAATTTTTCCATGTATTTCATTTAGCATCTAAAACGTTTGTACCTGATAGCTGGAAAAATCCAATAGATTTTTATAAAAGTGCAGTTTTGGGCACTATCAATATTCTGCAGTTATGTAGTGCAAAAAAAATACCACTCACTTATGTAAGTGCATATTTATATGGAATTCCTGAAAATCTACCTATAAATGAAGAACATCGAGTTAGGCCAAATAATCCATACGCACATTCGAAATTTTTAGCAGAAGATTTGTGTAAATTCTATTCTAAATTCTACGATGTGAATATATCCATTGTTAGACCTTTTAATGTATATGGAAAAGGACAGAAGAAAACATTCTTAATACCATTTATTATTGATCAAGTATTGCACAAAGAGACTATTAAAGTAAAAGATTTAAATCCAAAGAGAGATTATATCTATCTAGATGATCTAGTCAGGGGTTTAATAAATACATTGAATGGCAAAGAGAAATTTTCTATTTTTAATCTTGGATCTGGGGCAAGTTTAAGTGTATCAGAGATTATTCAAATAATACAAAAGGTAGCTGGAACAAATAAGAAAGTTGTTTCAGAAGAAAAAGAAAGATATAACGAAATAATGAATGTTGTTGCTGATATAAAAAAGTCTAAAAAATATTTAGATTGGGTGCCAGCTTATAACTTTGAAGAAGGCATAAAAGAAATTTTAAAAAAGGAGATTTAGTTATGGATATTATAATGAATATTCCAATTAATAAAGGAAATTATAGTAGTTTAGAAACCCAGGAGAGGGAGGAACTATTTGAAGAATATAAAGGTGAGGGTTGGCAAGATGAGTATAAAATCTATAGACATAATTGGGTAAAGTATCCTAAGGCACAATTTGTTAATGACTACCCTCTTTTAGTGGATATAGAGTTATCTGCACTTTGTAATTTAAGCTGTCCTATGTGTTATACCATTACTGATAAATTTAAAGAAGAAGTGGATGCTAAAAATATGGACTTTGACCTATTTAAAAAGATTATCGATGAAATTGGTGGAAAGGTTCCTGCTATAAGGCTTAGTCTAAGGGGTGAGCCAACATTAAATAGAAATTTTATTGAATGCATAAGATATGCAAAAGAAAATGGTATAAAGGAAGTTTCAACCTTGACACATGGGAAAAAACTTGAGCCCAGCTATTTTAAAAAAATGGTAGAGGCGGGAATTGACTGGATTACCGTCTCAATAGATGGACTAGACGATGAATATGAAAAAATAAGAAAACCTTTAAAGTTTAAAGACACGTTCAGAAAGGTAAGGCAGATGCAAGAATATAAGGATGAGAATGGACTAAATAAGCCGGTCATTAAAATACAATCATTGTGGCCTGCTATCAGAAAAAATCCTACAGCATTTTATAATTCTTTTGAGCCAGTCTCTAATTTAATAGCATTCAACCCTTTAATTGATTATTTACAGAAAGATTCTGATATTGAATATATTGATAATTTCGTATGCCCACAATTATATCAACGGATTGTGATTGGAGCGGACGGCTCAGTTATGATGTGTTCTAATGATGAAGAAAATAGTCATATTATAGGTGATGCAAACCATGAAACACTACATAGTATTTGGCATGGAGAGGCTTTGAATAAAGTAAGAGCACTACACAAGAAAAAAGATGGATTTAAAGCAATAAACGTGTGTAAAAAATGTTATTTACCAAGGGAAACAGAGGTAAGCGAAACCTCAGAGGTAAATGGTAGAAAATTTAACATATTAAATTATGTTAATAGAAGTCAGAAAATAGGAGAATAAGTGAAAAAAAGCATTTTAGGAGTGCAAGTTGCAATAACTTCCGGCTGTGCTTTGTATTATAAAGGAGTTATTGTTTTTGCAATTAGTGAGGAGAGATTCACTAAAGTAAAAAATGAAACGATATATCCTCATAAATCTATAGAGGCATGCATTGACTTTTGCAATAAAAACAATATACCTTTACCAGAGTTAGCTGTAATACCTAGCTCAAATATGGATTTTGAGCATTTTTTATTAAGAAGAGAGTGCACTTATAGCGTGCAAGATTATATAACAGAGAATCATGAATATTGGTATAAAAAACTTTACAAGGGTGAGAATGTTAAATTAAAGGATGTTTTTAAAGAAAGAATTGAAAGTAGCACCGTCTTGCCGGATGATATAAAAGAAAAGTTATATAATTCAAATAATCCAAAAAAACTATTTAGAAAGGTTCGGACAGATGAATTAAAAAGATATAAATCTATAAAGGAAGTTAAATTCATAAACCATGAGCACTCTCACGCAGCATACGCACTTTACGCTTCCCCTTTGGAAAAAGATGAAACGCTTATCGTGACAATAGATGGTTTTGGAGATAGTGCAAATGCTACAATTTGGACACGTGATGGCTCTAAATTGGTATGCCATAAAAAATATATAAATTTTAATGTTGGAAGAATTTATAGATATATTACTTTGTTGTTAGGCATGAAGCCAAATGAGCATGAATATAAAGTAATGGGTTTGGCAGCAAATGTAAGCGAAGAGTATATAAAAGATGCACTAAAAGTATTTGAAAACACATGGTATTTTGATGATCTTGATGGTGAAGTAAAGTGCCGTGAATTGCCTAAGGATAGTTATTTTTATTTTAAAGACAAACTGGAAGGTGTTCGATTTGATACCATTGCAGGAGCCCTTCAAAAATACAGTGAAAATATGATTACAGGGCTTGTTGACTATTGGGCAAAAAAACTAGATAAAAGACAAGTTGTACTTTCAGGTGGAGTATCTTTAAATATAAAAGCTAATATGCATATTGGCGAGCTTGAATCTATTGATGAGATATTTGTCCCCGCTTCTGGAGGAGATGAGTCATTGTGCATTGCCTCTATTTATGCTTATTTAGATCAAAAGTTAAAATCTAATGATATAAAATTATTAGATACAATGTATTTAGGTACTAACCATAACATTAAAGATATAAAAATTAAAGTCAATAATTTTATAAAAAATAAAAATTACAAGGTTAGCTTTAATGCTACAAATAAAGATGTTGCTAGATTATTGGCAGATGGCAAAGTGGTAGGTAGATTTGTCGGAAAAATGGAATTTGGCGCTAGAAGTTTAGGAAATAGGGCAATATTAGCAGATCCAAGTCAAAAAGACATCGTAAGAATAATAAACAGTAAAATTAAGAAAAGAGATTTTTGGATGCCTTTTACTCCTTCCATAATTGATTTTAAAGAAAATGAGTATTTAATCAATCCAAAAAAAATAAGTTTCCATTTATGACTGTAGCTTGCAATACTACAAAAAAAGCTCATAAAGATATATTTGGAGCACTACATCCCGCTGACTTTACTGCAAGACCGCAAATAGTAACAAAAGAGAGAAATGAAAAATATTGGGATTTAATAAATGAATTTCATGCTTTTACTGGTATAGGTGCATTGTTAAATACATCATTAAATCTCAGTGGCTTGCCAATATGTGAATCACCTGAGGATGTATTTCATGTTTTTGAAAACAGTAGTATTGACGCTGTTTATTTAGAAAATATCTTAATTGAAAGGTAGGCATATAAAATGTTGAAAAGTAATAAATGTTACATAATAGCTGAAATTGGTGGCAACTTTACCACTTTAGAAGAAGCTAATAAACTTGTTGATTTAGCTTGTAGTTCAGGTGTAGATGCAGTTAAACTTCAAACTTATAAAGCTGATACCATAGTAACTAAAACCGCAAGATTTGACCTTGATAATGTAGGAGATATGCTTCAATATAAGCTTTTTGAGAAATATCAGATAGATTTTGATTTGCATAAAAAAGTATTTGATTATATTGACTCTAAAGGTTTAGAGTGGTTATCAACACCATCACATAAAACTGATGTAGATATGTTAGAAGAACTTGGAGTTATGTCTCATAAAATAGGAGCAGATGATGCTACAAATTTACCACTCATAAAGTATGTAGCGCAGACTGGCAAACCTATACTACTTTCAAGTGGCATGTGTACGCTTGAAGAAGTGAGGGAGATGATAAATACTTGTTTAGAGGTCGGTAATGATAATATTATACTTTTTCACACAGTCTCAAACTATCCCACATACCCAGAGCAAGTAAACTTAAAAGCTATGCAGATGCTTAAAAATGAATTTCCCTATCTAAAAATAGGCTTTTCAGATCACACCATAGGAAGTACAGCTTGCTTTGCAGCGGCATGCATGGGTGCAGATGTAGTAGAAAAGCATTTTACTCATGATAAAAATGCAGAGGGGCCAGACCATCAATTATCAGCAGACCCTATTGAAATGAAAGAGATAGTAGATAAGATACGAGAATTTGAAATCATGAAGGGCACTGGCGCAAAAAGACCAGTAGGCAAAGAGGTGGGGAATAGAGTAATAAATCGTAAAAGTATAGTGACCATCAAGTCTATAAAAAAAGGCGATACATTAACTATATATAATATAGATATAAAAAGGCCGGGACATGGCATAGAGCCAAAGTTTTTTGAAGAAGTTTTAGGGAAAACTGCAAAAGAAGATTTAGAAAATGATACAGTTTTAAAATTGAGCAATATAAACTAACAAAAGGAGAGGGATATTTTTTACACATTTAATTATTTTAGGCAGCACAATAATAACCAAGAAATTGATGACTATAAAGATTTTTATAAAAAATTTAGCAATGAGAGGGAGTTTGGAGGTGAAAGTTACGATCATTACGATCATTTGATAAAAAATAGGTTTATGGATGTATATGGGCACATGATAAATATCTTTTTAAGAAAAATGCCAGAAAAAGTAATAGATATAGGGTGTGGCTCAGGAGTAAATTTACCACTATCAAAATGGTTTGATTTTATAGATTATAATGGTATTGATTATGCTGAAAATACACTAGAACATTCTAGGCAGGTTTATCCAAATGTTAATTTTGATGTACAAGATGCTTTTAATTTAGATGTAGAAAATTTTTTTGATATAGTTATTATTTCAAGTGTATTAATACTTTATAAAGAAGAGGCGGACAGAGTGAAACTTTTAACCAATGCTAAAAATATATTAAATAATGATGGGTTATTGGTCGCTATTGTATGGAAAGATAGTTGGCTTTTGAATGCTTCAATTCAAATTTCTAAATTAATTGCTAAAATGAAAGGAATCTCATTACCTGAAGATTTTATGGGTATACATTTTAAAGAAAGTGAAGCGGAAGGAATGTTTAAAAAATCTGGCCTTACTGTCTCTGAAAAAATACATACAGCACATTATTACGGTGCATTAGAATCTGTTAGGTACTTGAATATGAAAAAATATAAAAGAAATTTTGGCATTAATGAAAAGGAAATGGGCACAGAAAAAGAGCAAAACATATTAAATGATTTAAAAAAAGAGAGTGGCTCCACTTTTAAAATGACATTTTATTACGCAATGGCTAAGTATTTTCCATCTAGTTTGGCGATGTTTAGTATATATGTATTGAAAAAAAGCTAAACGATTGATAGGCGTTATCATTCAAGCAAGAATGGGATCTACTAGACTCCCGGGAAAAGTATTGAAGAAAATTGGCGATAAAAATTTATTGAAACATATTTTGTTTAGGTTGTCAAAATTAAAACGAGAGGTAAAAGTTGTAATAGCTACAAGTGATTTATCAAAAGATAATGAACTAGAAAGGTTTTGTCTTAACAATAAGACTTTATGCTTTAGAGGTAGCGAGCAAAACGTCCTTCAGAGATATTATCTATGCGCTAAAGAAAATAACTTTTCGCATATAGTGCGACTAACTGGGGACAATCCATTTGTAGATATAGAAGAACTAGATAATTTGATAGATTTGCATATCAATTCACATTCTGATTACAGTAGATCATTTTCCGTATTACCTAAAGGGGTTGGAGGTGAAATATTTACTTTTAGTGCCTTAGAGCTTAGTTATAAACATGGAAAAAAAGATAATCACCTTGAGCATGTTAATGAGTATATAGAGGAAAATGAAGATCAGTTTACTGTATCAGAGCTAGAAGTTTTTAAAGAAAAAAACAGACCTGAGATAAGTTTAACTGTAGATACCGCGGAGGACTATAAAAAAGCTTGTTATATAGTAAATCATAGTGCTGAAGAATACATTACAACTCAAGAGGCTATAAAATTATGTTTGCAATTTGTATAGAAGCTTCTCATAGTAAAGGGATGGGGCATCTTTTTAGGATGCTTAACTTTACAAATTATCTAAAAAAACAAAATGAAAAGTTTGTATTTATCATAAATGATAATGATGAAATAAAAAATATTTTAAAAACAAATAATATTCTATTTGAAGTTGTAGATTTAAATGATATGCAAAGTGATTGGGAAATTAAAATAATAGAAAAATATAATATTTCATTTTGGATAAATGATAGGCTGGATACAGGTGAGCGGCACTCGCTAAAAGTTCAAAATAAAGGCGTTAAACTTATAACTTTAGATGACTTAGGTAGTGGTGCAAAGTTTAGTGATATAAATATTTGTGGATTATTTTTTAAACAAAAAAATCTAGAAGGTAAAAAGATACTTAAAGGGGTGGAATATCTAATATTAAATCCTGAGATAGATAAATATAAAAAAACTAGAAGTAAAATAGATAATATATTGGTAACTCTTGGTGGAAGTGATACTTACGGGGTAACAATTAAAGTCTTAAAACTATTGAAAAATCATAATATAAAAGCAACTATACATGTTGGCATCTCATTTGCTCATTTTGATGAATTAAAAAGAGAATTAACCCCTGATTATAAAGTCATAACTTATGTACCATCTTTCATAGAAGGATTTAGCAAATATGATTTAGCAATTACAGGTGGAGGTATTACACCTTTTGAGGCAAATGCATCAGGTCTTCCATGTTTGGTAGTTGCTAATGAATATTTTGAAATTCCTAATTGTGAATTCTTGGAGAGTTTGGGATGTTCCAAATTCATTGGACACCATGTTGAGATAGATTCTAGCATTTTTAGCAAACTTAACTTTTTAAATATTAAAAGCATGAGTAGTTTAGGGATGCAGAATATTAGCACCAATGCAGCTAATAATATTTATAGTCATGTAATGAGTCTATGAAGAAAGTAGTAGTTATACATCAACCAGATTTTTTACCATATTTGGGATTTTTCCATAGATTTTTGCATGCTGATTTATTTGTAGTGCTTGATGATGTTCAATTTATAAGACGAGGGTGGCATCATAGAGATAAAATTAAAACCATGCAAGGTGATAGTTGGATTACTATTGGCCTAATGAAGAGCTCCCAAGATACAAAAATAAATAATATTATGTTAAGTGATAACGACTGGAAAGAAAAGCATTTAAACTTGTTTAGGCAAAACTATAAAAAGTCAGAATATTTTAATGAAGTGTTTTTTTATTTAGAAGACCTTTACTCACATAATTTTAAAAAAATGATAGATTTTAATTTAGCATCTATTGATATGTTAATGAAATTGTTTGACATTAGAATTCAAATAGAACTCTCTAGTAGGTATGATATAGCGACAAAGGCAAATAACTTGTTAGTGGATCTTTTGAAAAATACAGATGCCACTCATTATTTATCCGGGGTTGGTGCAAAAGATTATTTCAAAAACAAGCCTTTTGATGAAGAGAATATAAAAGTTATTTGGCAAGAGTTTACACATCCTGTATATCCACAACTTTATGGAAAATTTATACCGTATCTTAGTAGTATAGATTTACTTTTTAATTGTGGTATTAAAGAATCAAGAAAAATATTGAGAGGAATTTAGATGAATGTATTAGCAATAGGGGCGCACTTTGACGATATTGAATTGGGTTGTGCCGGCACATTGGCGAAGCATGTGGCAAATGGAGATGATGTGTATGCTTATGTAGTAACGCAATCAGGCTTTACAAATCATAAAAATATAGAGGTTCGATCAAATGAAGTAGCTACTCAAGAGGGTGAAGATGCAATGAAAATACTTGGAGTGAAGCTTATAAAAGGTATTTTTCCCACTCTCAAGGTGGAGTTTACAGATGAGCTAAACCTTGAAATAGTAAAGGTAGTAGAGATACATAAAATAGATTTAGTTTATTCCCACTGGGTGGGTGATGTACATCATGACCACCAAGCAGTGGCCAAAGCATCATTGCATAGCTGTCGTCATGTGCCAAGACAGCTTATGTATAGAAGCAATTGGTATCATTCAAACATTGACTTTAAGGGTAATTTTTATGTAGATATATCTGATTTTTGGGAGTTAAAAAAGCAGTCAATTGAGGCCCATAAATCAGAGATGGATAGAACAGGGAGGAAATGGATAGTTTTTTTTAACAATGAGGCAAAAAATGCTGGACAGAGAATTAATGTTGAAAAAGCAGAGGTTTTTGAGGTTGTTAGATGGCTGGAATCTTAGGCTTAATTACTATCTAAATTTTTTATGAAAACTATAGTTATAGGGTCGAAATTTAATGATTTCCCAAAATCGATACATAAAACTTCAAAGAATATTATATGTATATATATGGATCAATTTATTCTGAAAGGCGGGGGTTGTTTCAAAGAACTCCCTCCTCTATGTTCGGATAGAATTATTGAGTTATCAGAAATTGCAGACAGATTGTCCGATCAATGGTATAGGTCTATTGATAATATTGATATTAGTAAATATAATGGAAATTCTATCGGTGAAATGGTTAAAGTGCCTTTGTTTTATAAAATACTAGACTATCTATTGTTTATAGAAAGTATTTCCAAGTTGATCGTTTATGGTAAATATAAAAATATTTATGTATCCAGTGATTTATATTGGAATTTAGATGAAATTATTAAAGAAAAATGTATTAGATATGACAAAAATAATGAAAGCATTGTAAAAGTTATTTTTTTAAAATACGCCACCAACTTTAAAATGTATTTAAAAGATTTTTTTTATAAAAACATAACTTTAAAAAGTTATTTTGAGTATATTTTTATCTTTGATAAAAATATAGATGCATTGAGTAATTTATTAAAATACATGGAAAGAAGTGGCGCTAAGTGTTGCTCAATCTCAAACAAAAAAGTAAAAAATTCTGTAAATATACGTAACAAATTTTTTTATGTAAATCCTCTTTTTATTTTTAAGATTTTATTGCATATTAAAAATATGAGACTGGAGAAGATAAATGGTTGTCACACTATTGGTTTTTTTGCTAATGAAATAATATATTCCATGATGAATAATTATGTTTTAATTAAAAACGTAGACAGTTGCTTTGAGTATTTTGGCAATGTTAAAACCTTTATAACGTCAACGGATGTACACCCTTTTTCTATGGCTGTTATTGCTAAAGCTAGAAAATTGGGTAAAAAATCTGTTCAAATACAGCATGGATCATTTGGCGGTGATTTTTCCTCTAAAATTGCATTTTCCCCCCTGAGATCTGATAAATTTTATATTTGGGGGGAGGGGTTTACGCAAGATATTGTTAATTTTGGTGTTGATAGGGATAGCCTTGTAATTGTGGGATGCATGTTACCTTCTTTAAATAAAACTCTCGATAGTAAATTGTCAGTAATTAATAATAACATTTATAAAATATTGTATATTTCAGCAAACTATACAGGACCAATTAAGTACTACTATTTTACACAGGTGATGGAGGCAATATTAAAAACAAATATAAATATAGAGTTGACTATTAGGATACACCCAGGATCCAATGACACATATAGTTATTATAGTGATCTCAACAATAGTACAAACCTAAATATAAAGCTTGATAAGAATAAAAGCCTCATTGATTCAATTAATAAGGCTGATTTAATTATCAATGTATCTTTATCTAGTACACATGTAAAGTCACTAATTTATACTAAAGATAGCATTGCCTACACTCCATTTTCTCAAATTAAACCGCAAAAAAAAATAAAGAATATTGCTAATGATGTAGATGGATTAATTAAGTTGATAAATTTATTCTATAAAGAAAGTAAAATGAAATCTGTCGTCCCTGCTGATAATGAAAATTATATTTATGCTTATGGCGAAGACTCCTTAGATAATGCATATGATCTTATAAAGAGAGGAATATAATGATAGGTGAAAAAAAAATTACTATAAAGGGTGGTCATTTTGACGGCTTTAAGGAGGAAATAGAAAAATCCATTGAAACTGATGATAAATTTCTCTCATGGTTTGATACTTCCACAAATAAACAAGAATCTTTTTATTCTGGAGAATGGGATTTTTCATATCATATTTTTTCTAGGATTGCAAAATATATAAACAACCCTAGCCAGCTTACAGCTCTTGAAATAGGTTATGGGGGGGGGCGTCTAACTGTCGCAGCATCAAGATATTTTTCCAATATTATTGGTATTGATATTCATGATCAGTCAGAATATGTTTACGATCTAATAAAGCAAAGAAATATTGATAATATTCGATTAATCACATTAAGAGAAAAGAAGTTTCCCGTAAAAAATAAATCAATTGATGTTATTTATTCTTTTATAGTCTTTCAGCATTTAGAGTCTATTGAAATTTTAGATAGATATATCTCAGAATGCTCTAGAATTCTTAAAGATGATGGCATATGTTGTATTTATTTTGGCAGGTATGCAAAGTTTTCTGATGGAAAAGAGGAGGGAATAGTGGGCAAGGCATTGTGTTTATTGGATAGATTTTTAGAGGTGGTTCTTTTGAAAAGAGGGTATCTTGAACTTGAATCAAAGGTAAATGAGAAGAATATTATTTTATCTATAAAAGGATTGAAAAAGGTGCTGAAAAAAAATAATTTTTCAGTTATAGGTAGGGGGATTTCTGTTAAAAAAATAATCGAAAAAGGGTCTAAATATGGAGGTCAATATGGTATCGTGTTTAAAAAAAACATTTAATCCTTAGCTTTATATAATTTTATTTTGAATAATCAGCAATATTTTTTCTTATTTATAAAAAATAAGATGAGGAATGATGCAATGTTCGGGCGCGAGTCACGTGTTTCTGGATACTCTCTTATGGGCTACGATGATTTATTAAGTAGGGGGCTAATGTTAAAGTCCAATATGAGCGTACCAAGTCAAGGAAAAGTTGGCAGGATATTGAATGCCATTATAAATAAAATGTCATTTTTTTTCTTTGGTGATGGGGGTGACTACATATCTATTTTAAGTTGCTTGTTTGATATAAATAGATCTAAAGTTGTTGTAACAACATCTGATAGATTGGGGGTGCCAGTGGCTATATTGCGATATCTTGGCCTAATTAAGGCGGATCATTTATACGTAAGTATTGGATTACCTACTCACTTTGAGAGATTAGAGGGTAGTAATATAAGAAAAAATAGATATATTTCTGTATTGAAAATGATAAATAAAGTCATATGCTTCAGCAATCCTGAAAAAATAATAATAAAAGCAATGGTGCCTGGTTTGAAAGTTGAATTTATACAATATTTTGTGGATAGTTCGGTAATCACACCAAAACAATTAAAATTAAAATATGACTTGATTAGTGTTGGAGCTGATTACAATAGAAACCTGGATTTTATTATTAAATATGCCTATACTCGACTAGATGTTAGTATCTTACTTGTATTGGGAGTGGGGAATTCTACACTCCTCCCAAAAGATATCCCACCAAATATAACACTTATAATTGATATAGATTTAAATGATGTTCTTGAGTATATTTCTAAATCTAAAATAGTACTTTTACCAGTTAAACAAAATATTTATTCTGGAGCTACCACCACTTTGTTGCAATCAATGTCAATGGAAAAGCCAGTCATTGTAAGTAATGTTCAACCCCTTGATAAATATGGATTGATAGATGGAGTTAACTGCTCTCTATTTGCCCCAAATGACTTTAGTGAGATGACACTCAAGATTAATAATTTATTGACTGATGAAGAATCCAGGACTATTATCGGTAAAAATGCTAGAGAGCATGTTGTAAGTAAATTAGACAAGAGTATATTTGTTAATAAACTTGAGAAAATTCTCTCTAATATGAATTAATTGCAGATAGGTGAAAATTATTTATGCAAAAAATAACAATAATTATATTATTTAATATAATTGCAAATAAGGTTCGTATTCTTATTAAGATTATACTGCCAATAATAAGAAATATAAGATCAAGAGTTGATTTGCATTATATTGTTGAAAGTGCCGATTGGTCAATTAAACATGATGGCGAAATGATAACAGCAAATATTTTAAATTGGGTCATGACAACTTAAGCGACTCTTTTCTAAACATTCCAAGCAAAACTTTATAAATATTTTGCTTGCGATTATTAAATCTAAATTCGCATTCTTTTAAGTGTAAATTAAACATACTTTTATCCA
>Ga0233434_1002300_pt1 | contig 17002 bp, 12 predicted proteins | sample SI_122_August201_4_FD_182738 | JGI IMG/M metagenome (GOLD analysis project Ga0233434, IMG submission 182738) | Seawater microbial communities from Saanich Inlet, British Columbia, Canada - SI_122_August2016_120_MG | ecosystem: Environmental > Aquatic > Marine > Inlet | place: Canada: British... | reverse complement strand
CTACTGATAAAAATATTAAAATATACATTCAGAGAGGATCATGGGGGTTAATTGATAAAGACATTAACAAATTTACTGAAAAATTATTACTTGCTGATTATGCATCATGGCAACAAGAATTCTTAGACTATCCAAACGCAGTGGATTATAGGGATATACAGAAAAAACAAAATCAATACATCTTTTTTTGCAGTGATTTTAGATTACAGGATTTAATTGACATCAAGCCATCAGAGGGAGCCACATACATTCGCTCACTAACAGAACCATTTGATTTGGAAATGGAACTAAAAGAAGAGCAGGTAAAAAATTGGTTTGTACACTTTGGTGTGCTCAAAAAAGAGCAAGATTGGCACCAAATCCATGTTTCAGGACACGGAGATGGGGAGCAAATCAAGTATGTTGTAGATAATACTAAAGCCAAAGCACTAGTTCCAATTCATACAGTACATGATGAATATCATAAGAAATGGCATCCTAATGTGACTTCAGTTAATCAACATGGATCATTTAAACTGTAAATGAAAAGATATGCAATGTAAAACCTGCTTCAAAATGTTTACTCCTACTGCTAAAAAAATAATCACTGAGATTTGTGATCAATGCAATGAAAGAATTTCACAAAATGATTCAAAAAATATTAAAAAATCTTTTGATAATACTACCTTAGAATCTGAAAAATATTACAAAAAACAAATGGATGCCATAGATATGCAAATAAAAAACATTGGGCAAATTCCAAATTATGCATTAGATAAATCATCAAATTTTGAAAATCAAGAAAAACCTCTTTCAACAGTGGAACGTTTAAAAAAATGTCAAAACGATATAGATATTGAAAAAATTACCAAATCATCATTATTAAAAAAATTAAAAAAGAAATATCCTCATCCAAGTGGAAGATGGGGATATGCAGATAGGAATGAAAGGCAGTATGGGCAACTAGTATCTACAAAGGAGCTAAATGTGGCAGAATTTGTATTAAAATGGGAATTTGAGCATCAACATAGAATACCAGATATGTTGGCTCGGAGATTACTTACAGAAAGAATAGACTTTGAAAAAATATCTAACGGGTTTTTAGATAAGATGAGTAATGAATATGATTAGAATGTGTGGGGAAAGAATTGAAGAATTCAGATAGCATAAACAGAATATGTAAGGGAATTTGTAAAAAATTTACAGTAAAAAAACCCACATTGGGGAACAGGTATGGTTCTGGACAAGGACATTGTCAAACTTGTGATGTATGGATAGATCATAAGGGTTGTCACATGATAGATGGTAGTGATGCAAATAAAAATTCAGTAGGATGGTTTTGTAATTGCTGTAATATGAGGGTACGACAAAAACCAAGAAATGGTAAATATAAAGAAAAACCAAATTACATTGTGGAGTTAGAAGATGAAGTTACTGCAGAAAATCTAGACATTAGTAAAAAACAGGCAATATTGATAAAAGAAATTTCAAGTGTTATGCCAAATTATGATGAGGAGTTGGACGTATTAAAAATAATTAATAATGTTAAAGACCATGTCGGATTTGAAATTAAAGACAATTGGGGGAGTTGGGAAAAATTTTTTGAATTTGCAACTAATTATAATGAATTAAACCAAATTTCTGCAATTATAATATTTGAAAAATTAAACACAAGTATTGAACGTGTTGCAACAAAAAAAGAATTTTTAGATAAAGTGAATGTAGGTGAGAAATGGATAGATGAGAAATTCAAAAGTTGGGAACATGTTTTAGAACTTTTAGGACATGATCCATGGTATAGATCTAGTTCAAAAAAAGAATACAAACCAAGGTCAAAAAGAAATGTAGACAATGATATTGTTGAAAAAACAGTAATTGAAAACACAAGTGATGAGTCAATTGAAGAAATCAGTAGAAAAGTAAATGAGTTGAAAATTAGACTGTTAGATCATTACAAGTCAAAAGATTCTGAAGAAATGGCCGTAGATTATTCATATGTAGAAATGTTTGAATTGTTAGAAAAATACATCAAAATTGTTCCAAACGCCTCAAAATATTTAGACATCAAGAATTATTTTCAATCTTAATTGTAGCTGAAATAAAGTCCATTACTTTATGTTCATCTTTAATCGCACCATGTTCTTCAGTAACATCAAGCCGATCTAAAATTATTTCAATATTTTCTTGAAGTAGGTTTTCTAAACCTCTCTTCATACGATTAGAATCATGCCAAAAATTATCACCGTATGAATAAGTTCTAAAAATATGATCAAGTGTAGTTACTAAATGAGAGCATAGACGTAATGGGTTTTCAGCATATTTCATACAATCACAATTAAAAATATCTCTTTTTTCATAACATGTAAGATTCAGATTTACAATATTATAATCAAATTTTAATTTGAAAACAGATTTAGAAACTGTAGAATCTTCAGTAAATTTATTTTTAAAAAATCCATCAATCAGATCATCGTTCAAAGTACAATTAGTTAAAATTTTTAGAAATTCTAAATAATTTTTAGAAATTAAATTGAAATTTGATGGGTTTAATTCAAACAAAGGTATTTCTTCCAAAGACCTTGCCAAAACAGTTACTTCATTTAATTCAGGAAAAACTGTAACTAGAGCAATGCCTTTTTCATAAAAAACAGAATTTATTTTCACCAATTTATTTTCTAATTTACTCAAAGGATCAAAGTAAATTTTACAAATTGAATTTACTCTGGCAGGTAACTTGGAAGTAATTGAAACCCATGTTTTGATACCTTCTTCATCAATTACTTGTATTTTAGAATCATTTTCAATAATCTTTTTAACATTTAGAGGAATTTTCATAAATGTAATTACCACGCATTGTTCATTAATTGGAAGTTTTTCTTTCAAATTTTCATATGTTTTTAAATCTAGAATTTCATCAATCATGACTTTGAGATGAAATATTTGAGAATCCACTCTAAAATTCAATTTGGCCATTGCCTCTAATTGATCCGGGCGAAAGCGGTAATCTACTAGATTCATAGTAAAATCAAATTCTTTAATTTTTTCTGGGGCAGATTGTAATGCGACTGATTCTGCCAATACTAAACCTGCAATTCTTGTTACTTGATCATCTTGATCATCAAATTCACCTTTTTCCAATTCTAGCAACTCTGAAACAAATTTTTCAGGTGTGATTTTTCTGCCTTTAAATGGAATTTTGTTTTGATTTGAATCAATTGATTTAACAGCCACATCCAATTTCTGGAAATCCTCGTTTAGGAATAAAACAAAATCGTTAGGTTTTCGACTTCTATCTTCTACATGAATTAATTTATCCACTTTATATAATTCTCTCCAGGCAGTAGTAAACGCACCCACTCCAGGAACTAATCGTAAACCTGGAAAATGTTCATTGATTTGAAATCTTAATTGAGAGTACAGAATATTTTTTTCAAATTTTAATATATGTAAAATATATTTTTTAATCTCATCTATCGGGAATCTAACTTTTAATTTTTTTATGTCCACATTATCTCTTAAAATAATATTTTGTTTTTTTAATTCGAATATAATTTCATCAATATTATTGTCTAAACCTATATCGGAAAACTTTTCAAAAACTTTTACAAGTTCCGGGGTCATGAATTTAAGTAAAATATAGTGATCTTTTTGCTCACGACATTTTTTATATATTTCATTTTTCTCAAGTGGGGATTGCATTAATAGTATGAGAATTTGACATTGTAAAATATTGTGGAAGATTAATTCCTCTAATTCATTTTGAAAAAATTTACAATTATTAATTATTTCAATATATTTTTTTTCCCAATTAATAATTTTTAAATTTAATTGAGTGGCATTTTCAAACTTTGGTGTTGTGTATCTTTTTTCTGAAAAATTTAATATGTTTTTGACAATATTACTTATATCCATATGGTCCCATACGTGATATTTTGTTTGTAATGTTGTACCACTAAAACCATTAATGAAATCTTCTATAAAATATGGAATGTAACAAAAAGGATTTTTTTCGTTAACTTGTTTAATTTGATCAATAAAAGTAGTTCTGCTAAGATATTCATCATTATCATTAATGGCATCCATTTTTAATTTAACTTGTTTTTCAAAAGTTTCTGCTGAAAAAATCTCTTTTAAATTTATGTGTCTTTTTGTAAATTCAAAAGAACCAGAATTACTAGATATTTCAATTGGTCGATTTAAAATTGATTCATCAAGATGACTTTTTAAGTGAATTTTTAAAGATTCGTCAGAGTCAAACTCATCATCACAAACAAGACAATTATGATTCATTTTCTAAAAGACCAGCAAGTTTTCGATCAAATCCTTTGAAGGGATCAGCACCTGAAACATCGTCTGCCATTCTAAGTAACTCATGAATTCCCGCATTTGCATATTGTTCACAAATTTCAATAATTTTTTTAGGATTCTCAAAAATCTCCATTGTAGGGTTTCCTGTTTCAGGATCTTTTGTGTCTTCCAAGGCTGTTGCAATCATCATCCAAACATACTCGGGTTGATCTGCAAAATACTTGATATCTATAGTGGCTCTTCGATCAGTTTTCCCCGTAATTGGATCTTTTTCAAATGGCATTGTTTCACCCAATTTCTTACCTAAACACATAGCATAAATGAAAACATCTGTGTCTTTTTTCCCTGCAAAAAATCCATTTTTATCCCTAGTAGCACCTTTCACAGTAGAATAATAATCACGAACTTGTTCTATTGTTCCATCATAAGCAACTTTTGCATTTCCCAATCCTAAAAGAATTCTTTTCGTATCTCTAATGTCAATTCGAGATTCTTCAGACATTTCTCAAATACTCCTGAATTATTCTAGGGCCAGTTTTATCATCTTTTGCATAAATAGTTCCACAATTTTCACATTTAGAATCAGTAGAATCTTCAACGCGCTTCAATATTTTTCCATTACATTTAAGACAAGTAACACAAATTTCATGTTCTTTCCAAACTTTGTTGGTAGGGTTAATGTAATGTCTTACGGGTTTTGCACCGTATTCATCACCGGAGATATACTCAGTATCTGTAACAAATAATACAATCTGAACATTAGGTAAGTACTTTGAAAGTATTTGAGCAACATCATTTCGTGCATCTCCAGAAATATTATGTAATGGTGAATCTATGAACAAAAAAGTATCAGTACTTGTTATTTGTCTACATCCAGAAACATAAGAAAGTCCCAAAACATGGGATTGTCCTTTAGACAAAGTTTTCTCATCATCATCTTCATCGCGTGCAGATATATTGTAATTTGAGGAAATAGTAACATGGTCGAATTCTCCACCTTGAGGAACACTTTCAAGAAAATATTTACTAGTAGCAGATTCAGTTTTAGATCTTAGTGAATCTACGATTAGTTTTCTTCTACCTTTAACATATTTGACAATTGATTTTAGAATGTTGATTTTTGCGATTTCAGATTTAAATTTATCTTCAGTTGCTAATCGGATAGTTAAATTCTTCTCTAATTCTTTTTGTTCTAATTCAAGATCACCGAGTTCTTCAACGAGCCTATTTAATTGTCCTTTTAATTCAACTGTTTTTCTAAATGACTCTTTTTTCATTTGTGCAAGTTGATCAAAATTTTCAGTTCCTTTGGATGGAATTTCAGATAATTCTAATTCTAAATCACTTAATTCGCTAACGGATTCAGTTTTAGCACGTGATAATGTATCACTAGTAATAATTAATTCAGAATGTTTTTTCTTAAGTAAATCTGGAGATGATCTATCTCTAATTTGACTGATTAATGCACGTCCTTGAGTAATTCCAGTAGTGAGATCTTTATCAATTATAGTTTTTTTAATATTCTCTAATGCCACCCAAGCGGCATCGTGTTCTTCAAACTCTCGATCACACACACAAGTTAGTGGAGATGATTGGAAAATTTTGTCAATTGCCTCTCTTGTTATAGACGGAGGTATTTTATTTTGGGCTTCTAAAATTTGAAATGACTTTTCAGAATCTAAAAGTGTATCACTAATTAAAATTTCTGGAAGAGCGTCAAATAAAAAGTCATGAATTTTTTTATCATGATCTTTAATATCTTTAAGAATTTTCTTTTTGTTTTTTTGTTCTTTGTCAAGTAATTTTTGAATTCTATCGCCTTCAGAAGATTTTGAAATCCTGTTAGAAATCTCATCATGAGAAGATGATTCTGTTCTAAGATTAGATTCAAGTGTTGCTTGTTCCGATTTGTTTTCAGAAATTTTTAATTCAAGGGCTTCTAATGAATTAGAAAGGCCTTGAGAACTAACAGATTTCCCTGCAATCTGTTTGGAAATTCCTTTATGCGTGTTTTCAGAATGAGTAATTAAAGTATCAACTACTTGTAAACCTGAAATTTTTTCAATGCCATCTTTAATCAATTCAGATGATTCATCCTTTGTCCTAAATTTGACTAATTTTTCTCCATCAAATAAGAAAAAACTACTCAAATTTTGGGGTAAAATTTGGCGTATGGCTTCGTTAATCACAGATTCATTCTTTTCTGTTTTCAATTCCCCATATTTATCAGGCATTACCATTTTAGAAAATTCTTCAGTTTGAATTCCAAAATTAATATTTGAATTATTTATTTCATCAAATTTCTTCTGAGATGATTCTTTGTGTTGGGTTGCAGTAATACTACGTTCTAGTTTGTATTTTTCACCATCTTGATCATTTATCGTTAATACAATTGAAGCAGTAATTTTTTCTCCTTCAGATAAATTTTTCATTTGTAAAGAATTAATGATACCCTCATCAGTAGCAGTGTCTATATTTTTTTTATCATAATGTTTTCCATACAGACACCAATAGGTTAAACCAAACAAGGTTGATTTCCCCCTTCCACTTTGTCCAAGAATGATTGTGAAATTTTTGTCAGAAGATTCAGATAAATTTAACGAGTGTTCGCCAATAAAACCACCACAGTTTGTGATTTGTATTTTTTTAATGAGAATTCGATCTCTAGTGTTTTGCATAATCCTCACACCATTTTACAAAATCCGTTTTCCCAACATAATTTTTTTCTAATCGCTGTTCAAATAATTTGGCAATAGACATTTCTTTATAAGTATCAGAGTCCTCTATTTCCAAAAACCTACCAATGATGTCCAATAATTCAGTAGGAACACCAGAATCATCTTTGAAATGATCTGTAATTATTTTATTTACAACCAAGATTAATCATTCCCTGAAAGTGACTTATATGAATTTCCCAAATTACCATGTTCATCAAATTCTAGTAATTCTTTAGGTAAATCACAAGTGAATTCATTTATTTTTTTTAGACACTGGTCTTTATTCATAGCCAATTCACTCATCTCTTTAATTTTTTTATACTGATTACGAATTAAGTTGATTTCTAATTTCTTTGCTTCAAGATCATCCAACCCGTTAATTTTAGGTTTCACTAAAACATCAAAAATATCTGCATGTGTTTTTTTGCTACCATCAATATACAGATCATCAAATTGCCTCAAAACCCGCCCCCTCCTTTGAATGAATTGTGCAGGATTTCCAGTAGAAGCTAAAATTATGCAGTTTTTTGCCTGTGGAACATCCATTCCCTCATCAAGAACACGATTAGATAGTATCAAATCATAATCCTCATTTGCAAAGTCTCTCAATATCTTAATTCTATCTCGCTTATTTTTTGGATTATCATATGTAATTCTTCTAAATACGGGCCTGTCACATTCTAAAGTTTGTGGAGAATTTTTAAGTATTGTTTCTAGTTTATCATATTGTTTTTCAGAACAAAATACTAAAAGATGTTTTATTTTAGAAAAAGATTTCATGATAGTTACAAATGCATCCATTTTATTTTCTGCATCTCTAACAATTTTTGATCTTTGCATTATGATAAAATCACCTTTAGCTTTAACCTTGGGAACTTTTGAAGTAAGATATTTCATTGCTTCAATTGTTTTTTCTTTGTAATCGATAAATTCATCTGTCGTTAATTCAACAAAAGAAGGATAATAATTATATCCACATAAGAATTTTTTTTCAATTGCTTCTTTTAGATCTAAAATACAAACTTGAGATTTTTGTTGAGACCCTTTAAAATAAGATAACAGGAAATCGGTCCCATCACTGTCAAAATGTCTTTCAATAGTTGCTGAAAGACCAAGTCTAAAAGTATATTTTTCAGATAGACCTGCCCTTGAACCATATTTTGCAACTACACCATCATTATCAGTTATAGAAATTCCTGCGCCAACATGATGTGCTTCATCCACAATCAACATTACTGGTACATTACAAGATTCTAATTCTTGAATGAAATCATCTGTTGCAAATTTTGCATGAGAACAGATGAATACAGTTAACCGTTCATCGCTAGTTTCATTTAAACTTCGAATTGAATGGCGTAATTCTTTTGTCCAACCTTCTTCTAGTTTTACTGATGGTACATACCATTCTTTTAGTGCACTTTCCCACTGATCAACTAAATTAGTATACGGGGCAGATATTACGACTGCTAGTTTTGAGTTATTTTCTTGGAGTTTTTTTATACATCCAATCGCTGTGAATGTCTTACCCGTACCTGTGGCCATTTCAAAAATTCCTTTATGATCATTATCAACCCAATTCTGTACTGCAATTTTTTGATAATCTCTTAGTTGAGGTAATTTTTTTAATTCTGGAATATCTTGTTTTGTTTCAGGAGCCTTTTGTTTAAAATATTCAAGTAGTTCTTCAGTTAATGGTTTAATTTTACATTCAATGTTTCCTATTTTGCATGTTTCATCATCCCAAAAAGTTACAAATTTGTTATAATCTGAATTTATTTGGTCTTTCTCAGATTCTATCCACGGTCTTGATGTGGTAATTCGAACAACTTCACCATCATCTACATCAATTTCCCCTCTAAAAGATAAATAATCTTCAGGTTCATCTTTGTTGAAAAAAATACCCACTTCATTTAGAATATCAAGTTTTTTTAATTCCACTTGAGTTAATGGATTGCCATTTTCATCTTGAGGCAAAATTAACTTTATTTCAAGATAATCATTTACAATCATCCATGCTAATGCTTTTACATGATCTTGTTTTAGAGTGTCTTTTATTTCAGATAATTCCAATTTCCATTTTTCTGAAATTACTTTTTCAATTGTTTTTTCTTTAAATGCAAGTTTGTCATTTTCATCAAAAACAGGTATGATGGATAATTCCATTTTTCCACTATTTTCTTTAATAAATTCTTGTAATCCTTCTGCACACTGTACAAATTTTTCACCTGAAAATATTCCACCAAATCGTCTATAGTGATTACAAAAAGGTAGGATTTTGTTGAAGAAATCTGCATATACAAAATTACGTCTAGAATCATATTCTGATTTGATATCCAATTCTTCAAATAACATTTCTATATTACCAATCTACTCTCTATGTTTTTCTTATCAAGTTTATGGTTTGGATGAAAAAGTATTTTTTCATTAGTAGACACACCGTGTTTATCAATAATAGTAGTACCATTCAAATGAATCCAAATTACTTCAAAATCAAATTTTATGTGATGAACAGGGCACACCACTATCATATTGTCATAATCATCGTCAGATTGTTTTTTTAATGGATTGTAATGATGCACTTCTGAATAAAATCTCCCATTGTTCAAATCAATACGTTGATTACAAATTTGACATTTATCATCATACAATTTTTTTAATTCTTTAACTTTTTTGGAATTTCTTACAAATCTCCATACTTCAGACTTACTTTTTTTAGGTCTACCATGCTTATTTTCTTCAGGGCTAAATTTTTTTAGAGTTGGATTTTTTGGTTTTTCTGAAACAAATTGTTTTTGTATTTTATGAACTCCATGCTCTATTCGAATTGTAGATTGGACACCTTCAAGCATTTCATGATACAAAATATTACATTTATCTAATTTTTCAAAAAACAAGAAATATTGGATTTGTTTAGAATTTAATTCTCCAGGGTATAGAATTTCGCCAAAACTACTGTTTTTTGATTTTTTAGAAACTATGCCACTAATTTTAAAATTTTCTTTAGGCAGAGTAAAGTAAATTTGATCATGTTTATGAATTTGGTCCCAAATTGATTTGGATATTTTCCCTTTATGTAGACCCAAAACAAAATTACTATTATTTTTTTTTAAAATTCCATCTGTTTTTGTATTAAATTTACCAGTTCTAAATTTACGAAACTTTTCTGCATCTCGTTTTTCGATTAACGCAAAGAACTGATTTGTCATAAATTAAATAAAATTAAATTGTATCGTAAAAAAGATTTAGGGTAATTATCATGTTTACAGGTACTAAATACCAAATCATCCCATGTGTTTCTTGTAATAATCATATTTATCTCCAATCAAACATTATTTTTAATTTAGTTATTGAATCAAAATTTCAAGTAATTCTTGCATCTCATTTTTTATTTCTTCCTTTGATTTATTTTTTGAATATAATGTGTTGAGAATTGAATCAATTTTTACATGTTTTATTTTAATTGTGATATTTAGTTTGGGAACAGAAAGATCATAATCATCTATGTCCTCATATGGGAGTATTGCATGGCCTAGGGGGTTTTTTAAATAATTAAGATAAAATGCAATTTGATATTTTTGAGATTCTTTGACGTCTTTCATATATTTGGCATCAATGATAGAAAAAATCTGATTATCTTTGTAAAGTAAAATATCGGGTTTTATTCCACCATCCCCTTGAGGTTTTCCATCATTATACCAGGCTTGAAATCGCTTTTGGCCTTTAACCAAAAGATCTTTTTGATGATAGTTAAAAAAGAGATTTTCCAAAAACTTTTCAAATAATTTAGGCATAGGAACAAAAAATGGTACAATGAATCGGGTTTTTTGATATTTCAAATTCTTAATTCCAATGTTTTTGATGATTAATTTTGCCAAATCATGCGGTTTCCCATATCTACTGTTTAATCTAGTGTATTGGATTTTTCTAAAATCATTTACAATGATTTGTTTTTCTCCAATTTGAGAATCAATTTGATGAATTAGTTTCTGAATTCGTATTTTTCGTTGAGGAAATTTTGTTAAGATTTTACAGATCTTTAAAGTATACAAAATTATTTGATTCTCTAAATTGTTTGATGTAAATTCATCGTATTCACAATTAAATTTCATATTAAATTTTAAATCATTTTGAATCTGATTCTTTAACAAAATTCTACCTTTAAGAAATGAGACATCATTATTGTGTATTTGATACGAACGATACAATCCTTTTTTAATTAAAATTCCACATGTTTGAACAAATGAGTTAATTACAAATTCTAATGGTTGGGACACTCCAGGATTAAATCTAATTTCATCATCTGATTCATCAATTTCTAAATCATATGAAAAATCAATCATTCGTCCTAAGTTTTCTAATTTAACAAATTTTGGACCAACATACAAAATAAAATTTGTAAATTCTCTAGCACCAACAAACCAATCTGCTGAAATTTTTATTCCAGTAGTACTCTGTGAAATTTGAATCTTGTAATCTTCTTCTAATTGTTCACAAATTTTTTCTTCTTCTTTAAGAATGGATAGCTTATCTCCAACGAAATGAATTTTTTCATATTCCTTTAATTCTAAAATAGGTTTTCCTTGCTCTGTCTTTTCTAATTGTTCTAAATTTTTAATTTGGATCAATTACAATTCCAAATGCATCTTTTAATGTTGTTATGAAATTCTCTGGTTCTCCTTGCCAATCCTCTTTTACATTTCTATGAAGACTTTCCCAATTGATGAATTCTCCACCTAAAATCTCTTTTAGTGATTCTTCATCATCATAAAAATAATCTCGTAATAATGGTATGATGTCGGTTGCAAAAACAAACTGAAGGTCTCTAGTAGAATCTATTGATTTTCCACCATCCATAAAATATGAATGACCAATTTGATTATCTCTTGAACCATTAATGATAATTCGGTCATTAATTTTCTCAAGTATTGTGCCTAATGGGATGCCAGATGATGTCCGTTTAAGCAATGATGAATCAGGCATTATTTCTACTAGACTAAATCTTCGTTTTAGTGCAGCGTCCATATGAGTAAGACTTTGATCAGCCGTATTCATAGTTCCAATTATGTATACATTTTTTGGAACACTGAATGACTTGCCGGAATAGGCCAAGAAAACATCACTATCTCTTTTATCATTTTCAATAATGGTAATTAATTCTCCAAAGATCTTTGAAATATTTCCACGATTAATCTCATCTATAATTACAACAAATGGTTCTTCAGAGCGCCTAGCTTCATCACATATTTTTTGAAAGATTCCAGGAATGATAGGATAAGTGATGCCATCACACGTAGCTTTTGGTCGTATTCCCTCAACAAAATCCTCGTAACCATATGATTGATGGAAAGTAACTAACTGTGTACGTAAAATTATACCCCATTCGGATTCTATTTTTTCAACTAATTTTTTAATATTATCTATATCTGCTATCCTGCTCAATCCTTTCGTGGCAGGCAATCCATCCATTCTTGATATCATTTGTTTTCTTTCCACTTTTTTTATTATTTCAAATTCAAGACGTTTTTTCCAAATAATTTTGCCTGCAGCAATTTCATCTTCAAAATGGGGTTTAGTAGAATCAAATAATTTTGTAATTTTTCCAATTCCAAAATATCCTACAACATCATAAGGTCCAAGATCATCACTATTATTTTGTAATATTACATAATCCCCAACTTTCATTAGATTGTATTGACTAAGATTACTCGGTACATCTGTTGTTGCCCATTGAGGCATATCTCTAGAAAGATTTGGACCCCAATTTGACCACGGCCCTTTTAACATAAAAAAGTCTGGTAAATTATTCTCTTTTTGGAATTCTTTAGCAATTTCTTTTGCGGTGAATGTTTTACCTGTACCAGGAGGACCGTACAGAATTATATTCTTTTTACGCCTAAGAATATTTAAGGTTCTAGAATAATCTGTATCCTCATCGGTTTTCTGTTCAGTAGAAGTCACAGTTGTTTTACCAACAATATCTTCATAAATCTTTTTTGTGATTTTAACCATTGCATGTTGATTATTGAAATTTTCAACATCTTCAATTTGCTCTTGTATTAATTCAGTTCCATGTTTTAAAAATTTTCCATCTAATTCAATTGAATCAGATTGTTTTTTAAAAAATGTATAATCATCATATATTAAATTCCAATCTTCATTCTCTTTTACAACTTCAATGTCTTTAACTGTTCCATACCCCCAAAAATAATATTCTCTATTATATTTAGTAAACCAAATCGTTTTTGTACCTGGCCCTGCTTTACGTAATTTTTTCTGATTTGGAACGGTATTTCCAAAATGATATTTATTACCTTCAACATCATCCCAGGGGGAATCTACATTATGCCTTAAAATAAAATACTCGTGTAACTCCTTTTCTGGATAAATTCTTTTTTCACACTGTTTTGTAATTTCAGCTTTTTCTCCAGTAGTATATGATTCAAAATCTAACAGAGAAATTAAATTATCTTCTTCTGAAACGATCTTATTTTTTTGCAAGACTCCTGAAATTATATTTAATGTACTTGAATTAATTGAATCATTATCAGGATTTTCCTTTTGCAACTCAGTAATAATTTCACTTTTTTCTGCAATACCATTTGAAGTTTGATTTAAAAATCTAATAACAACAGATTGGTAATTTTTTTCTTCCCCATGTGCCCTATCAGGATTCATTCCCGAAATAATATATTTTCTTAAATAATCATATGTCATTTCTATATTACCGATTTACCCACGATATTTTCTATATCAAGTTTATTTTAAAGATTATTCAAAAAAAGATCGGTAAGCCATTTTGCCCACAAACATTTGATAAAATAAGCAAAAAAGAACATCATTGCCACCAAAAAAATTCCTAGATGAATTGATTAATAGAAATAAAAATTACCATAGTAAAATCCCAATGTTAGATACATCATTAGTATTGCTAGGTGAAAATAATGAAAAAATTATTAGAGATCATTTTGAGAATGCAAAATCTCACGGATATATTGTTTTGAAAGATTTTCCAAAAATCCAATAAAAAATTAAGAATTTGCTATTGATTCTAATTTTGCTTTTATTGGATCTTTAGATGTTAAGTCATATTCTCTTTTCTCGACCATTAGGAGTTGTCTAATCATATTACCATGATGAATTAAAACTGATCTGAAATCATTATGTGATGGTCTATCTAATTCATGAGGATCATATCCAGGCGTTTCAATTTTTGTTAGAAGTTCTTTAGGCCATGTATCCTTTCGATTTTTATTAAATAGAAAAATAAATCGATCCAAAGAAATTTTTGCTAATTCTAAAAATTCTAAAGGTACAGAGTCTTTATTATTCAAATCTCTCATAATTTTGATTAATTTATTTTCACATTTTATTCTTTCATCTTTTTTTAATTCTTCCATATTGGTTCCAATCAAATCAAGGATAAAATATCTAACGATCTCTTTATGTAAAATTTGTTTTTCATAATAATGTGTATCAATTTTTTTCCTATGTTCTCGTCCCCATTGTAAATCTAAGGAATTAAGCATATACATGAAGATGTGGGGCATAATTAATTCACGGATTTTCCTATTCTCAAAAATTTTATTGTAATATGTGTGATCAGTTCCGTGAAACAACTGCCTATCAGGCATTATTGCCCACACAGGATTAGAAATATCATATGCAAGAAATGCCCTTGAAGTTTTATTTTTATCCAGTAATCTTATTTTGGTGACTCTATCTTTAATTACATCAGACGCATTTTCATAACCTGCAGTTTGTCTCTCCCAATAAAATTCAGGGAAATCAGTTCTACATTGAGACACCAATGCATTCATCTCATTTCTATTTGAAATTCTATCAACAGGCTTTACAGGATTTTGTGTATTAGTTGCATCAGTGATATTTTGTGCCTCAACTTCTGATGATGTTTGATGAATTTTGACAGATACAAGTACATCATCATCTAATATGACTTTAGGATTATGTTCAGCATTTTCTTCTAAACAAAATGTTGTTTGACGTCCATTAACAATTTGCAAATCTTCAATCTCAACTCTAGATTCCCCCTGAATCTTTTCCAATTTTTTACAAACTCCAGTGACTCCGTTATTTAATTTCCAAAATTGTTTCTTTTTATCATGATCCTCCAGCACTGTGGTCATTCCCTTAAATGCATCATTACGTTTTGACAGAGATTTTCTAATGTTTAATTCAAACATCATAGGATATTTTTTTACAAGGGAAACTAATTCGGAAGCCTTTACAAAACCAATAATGGATGGGTTGTTTGTGAGTTTATCAATTCTCTGTAAGGTAAATTCGTCAAAAGCCATCGATAGTTGTTTAGTTTTAGGACGTACTAGATCAGCAATAATATTATCAATTGTAATTACATCAAATTCAATTTTGGGCCCCATTGTATTTTGTAATCTTCTAGTAAAATGAGGACTTGTTAATAATTCATCGACTTGTTCGTTTAATGTTCCAGCAACAATGAAAATCATTTTTTTCCTAAAGGGAGCATTTTTTCCTTTCTTTTCTTTGAATAATTTAGAGTGTTTTTGAAAGATGTCATTTGCAGTATTTGGACATTCCTGCAAATAATCTAATGTTAATCCAAAAGTTTCCATAGTAGATCTTTCAATAACCTGATCAAATGTTTCACTAAATTTTACCTGCCCCCAAACCATAAAGGATTCATCGTCATCTTTTCCTTCATGAAAATGGAAGAAATCAGTATCATAATCATTTTTGCCTCCAACTTCTATAATCCCATTAATAGTTTCATCTATGTCATCAGCATTATCGATTTCCAGATAATGTTCACAAACCCATCTGACAAATGAGTTGTACAAAGGTTCATTCTTATTTTCTTTTGAAATACGATCAAGCTTTGATAATAATTCATTTTTTATAGATTCTTCAAGCAATAGAAAACATGAAAGTGATGCGTTTATTAATTTATTCTACATTATAACTTTTTTTTAAAATCAATCAGCGATCTTTTCTAAATAATATGCAAATCAATTCAAATTATGAATCTAATAAGACTATACTCTAATTTTTGCTATTGATTCTAAAGCATTCAAAATCTCATCAATTGCAAAATCAATCTCCTCATCAGTGTTGTATCTATTACAGCCAATTCTAATGGAGTTATGTGCCTGATCTTCCGATAATCCTAACGCCAAAAGCACATGAGATGGTTCCACTAAATCACTAGTACATGCAGATCCTGCAGAAATTGCCAACTTTTTTGAAACTGTATTAATTATGGATTTACTTTGTACTCCATCAAATCTAATATTCAAATTATGAACCAACCTGTTTGTGAGATGGCCATTTAGTTTTCCTCCAACTGCTGAAAATTTCTCCAACATTGTATCAGTCCATTTTTTATATTTTTTATTTTCAGCATCCATATCATCAATTGCAATCTCTACTGCTTTTGCAAATCCAACTATCCCTGGAACATTTAATGTCCCTGAACGAATGTTTCTCTCTTGTCCTCCACCATACACAATAGAATTAATTTTAACACGAGGCATTATACTTCTAACATACAGTGCCCCAATTCCTTTGGGACCATAAATTTTATGAGAAGACATTGACATTAAATCAATATTCATTTTTTTAACATCAATTGGAATATGTCCCAAAGCTTGTGCAGCATCAGTATGAAACAGTACATCATATTCATGTGCAATTTTACCAATCTCTTCAATATTTTGTATGGTTCCAATCTCATTGTTTGCAAACATTATAGAAATCAATACAGTCTCATCAGTGATTGAGTTTTTCAATTCATCCAAATCTACACTACCATATTCATCAACTGACAGATACGTTACTTTACATCCATTATCCTCCAAATGTTTTGCAGTATCTAAAATTGCATGGTGTTCAGTAACACAAGTAATCAAATGATTCCCCTTACTCTTGTTTCTCTCCATCACCCCAGTTAGTGCCAAATTATCAGACTCTGTAGCCCCTGATGTAAAGATAATCTCATCAAT
>Ga0233434_1002298_pt1 | contig 17004 bp, 12 predicted proteins | sample SI_122_August201_4_FD_182738 | JGI IMG/M metagenome (GOLD analysis project Ga0233434, IMG submission 182738) | Seawater microbial communities from Saanich Inlet, British Columbia, Canada - SI_122_August2016_120_MG | ecosystem: Environmental > Aquatic > Marine > Inlet | place: Canada: British... | reverse complement strand
GCATGGGGTTTGCGAGTGTCTCAGGGAGAACCGGGCACGTGCTTACCCCTCCGTGCCGGAGTCACGGATTCGCAGCCGCCCACGAATACTGAGGAAGGCACGATGAATGTCCATAGCCTGCCAGGCCCGCGCCTCTCGCTGCCGACTGCGCCGCGAAGCTGCCCGACGACGCCGCCTCCCGGGGCCCCGCGGGCTGTGGCGGATGAGGACCAAGGGCCCCCGTGTCCCGCTGCGGACCCGCAGCGCTCCTACGGTCAGGCCGCCAACCTGAACGCGTCTGAGGCCCAGCTGCGCTGCGTCAACCTGCGGCTGCGGCAACTGGAGAAGCAGGCGCCGGAGCCGGCACGGGACAGACGGCCCTGGCCTGGAGTCACGGCGGCCCTGCAGCGCCTGCATGGGAGCCGCGCTCGATTGGCCAAGCGCGTGGCGCGCCTGCGGCACGACGTGCAGGGGGGTCTCGAACGCGCCGAGACCATGGCCGACCGGTCGGCGGCGAGAGTGTTGGCGCAGGGTCTTCGCGACCAGTTGAGGCCCGAGGACGCGACGCTCGCCGCTCGCCACCTGGACCCGGACGTAGCGGTAACGCTCCTGGTCCCGGGCTCTTAGCTCGCCTCGGCCAAGCGCCGCCGCATCTCCACCTCCACGGCCTGCAACTCGGCGGACACCGCCTGTAGGTGCTTGTCGATGCCGTCCGCCATCCCCTGAGCGGCGCTGTCCTCGATCTGACGGCAGAGGGCCTGCAGGAGCGGGGCACCCAGCTCGCGAGCACCGCCGCACAGGGTGTGAGCGGCGATCTCCAGGGAGGTCAGATCGCCGGCCGCCAGGGCATCCTGCATGGCCGACAGCCGTTTCGGCGCGTCGTCGAGGAAGACGTCCACGTAGAGCTGCAGGCTGACGCCTCCGGTCGCCTCCCGCGAACGCAGATCCTCCCACACGGCGCGGTCGACGAGGTCCTCTGCCTGGGGATGCTCGGGGGCCGGGCCGCTGTCGGCCGCCTTCAGCACCATCTTGCGCAGCTGCCCCGGCGACAGGGGCTTCGGCAGATAGCCGTCCATCCCGGCCTGGCGGAAGCGCTCCTCGTCGCCCTGCAAGGCATGCGCCGTCAGGGCCACGATCGGCACGTGACAGCCGCTGGCGGCCTCCTCGCGACGGATGCGCTGCGTCGCCTCGACGCCGCTCATGCCGGGCAGCTGCACGTCCATCAGGATGATGTCGTAGTCCCCCTCCATGGCCATGGTGACGGCACACTCGCCGTCGACCGCGATCGCCACCTCGTGCCCCTCCAGCCGCAGGAGGTCGGCGGCGACGATCTGGTTGACGGGGTTGTCCTCCACGAGGAGGACGCGGATGGTGCGCCGCTCCACCGCCTCGAGGTCGAGATCTGGCAGCGGCGGCACGCTCGACTCCACCAGGGGCAGGACCATGGCCACGCGCGTCCCGGCGGCTGGCGCGCTCCGCATCTCCAGGCGGCCGCCCATCAGCTCCACCAGCCGCACGGACAGCGGCAGCCCCAGCCCGCACCCCTCATTCCTGCGCGCCGCGGAGGCGTCGGCCTGCCCGAAGGGCGCCAGCGCCCGCGTCTGCTCCTGTGGCGACATGCCGATGCCCGTGTCGGTGACCGCCAGGGTCAGGCGCGGCCCACCGCCACCATCCGCGCCGGCCGAGACCTGCACCTGCACGGAGCCGCTCTCGGTGAACTTGACCGCGTTGTCCAGCAGCTCACCGAGAACCTGGCTCACACGGCGTCGATCACCCACCACCCACCTGGGCACGCCTGCGTCCACCTGGCTTTCCAGCCACAGCCCCCGGGACTCGGCCGCCGCACGGCGCTCGGCCAGCACCGCGGCTACGAGCCCGTGGACATCGAAGGGCGCCGTCTCCAGTTCGACCATCCCGGCCTCGACGCGCGCCAGATCGAGGACGTCGCCGACCATGTCGACCAGTCTCTCGGTCGAGCTCTCGATCAGCGTCACCCGCTCCGCCTGCTGCGGCGTGAGCTCGGTGCTGCGCAGCAGCTCCGTCAGGCCCATGATCCCGTGCAGGGGCGTGCGCATCTCGTGGCTGACGCTGGCGAGGAACCGGGTCTTGGCGGCATTCGCCGCGTCTCGCTGCATGATCCGCACGGCCATGTCGTGCAACTGCACGCCCAGGTCGTCCAGCTCGGTGATGCAGAGCGGCGGCGGCGGCAGGACGACCTCCTCGTGCCCGACCTCCTGGCTGTAGCGACCCAGCCGCTGCAGCGGCCCCAGCAGGAAGCGGCGCCCGACGATCACCGCCAGCACCGCGACGAGTGCCGAGGCCAGGGCCAGCAGCCCGGCGGCATAGCCGGCCAGGCGCAGCAGCGCCGCGCGCGTGGGGCCGCCGTCGACCTGGTAGCGCAGGGTGACCCCCAGCTCCGCGTCGTCTACCTGCGCCACCGGGCCGTCCACCGGCGTTTTGCCGTAGGTCGCGACGACGTCGTCATGGAGCAGGAGTTCCAGGCGACCACGCGCGGTGGAGCTGTCGCTCAGGTGCCCCAGGCGGACCTGCGCGAGGAGGACGCCTTCGGTACTGCCCCCGTAGGCCACGGGAACGGCGATGGTGCACAGGGCGCCGCCCCCGGTGTCCCGGCTCCAGGCAAGGTCGCGCCCGCCGCCGGCCGCCAGCAGGCGCGACGCCGGGTCCGCGGCGGCGGCGGTGGCGAAGGCGGTGCTGACGTGAATGGGCCGTCCCTCGAAGTCCAGCAGCGCCATAGGGCAGCGTTCACCGAGGAGACGCACGGTCTCCAGGTAGTCGACGATGCTGGCACGACGGCTGTCGGGCTGCATGACGCCCTGCCTGACGATGGGCAGGGAGGCGTAGTCCCGCAGGACCACGGTGCGCTCGTCGACGTAGCGCCGCAGATCGGCCTGCACCAGGGCCAGCTCCTCGCGGGCCGCCTGCTGGGTCTGCCGCCGCAGCAGCGTCGAGGTGCTCGACACCAGCATGACCCCGAGAATGCCGAACAGCACCAGGGAGCTGATCAGTCCGTAGAGCCGCAGGCCGTGGGCCAGCGACATGCGTTTCCGGCTCACGGCCGTCGCCTCCCGGCCGCGGCCTCGATGCCGATGCGCCCCGACGCGTCGTAGCGGGCCATGGTCAGATCGCCGGCTCCCAGGGCTTCGTGGGCGTCGGGCGTTCCCGGCACGTACGGTCCGAAGGGCCGCTCGTAGGCCCTCAGCAGACCTTGGACCGGCTGCCCAAGGTCCTCGAAGGCGGCCTTGACGCGCAGACGCGTGGCGGCCATGTCCGGGCCCCAGCCGCTCTGCTCGAGCGCCGCCCGCAGCAGCAGCGTCAGGTCGTGGGCGTGCACGAACCCGGCCGGCGCCGCCAGGTCTTCGAAGGTCTGCGCCGCCAGCGGCATGGCCTGGCGCGCCGACTCCAGGGCCCGCTGGTGGGCCGGCGTCGGCCCGGAGGCGGGCGTGAAGCGGGTCTGCAGGAACCGCAGGTCCAGCCGCGACAGGCGGTCTGGCCCCAGATCGCGGACGAAGCCGCCGCCGGTGATGCCCCAGTGACTGCGCATCGGCAAGCGCTCCTCGGGCGGCAGATCGGCCATGGCCGCCGCCAGCTTCGCGCCCTCCGGGGCGTTGGCCACCAGCAGCACCACGTCGGCACGGCTGGCCAGCACGTCACGCAGCAGCAGGCGAGCCCCCAGGTCGCTGAGGCCCCAGCTGAACCAGCCGACCCCCGCCGCATGCTCCCCCGCCGCCACCAGGGCGGCCGTCATGGTCCGCTCGTTGCTCTCCCCCCAGCCGGTCTGTTCAAGGAGCAGGTAGGGGCGGGTGTAGCCCTGGGCCAGGGCGTCGCCGACGATGTGGGCCCCGGCCAGGGCGTCGTCGACGGACAGACGGAAGACCCAGTTCTCCCCGGTCGCCGGGCGCGTGATCGGCGCCGCCGCCGCCCAGGGATCCAGCAGCAGCACGCGCCGCTTGTTGATGAAGTCCAGGTTGTCGAGCACCGGCGGCGAGTGCAGGCCGCAGACCATGGCCAGGGCCAGGGAGTCTTCGGCGAAAGCCTCCAGGTGGCGGCGGCTGCGGCGCGAGTTGCCGCGGTGGTCCTGCAGGACGAGCCGCACGGGCCGCCCCGCCAGCGAGTCGCCCGCCGCGCGCAGCGCCGCGCGCACGCCGGCCTCGATGGCCGTCCCCGCCGCGGTCATCTGGGTGCGGTCGGCGCTGACGTAGAGGTGGACGGACCGGTCCTCGGCGACGGCCATCACGGCCCACAGCACGATCAGTGCGCTTGCGGCTCTCACCAACCTTCACTCCGTGGCCAGGCGCGCTCAGGGGCGGCCCGCCGGGGGCTTGGAGGTCGGCAGATCCACCCGGACCCGCGTGCCCCCCTCGGCACGCGCCTCGGCGGTCACCGTCCCGCCGATCAGCCGCGCCAGGCCGTTGACCAGGTCCAGACCGATCCCGCCTTTCTCCTGCCCGGCACCTGCCATGCCCTTGCCGTCGTCCTCGACGACGATGGTCGCCAGGTCGGCACAGCGGTGGAGGCCGACGGCGACGCTGCCGCGCGCGTCGGCCGGGAAGGCGTGCTGCAGCGCGTTGGTCACCAGCTCGTTGACGATCAGTCCCACGGGCAGCATGTCCGGCAGGGACACGTCGGCGGCGTCGATGTCGACGTGCACGCGGATGCCGTCGGGCGTGATCTCCCGCAGGTCGCGAACCAGGGACACAAGGTAGCGCCCCACGTCCGAGGCGGCCACGTCGTGCAGACGGTCGTGGGCACGTCCCATGGCGGTGACCCTGCGGATCACCCGGTCGGTGAGAGCACGCACCTCCTCCGTCCCCGACTTGCGCACCTCCATGCGCATGAGGCTGAGGATGAACTGCAGGTTGTTCTTGACGCGGTGATGGATCTCTCGCAGCAGCCGCTTCTGACGCTCCACGGCCTCGGCCAGCTCGCGGGCCTGCTGGCGCTGCGTCTCCTCGAGGGCCCGACGGCGGCCGACGTCGCGGGCAACCACCACGAAGCGAGACCCGTCCTCCTGCCCCTCCGACACCCGGCTCACGCGCACCTCGACCCACAGGAGCCGGTCGCGCTGATCGTTGATCTGCACGTCGACGGCGGCGGTCTCCGTCGCGGCACCGGCGTCGGCTTCGGCGCTCATGACCGCCTGCAGGGCCGCCTGCGTGGCCTGCGGGTAGCGCTGCGCCGGCGGCAGGGCGCAGTAGGCGCACGGGTCGTGGCCGGTGAGCTCGCGGATCGACGGCGTCACGTAGAGGATTCCCTGGTCCTCGTCCATGGTCCAGACCACGTCCTTCATCGCCTCCGCCAGCAGCCGGTAGCGGCGCTCGCTGGCGACCAGGGCCTCGGTGCGCTCTGCCACCTGCGCTTCCAGACCCAGGCGGTAGCTGGCCAGCTCCAGGAAGACACGCACCTTGGCCAGCAGGACCTCGGGCACGAAGGGCTTGACGATGTAGTCCACGGCCCCCACGTCGTAGCCGTCGAACTGGTGCTGCTCGTCGGCGTAGGCGGCGCTGACGAAGATGATGGGCATCTGCGCCGTGTTGGGGTCGCCGCGCAGCAGCTTGGCGACCTCGTAGCCGTCCATCTCCGGCATCTGCACGTCGAGGATGACCAGGGCGAAGTCGTGCCGCAGGGTCAACTCCAGGGCTTCCTGGCCGCTGTTGGCCCGCAGGATCACGACCCCCGTGTCGGCGAGGATCTCCTCCAGGGCCACGAGGTTGGCGGGACGATCATCGACGATGAGGATCCGCAGCCCGAGACGGGCGCCGGCTGGCGCCGGTGCGGCCTGGTAGGTCATGGGGACACCTTCTTCTTGTAGATCCGCGCCGCGTCGTCAAGGCACTCGAAGCGGTCGGCCACGGACGAGAAGGCCAGACGCTCTGAGTCCCCCAGGCAGAGGAAGCCGCCATAGCAGAGGCTCTCCCACAGCAGTTCGAGGACGCGCTCCCGCAGGGAGTCGTTGAAGTAGATCATGACGTTGCGGCAGAAGACGACCTGCATCTCCCCGAAAGAGCTGTCCATCGCCAGGTTGTGGCGCGCCGTGGTCACCGCGCCGCGCAGATCCTGGGCCATGACGGCGGCACCGTAGTAGGCGTGGTAGTGATCCGACAGGGCACCCTCGCCGCCGGCCGCGTGGTAGGCCTTGGTCCCCTGGCGCAGCACGTTGAGCGCGTAGATCCCCTCCGCCGTGGTGCGCAGGCCGGACTCGTTGATGTCGGTGGCGTAGACCGTGGTCCGGGGCAGGAGGCCGGCCTCCCGCAGCAGGATGCCGAAGGAGTAGACCTCCTCGCCGGTGGCACAGCCGGCGTGCCACACCTTGCAGGTCGGCCAGGTGCGCAGCAGAGGAATCACCTGATGCCGCAGGGCTCGGTAGACCTCGGGGTCGCGGAACAGGCTGGTGAAGGAGACCGAGAAGCAGGACAGCAGGTGGTGGAAGGCGGCCCGGTCGCGCAGGATGCGGGCCGCCATGTCCAGGTAGGTCACCGCGTCGCTCTCCGTGAGGAACAGGTCCAGGCGCCGCCGCAGGCCGGGCCGCGCGTAGTCGCGGAAGTCGTAGCCGTAGCGCCGCAGGATTCCCTCGAGCAGGAGATCGACCTCGATATCCTCGACCGCCTCGCCGCCGATCATCGACACAGCCAGGTCCTCAGGATCGACAGCAGCCGCTCCTCGTCGACCGGCTTGGAGAGGTAGTCGGTGGCCCCCGCCTCGAGGCAGCGGTCGCGGTCCTCCTTCATCGCCTTGGCGGTCAGGGCGATGATCGGCAGCTGCTCCCAGCGGCCGGTCGCGCGGATCCGGCGCATGGTCTCGTAGCCGTCCATCACCGGCATCATCATGTCCATCAGGACCACGTCGATGGCACCGTCGCTGTCGAGCACGCGGAGGGCCTCCTCGCCGTTGACGGCCTTCACGGCCTCCAGGCCGTGGGCCACCAGCAACCGGGTCATGGCGAACATGGTTCGCATGTCGTCCTCGGCGACGAGAACGCGCTTGCCGCGCAGCGGGGCATCCGACGAGTGCAGGTAGTGGATCGCCTCACGGGTCGCCTCCGGAAGCTCGCGCACGACCCGGTGCAGGAACAGCGCCACCTCGTCGATCAGACGCTCCTGCGAGCGGGCGTCCTTGAGGATGATGGAGTCCGCGTAGTTGCGCAGGTGGGCCTCCTCCTCGCGCGTCAGCTCGCGGACGGTGTGCACGATCACCGGCGGCAGAGACACCTCCTCGGCAACCAGGGTGCGCAGCAGCTCGGTGCCCTCCATATCGGGCAGCTTGAGGTCGAGGACCACCAGGTCGAAGCCGGCCTCGCGCAGGCTGGCGATGGCCTCCTGGCCCGTGGCGGCGGTCTCGATCTTGACGTTGCCGTTGCCGATGTGGCGCACCACTTCGTTGCGCATGATGGCGTCGTCCTCGACGACCAGCACCCGCTTGACCGTCTCCGGCGCCGAACGCTCCAGGCGTGACAGCACCGCCTCGATGTCCTCCACCTCCAGCGGCTTGTGGGCGTGCCCCACCGCCCCGGCGCGCAGACCGTCGGCGCTGGGCTCCTGGGCGGACATGATGTGCACGGGTACGTGGCGGGTATCGACGTTGTGCTTGAGGCGGTCGAGGACCTGCCAGCCGTCCAGCCCGGGCAGCTGGATGTCCAGCAGCACACCCTGCAGCTCGTGCTCGGCGGCCAGCTCCAGGCCCTCCTCGCCGGAGGTGGCGATGAGGCACCGGAAGCCCCGCGCACGCACGAACTCGGCCAGCGTCGTGGCGAAACGCACGTCGTCCTCGATGACGAGGATCACGCGGTCCCCCGGAGCCAGGGCCTCGCGGTCGTCGGCGACGGCGGCGGGGCGGCCTGCCGGTGCGGGCGCAGCCGCCGGTGCGGGTGCAGCCGCCGGTGCAGGTGCAGCCGGCGGTGCCGGTGCAGCCGCCGGTGCCGGCGCCAGGGCGAGGGGCAGGACCAGGGTGAAGGTGGAGCCCTTGCCCACTTCGCTCTGCAGGTCGATGCGGCCGCCCAGCAGCGCCGCCAGCTCGCGCGAGATCGACAGGCCCAGGCCGGTGCCGCCGTAGCGGCGCGAGTCGCCGCCGTCGGCCTGCTGGAAGGCCTCGAAGATGAGGTCGCGCTTGTCCTCGGGGATGCCGATGCCGGTGTCGCTCACGGCGATGTCCAGCCCCGGGGCGGTCTCCCCTCCGCCCGGCGCGAAGGTGACGGTGATGCCGCCCTCCTCGGTGAACTTGAGGGCGTTGCCGATCAGGTTGCGGCAGACCTGGAACAGCCGCTGGGGGTCGGTGACGACCTGCTCCGGCACGCCGGGGGCAAGGACGACGGCGAAGTCCAGCCCCTTCTCCCGCGCCATGTGCCCGAACTGCGACTGCAGGCTGCCGGCAAAGTCGGACACGACGATGTCGTCGGGACGGATCTCGGTACGGCCCGCCTCGATCTTCGACAGGTCGAGGATCTCGTTGATGAGGTTCAGCAGGTCGCTGCCGCTGTCGTAGATGATGCCCGCCGCCTCGACCTGGTCCGCCGTCAGGTTGCCGTCGCCGTTGTCGCGCAGGGAGCGCGCCAGGATCAGCAGGCTGTTGAGGGGCGTGCGCAGCTCGTGCGACATGTTGGCGAGGAACTCGGACTTGTACTTGTTCGACAGCTCCAGGGCCTCCGCCTGGCGCGCCAGCTCGCGGCGCGCCTCCTCGACCTCGGCCTTCTGACTCTCCAGCAGGTCGTTGTTGCGCCGCAGGACCTCATAGGAGGACTCCAGCTCGTCCTGCTGCGCCCGGATGCGCTCTTCCGAGTCGCGCAGGCGCTCCATCTGCGCCTCCAGCTCGGCGTTGGCCGAGCGCAGCTCGTCCTGCGACTGCTCCAGTTCCGCCGCCTGCGCCTGCAGCTCGTCGTTGCTGGTGCGCAGCTCCTCCCCCTGCTGCTGCACCAGCCGCTGCGCCGCCGCCATCTGCAGCGACGTCGCGGTGTCGCCGGCGGCCTGCTGCAGGTAGTCCGCCTGCACCCGGGTCGGCGAGTGCAGCAAGCCGATCTCGACGACGCCGCGCACCTGTCCTTCGAAGACCAGGGGCAGCACGCAGATGGCCCGCGGCACCGCGTCGCCGAGGCCGGAGACGACGTGAACGTAGTCGGCCGGGACCTCGTCGATCTGGATCAGCGTCCGCTCCAGGGCCGCCTGGCCCACCAGGCCTTCGCCGAAGGCGAACTGGTTGGCCAGGCTCTTGCGACGCTGATAGGCATAGGACCCCAGCAGGCGCAGGACCGGCTGCCCGTCGGCGGCGTCCTCGGCGACGTAGAAGGCACCGACCTTCGCATCCAGGTAGGAGGCCATCTCGCCGATCACGGTGGCCGCCAGCTCGGCCGGGTCGGTCTTGCCCAGGATGATCTCGTTCAGACGCTGCAGCCCGGTCTGCAGCCAGAGCTGCTCGTCCGCCGCGGCCCGGGCCTCCCGCAGGGAGGCCTGCATGCGGGCGACGCCGGCACTGATCTGGCCCATCTCGTCGCGGCCGCTCACCGCCACCTCGCCGCTGAAGTCGCCGGCGGCGATCCGATCCGTGGCCCCCACCAGGCGCCGGGCCGCGTCGGTCACGGTGCGGCCGACGGCAAAGGAGACCCCGAAAGCGCCCAGCAGCGACGCGAGGATGAGCAGGCCGTTGCCGTAGACGCTGTTGCGGTAGGCCTCGTCCGTCTCCAGCTTCGCCGCTGCCAGGGCCTCCTCCTGCAGCTCCGTCACTGCCATGGCGGCCTGCTCGGCGGCAAGGCTGCTGCGCCGCGCGGCGCCGCGGCTCCACTCGAGAGCCATGTCCGCCTCGTCGGTGCCGGCGAAGTGGATGACCTCGCGCAGGTCGGCGACGTAGCGCTCGGCGTTGGCCCGCAGCTCGCGCACCAGCGTCTCGGCTTCGGTGCCGGCGGAAATCTCGGCCAGCAGTTCCAGCCGCGTGCCTATGTGGACGATGACCTCGGCGGCAGCCGTCGCCTGGGAGTCACGCCGGGCGCGATCGGACTCCAGGAGGATGTCCTTCTCGAGGGTGCGCAGCTCCTCGATGTTGCGGTGCAGGCGGGCGCTGTACTTCACCGCCGTCACGCGGCGATCGACGATGGTGTTGAACCGGTCGTTGAGCTGCCCCAGGCCGCGCAGGCTGCTGCCGATGCCGATGACGGCCAGGGCTGCCAGCCCCACGAAGCTGAGGGCCAGCTTGCGGCCGATGCGCATGTTCGCCAGGAACTTCATCGTCGTGTCTCCATGGTGGTGTGAAGCTGCTGCGGCGGGGTGCCGGTCGGAAGATCCAGGGCCGGCGAGACCCCCTCGCAGCCGCGTCGCCGCAGCCATCGCCGCAGCCATCGCCACTGCCCGACACCGCGGCTCACGGCGGCGCCTGCAGTTGAGGAGGTTCCCCGGCCCGCCAGTGGAGGCCCTGCACCTGGCGGCCCAGGTCCAGCGTCTCGGAGCCCAGGCGGACGCGGCTGCCGCGCTCCATGGCCCCATCGACGCGCACGAAGCTCGCCGGCGGCGCGACGACGCCGTCCAGCAGGGATCGGCGTTCCTGCAGCCGCGCCCGGTGCGCACGCAGGGCCGCGGCCAGCAGCCGGGCCTGGCGCTGCAGCACCCTGCGCTGCAGGCCGGTGGTGGCCTGCAGGCGCGTGCGCAGGGCCTCCAGGTCGAGCCCGTCCAGCCCCAGGCGCCGGGCGACGCGACTCACCTCCCGGTGACTGTCGTGCAGCCGCCGGTCGAGGTCGTCCAGCGTCTGCACCTGAGCGGGCGCGATGCCGACGGTGAGGACCGACCCGCGGCCGTCCCCGGCCCCGACGTGCTGTGCGTGGATGCCCGTGCACGAAAGGATGTCGGCGCCGACGACGCGGGCCGGGGCCTCGCTGCCCGCCACCCGCACTTCGCCGTGACAGCGCAGCACGGCGCCCTGGACATCGCCGTCGACCACGGTTCTGCCGGCGACGGTGACGCGGGACAGGAGGACGCCGGCCACCTGCAGGTCGCCGGCGACCTCCACGCAGGTGCCGCGACCGCGGATGGAGCCCCACACCACCAGGTTGCCGCCGATGTGCGCCTGCACTCCGTCGGCCACGTCGCCGGCGACGACGGCATCGCCGCTCACCGTCACCCCCCGGCGCAGTGAGCCGCGGACCTGCAGCGCACCCTGGTGCCGCAGGGCGCCGTGCGTGTGATCGACGTCACCGTCGACGACCAGCACCGGCTCGATCCCGACGATGCCGTTGCGCAGGGTGCACAGCCCGTCGCAGGCAGCCAGGAAGATCTCCTGGTTCGGGGTTTCGGCGTGCCGCAGGTTGCGGCCCGCCTCGCGGGCCTCACCGGTTCCGTCGACCACGGCGCCACCGCGCAGGTCGCGGCGGGCGATGACCGTGCCCCGACGGACGGGTTCGAGGCTGGCCATGGCCTGCCGCGCCTGCGCCGTCAGCACCAGGGGACCGGACCGAACCGGCGTCGCCGGCGGACGGGCGGCGCTCAATGCAGCAGACCCTCCAGTCGGTCGAGGTCGAGATCCTCGTCGGCGGCGGCATCGCGGAGCCGCTGCGCGGAGAGCAGCAGGCCGGCCTCGCGGGCCAGGCGGCCCAGCAGCTCGGGGTCCAGCGCCTCGGCCTGCGCGCGCGGCTGAAGGTAGAGGATCGCCAGCAACCGCTCCCGGTAGGCCACCGCCTTTGCCGCGCCGACCTCGTCAACGGCCCAGTCCCGATCCTCGGCGTCCTCACCGGCCGCTTGCTGAAGCTGCAGCACCGCGGCGGGCAGCTCCTGTCTCCCGTCCGTCGGCGGCCGCGACGCCCGGATGGCGCCGCCGGCATCCGTCAGGTAGATCTGCACCTGCACCGGCATCACCACGTCGGCGATGGCCGACTCCGCCACGCGCGCGGCCTCGTCCGCGGTCTCGCACTCCAGTTGCCCGCGCATGAGCTGCTCCTGGGCCTGCAGCTCCGCGACCTGGGCCTCCAGGCGCTGCAGCAGCCGGGTGCGCTCACGCTGCCAGTCGGCGTGGGCCAGGGTCATCTGGATGGCAGCGGCCAGCTCGCGCTCGACGAAGGGCTTCAGCAGGTAGGCCCAGGGCAGGACCTGCTGCGCCCGGCTGAGGACCTCCTGGTCGGCGTAGGCGGTGATGAAGATCACCGGAATGCCGAAGCGCTCGCGGATGTCACCGGCCGCGTCGATACCGTCGCCGGTGCTGTTCTCGAGGTTGATGTCCATCAGGACGAGGTCCGGCCGCGTGCGTTCGGCCATCTGGACGGCGCGTTCCCGCGTCGGCGCCATGCCGACCACGGTGTGCCCGAGATCCATGAGCACACCCTCGAGGTCGACGGCAGTCAGGACCTCGTCCTCCACGATCATGATCTTGGCTGTCTTCTGGTGCGTCACGTGTCTCCTGTCGGCTCCCTGGACGGGTCTCGCGCGGGCAGCGCGCGACACCTGGCACTTCGGAAGTGCAAAAGGGGTGCCAGTCCCTCTGCCCCGGCTGCGACGGCGGCGCACAGGGGGACGACGGGCCGGCTCGTCGTCTCCAGCCGACAAGCGCCGCCCCGCTGTCCACAGCAGGCGACCTCCCGTCAGGTCACCTGTGCCCGGGGCACGACAACCCTGACCCTCGTCCCCGGCTCCGCGGCGGCGATCGACACCGCGCCGCGCAACTGCGTCACCAGGGAGATGACCATGGTCATGCCCAGCCCCATGGACGGACCAGGGGTGACGATCCCGATCATCTCCGGCGGGCAGCCGATGCCGTCGTCCTCCACCGTGACCGCGAGATCTCCGTCGACGACTTCGGCGCGCAGCCGCAGCGTGCCGCGTCCCCGCGGGAAGGCGTGCTTCAGGGCGTTGGTGGCCAGCTCGTTGGTGATCAGCCCCACGGGAACGGCCTGCGGCAGGCCGATTCTCATCTCCGCGAACCGTCCGTCGACGGTCACCCCAGGCCGCAGCTGCCGCAGGTCGGCAGTGAGTCCGGTGAGGTAGCGCCGCAGGGAGACGGTGCCCGTATCGTCGTCGTGGTAGAGCCGGTCGTGCGCACGGGCCATGGTCTGCAGGCGCCCGAGCATGGCCTGCAGCTCCGGCTCCTGGGGGGGGGCTCCGCCCGGGTGCCTGCGGATCTGCAGGCGCATGAGGCTGGCGATCAGCTGCAGGTTGTTCTTGACGCGGTGGTGCAGCTCACGGATCAGCAGCTTCTTCTGCGCCAGCGACGCGCCCAGGTCGTCGAGGGTCTGCTCGAGTTCATCCCGCGCTTTTTTCTCGGAGATGCGTCTTGTATTTAAGGTCTCTGCGACCTCGTTCAGGGAGGATGCCAGTTGAGCGAATTCGCGAGAACCGGCGGCCTCAAAATCGGTTCGTAGGTCACCTGTCTCGACTGCTTTCAGGCGCTCTTTGATCCGAAGGACGGGCTTTATCGCCCTTCGGTTGATGAGCACTAGCTGAACGATCAGCAGCCCAATGACGAGAATGGCTATGGTGCTCGCGTTTCGCAGAACGAATGCATTGATAATTGCGTACTCGTAGGCGAGGTCTACTTGTAGGCGAATCTCACCTTGTGAACGGCCATCAAGCTCGATGACGGCAGGAGGCAGTATAAGCACGCTTTCCCCGTCGGCTCGAGGCGTGCGCCATTCTGCAATGACGCGTCCTTCGTCATTCGTGATTTGTAGTAGAGCGATGCTGTGGTCGCCGTCGCCGAGATCGGCGACGAGGTCCGCAAGCAAGGTGAGATCTTCCGCCACCACGGCGTCTTCGGCGGAGACCCGGAGGAGTTCGGTGAGCTGAATGTAGCGGTCCTCGACCTCGGACTCGAGGTATCGAGTTTGAGTGCCTCGCGACATGAAGAACGTTGCCACCGCAATTAGTACTGTGGCGATTGCAAAAACCCGAATCAGGTAGTTGGAAAGGCTCGGTAGCTTTGAGTAACTCTCGGGTGATTTCAAGGGGAGTTTCCAGGGGAAAGCGCGGTAAGACCAAGTGCTCGGACTTCGTCCCAATCCGAATCCTCCGCCGCAGCCCAACCTTTGAATTTGATGGGATCAAGCAGGTCGGGTCTCGCTTCTGGTGACGTGAGTGTCAGGAGTGCGTCACGAATCTTTTTGACGTTTTCCTCCGGTACGCGTGGGTGCGCGGCGAATGCGTGAGGTGTGAAAAGATCGGTGGTCCACGCAATACGTAGCTTTTCACGAATTGCGGGGTCCGTCGCTTTGAAAGTTCGTTTTACGCCTCCTCCTGCCGGGTAGAGGCCGTCCGCCACGGCTTTGTAAACAGAGTCGTGGGTGCGGACATAAACGGGCGTAATCGGGATGTCACTCCGGGTGAAATGAGCCCGAGTGAGGAGGGAAGCGGCGAATGCAGCGGGAGAAGGGAAAGCCAATTCGGCACCTTCAAAATGGGACAACGGATTCTCGGGGCTGTCCTTGGGGACGACGATAATGCCCTGGATTCGCTTGTCTTTTTGTCGTGCGACGGCGCGATAGCCGGGGGCCTCTGCGTAGACGACATAGTGGTAGGGGTTCATGTAGGAAAGGTCGTAAGCTCCCGCAGCGCAGCGCTCCTCGAAAATCGGAATGGACGAGGCGGTCTTGATGTGGACCTTCAGGCCTGTCGTTTCTTCTAGGAAGCGAGCCAACGGCCCCCAGTTTCGCTCGATGTCCGCGGGAGATTGCTGTGGAACGATACCGAAAGAGAGCGTATTCGAATCGCCGCCAGTGTTTTCACTCGGAAGAATCGTCAGTTCACCGTCTTCAGGTGCGGTTGGGACACAGGCAAGGATCCCGCTGAGAAGGATGGAGAATGTTGAAATTAGGAGGCGAATCATAGTGCAAACATCATGCGCGTGAAGCAGTAGGTCTGAAGGTCATCGCCCGCCATTTCCTTGCCGACTCCGAGTGGTTGAAAGAGCGATAGCCCGCCGTCGATCTTCATGTGTTTTCCTGCCTTCCAAGCGATTCGCGCGTCGACTTCAGCACCGAGGGTAGCGTCCTCGTTGCCTGGCTTCCAGCCGCTCCCCTGGAGTTTGCCCCCGTTTCGCATCCAGGGACCCTCAGGGTTGGTGAGCTGGAAGAAGCTGCCGATGAGTTCAACGTGAAGATTGTTTGCTGGCTTGGCGAAGAGCTCAGCGGCCATGTGTCGGCTGTTTGTCGCAGCCACCTGGTCGGCGAGGCCTCGATAGTAGTGGTTGCGACCCCATTGAAGATCAAGGGTGCGGTTTACATCACTCGTACAGGTGTCAGACCCGGCTTCCTCAGTACAAGCGTGGCCTGAGGACTGGTCAAAGCGCAGGGCAATGCCTGGTGAAAGCGGTAGGTTGAGTCGCTGTTCAACGCGGGCAATGATGCTGTAGGCCTGGCGTGGCGTACCCGAGACGTCTCCGATCTGAACCAGCGTGTTCAGGTCTAAAGCAGTTTGGTTGTAGTCAACGACGAGACGGGCTCCAGGACCCACCCATTGATCATGGCGATCTGGACTGGCCTCGCTCGGTCCACCGTACTTTGCCAAGACAAAAAGCGAGGGCTTTACGACGCTGAATCCTTTGAGTGTAGCGGTCGCACCTCCGAACCAGTCACCCAAGTCGGGAGGTGTTTCGGCGTCGCTCCAGCCGGTTGAGGACTTGAGCTGAGACGCGAAGGCGTCGACTTCGAGATTGTCCGTTCCGTGGTGCAACCGAACCGCGTCCAGGCTGCGGCCAGCGGGGTTCCAAGGCGCCTTGCTGAGGTAAGCGCCATCGAGGAGATGAATTTCCTGACGGCCAACACGGAGCCAGCCGGTGTTTGTCTTGAATTGGAGGTAGCCTTGATAGGCATGAACCGCGGCCTCGGTACCTGTGGTTCCGGAGCGATCCCCCCATCGACGAACTTCCTGCAAGTCGACGCGCCCGCTGATTCCTCCCTTTGAGGCTTCAAGGCCCGCACGGATTCCTTGTTGGATCTGCACAGAGGTGTCGTCAGCCCCGGCCCCAAAGGCCGGGTTAGCGCGGACGTTTGGTCGCAAATGGACGGCAAGGTGTGGGGTTGTTTTGACGTCATCGGCTGCGTGGGCAGACCCGGCAATTGAAGAAAGAACAAGCGGAAGCCAAATCATAATAGAATGCCTTTTAATGTGTGCGTCAGGGGGAGTCTATAAGGGGTTCCGCCTGACGTGGTGAAGTGTAAAGTTCGTGAATCACAGTCCTGAGCCATCGAGATCTCAATCTGTGACGAAATTGGTAATAAAAGGCGTGTCCGGTTCGTTGGCGTGAAGACAACTGAAAGCGGGGTTTCCCGGCAGTCGATTTTCGCCGTGATTGCGAATTGTAGTCTGAGCAAACCTGTTCGATGTGGTAGGTTTTCGTTCTGATTGAGCAAGCTACGATTATAGAGGTTTCAGTGCGTATTACTCTTGTTTTTCTTCTTGTCGCAACGATCGGGTGTGCCAAAGACGATGACTCTTTCGGACCCTCAACAGTAATCAAAGACACGCACACGGAAGAAGTCCATGTCTATGCGGCTGAGGACCTCGCGGCTTTTGCACCCTTTGGTAAAAGGGTGCAGTTGGATTGGACGGACGCATCGGAGGACGAAGAAGGCTACCGTATTGCTCGCTCGTGTACTCCAGCAGACGGTGCGGATGCGGACGGCTTCTGTGTCCTTGTTGAAATCGATGCGGACAGTGTGCGCTATCAGGATCATACGGCCCAATCGGGCCAGACCCACAGCTATCGGGTCACAGCCTATGCTGGTGAGGTCGAAGAAAGCGCCGATGTTGAGGTGGAGACTCCACCCACCATGGAGACAAGCATTCTACCCGAGCCCCAAGGCGCGTGGTTTTTGGGGGAGGAAGGCCAATCAATGGCCATGCCGAGCAGCGTGAATATCGACAGCAATGTTGAATTCGAGACCCTTCGGATCCTGCTTCGATCTGCGGATCCCTATTCGCTTCCGGCGCGATTTGAAGCCGCCGGGCGGATAAGGTGTATAAGCGGGATGATCGTGAGTCCGGTGTACGTTTGGCAAGGGAAATCGTGGTCCTTCGGCCGTCCTGGCCGGTCCCCTCTTGTGTGAACCCA
>Ga0233434_1002290_pt1 | contig 17062 bp, 40 predicted proteins | sample SI_122_August201_4_FD_182738 | JGI IMG/M metagenome (GOLD analysis project Ga0233434, IMG submission 182738) | Seawater microbial communities from Saanich Inlet, British Columbia, Canada - SI_122_August2016_120_MG | ecosystem: Environmental > Aquatic > Marine > Inlet | place: Canada: British... | reverse complement strand
TCGTTTGATTCGTGTAACTCTTTAAGAGTTTAGTTATAATAAAACATAATAACCAACCAACCAAAAGGATTCAAAATGAAGTCCCCATCAAAACAAAAACTTCGCAAAATCATTCAACAGCTTCTAAACAAATCAAAAACCGCTGAACAGATTGGAGATTACTCAACAGCGAGACAATACTCAGATGATGCTTACTTCTTATCTAAAGAGTTGGAAGCTTTAAAAGGTTTCTAGGGTTTATAACTCCTTAAGTGTAACTAATCTCAAATCCATTTATAATAAAACATAATAACCAACCAATCAAAATAAGGATCCTTAACATGGAAAACTCAAACACACAAATCATCTCATCAGAGGAAACAGTTATGTCAAACATTCAAAACATCTTCCAATCTTTTGTTGATAACGGTGGAGAACCCAAAGTTACAGCTTTCAAACGACACCTTGATCAACTCATTAACTCAGATATTAAACCTCTCTGCACTCGATCTGGCAAATCAGCTGATGGTACTGATTGGCGTAGTGAGGTGAAAACCAAGTTCGGAGGTCGAGGAATGAAATGGGTCTTTGTCAGCCTGGAAAATATCCAACCAACTCTCACATCACTCGGCGAGCAAGGAGTTGATACAGAGGATTACTCAAAGTTTATTACAGATCACGGACAAGCTTGGATCAGATTCAGTGGACCACGAATCAATAACGGAGTTAAGGCAGCAGCTTTCGAAGTTCGAACCGGAGGATCTACCCTTGATCACCCAAAACAACTTCACTACATCCCTCTTCATGATTTGGACGATGCGATCAGTTTTATAAATACAACTCCTCACTCACTCAAACTCGAAGAAGTTGCGAAGCCTCAAGAAGTGGAAGAGGAAGCTGTTGAAGTTGAAGCTGTTAATGAGATCGAGGTTGAACTCAGCGAAACTGCAGAAACTCCAGTTATTGAAGAAAGCTACGAGGATATGATGGGTGATCTAGAAGCTCTAATGGATATGGAAAACGAAGAGCTCTAATCCCCAGACCGATACTGACTCGGTGTTACCACGCTTGGTAACGTCGTCCCGCTTCGTGTAACATTTATATACCTTAGATATAATATATTATAAGGCAAAACAAACTAATCAACCACACAATAAAGCAAGGGTAATAACTTGAAAGATAAGTATCTAGATTTGTACGACTACTGGAAGTGTAGAGTTTTAAAAGAAGGATTCTCTAACAATCAGTTCAACGAGCAGCTTCATCGCTTTGTTGATCTAAGCGAAGCAGATGAAATGACGAAAGCTGTAGGTGCTAAGATTACCTATATAACGTTGTTGAAGGAACGACGCGAGTTTAATAAAGTTCAATATGAGATTGAACATTCGTATTGTGATATTTGACTAAAGGGATAGACGATGAGTAAAGATAAAAGACAAAAAGTGTTGAAGTCTACGAAAGCGTTTGGAACTATCTTTCTTGAAATGACGGTATTTATGATTATAGCGATCCTATCAGCATTTATTGCAATGCTGCCTATCTTCGCGACGATGTTTTACTTTGAGCATTACGTTAATGCTGCAGGTTTTCTTATTATGATTGGAGGATATATGTTTTACTTTATTATTGCAGGTTACTACGGGTTTCTTGACGACGTGATGAAAGATCTAAATATAAAATGAGCGATGAGAATACAAACTATGTTGAGCCAATCACGTGGTCACTCCCTGAAGGAGTTGCTGCAGACAAAGAAGCTGAAAATGGGAGACGATATTACCACTATCTTACAGCGTGCAAAACAACGACGCGTAACGGCATTGACATCAAGCCGACTGCAGAAACTCTTGAAATGATCTTCACATCGTACGACCTCTTCGATTGTTCACTCATCGTATCAGAAGGAAGCTATCAAATGGTTGACCCGTTTGATGTGTAAATAAACTTCTCATATATTATAATAAACCATAAGGCAAATCAACCAACCAACAAACAGGATCTACCTTGGATAACAATATATCAGTTATAGAAAATCTCTTCGCTCACCACGACGTCACACTAACTGAAGGCACTAGAAAAGTTTACCAAAATATAATCAGACTATCAGGCATCAGCATCGCTATTACAGAAGCTAAGAAACATATCCACTCTATGTCTCTACTAAATAAACTACAGGCAAGCTTCGACAGATTAAACAATACTCTATCTAAGGCTAACTCAGCCCGCTAACCATAGCGTATCGTCCTCGTCACTTCTGCAAACATTTTGATCTAGCTTTGCGTAGATCTAGTCGCAGCTTTTAATAGATAAATACTACTACAAATAAAACACTTCAAGTGTAACTTTCAAATAACAATATTATAATATACCATAATCCACCAACACACAATCAAAAAGGACTCCAATATGGATATCAATCTTAAAGATCACATCTACTTCAACATCGATTATCGCAGTCTCCCTTCAGGCATCGGCCATATCGTCTTTCCAAACGATGACACAATACTTGTCACAGACGAAGGCTACGGACCAAAAGATATGTCTGAAGCTACACAACAAATCAAAGAAGAGTTTCTCCCAAAATCAGTTTCTCATATCCCCTTCGATACATCAGAACATTATGAAGTTGGTCAAGCAGCACTCAGCACTATCCTTGAACGTTACGACGTTGAATATGTTTATGATACTGAAATGGGTTATGAATACAATGACGGCAACACTACATTCACTCTAGATCAATGGTTAGAGATGAGAAGATAACATGACGTTAGAACAACTCAACAAAGCTATACACAACGAGAGACTTCGTGGCCTGACAGGTAAACTAGAAGATCTCATCAACCAACGCAATAAACTGCGTAAGGACAAACAATGATTCACTTTGTCACATTCTTTCTCGGCTTCTTCATCGGCTACATCTTCGAATTCTCTAACGACAAGTTAGACGAACTTAAAAAGAAACGAGATGACGATTCAGAATCATAACACTACTCACTAATACATAACCCACAGTTAAACTCGAAAGCTGCTATAAATGAAAACAACTATCATAGAAACTCTACTCATACTCTTAGTCTGTATCTCAGGGGGAACATTGTTCTCTCTAAATAAAACTACTAGCAATACAAACGCTCTACAAAGATACGTCAGCACATACTGCAAACCCACTAAAGGCTGGCTATACAGCGCACACTCTATGCCACCTCATAAACGAATGTTCTCCGCTGACAAATACGTCACAATATGCTCCGGCATATTAATGTCTCACCCAGAAGTCTTTGTCAACTAACTCGCTCCCTCATCGATACTGCCCCACCATCATAACACCCTCCCTTCGTCTTCGTCACCTCTAACAACGCTTTGAACTAACTTTCCCCGGGACAGAAGTCTAAAAAAATAGCAAACAGAAACGGAATAAATAATATGAACAGCTTACAAACATACATCACTGTAAATAGCGACTCTTCTCTAACCATCTCAATGTCAGCTGTCTCACACATCATAGAAAACAAAAACAAACACACAGATGATGACGACGTCAACGCCAACGGCACAACTTGGATTCACTTCCACAGCGGCAAATCCGTTCACGTCCGCGAACACTTCGAAGATATCAACAAAGACCTCGAAGACTTCTACCTCTCTTCTTCTCTATAACTAACCAAAAACGTGATTCAACGTTACATCCACTCGTCCCATCATCGTCACTAATCTAAACGCTTTAATCAACTCTTGCGTAGATCTAGTCGCGACTTTTTAATTAACTCTACAACAACACCCCGATGTGTAACTCTGTTCAATCTCATATTATAATATATCACAACCGCCATCCAAAGGATTCACAATGGAATCAATTACAAAAGTTCAATTCTACAATCTACTCATGTCTTGCGATTCAGAACTTCTCAAACTTCCTGAACATATCCGCAATGACATCGAGTCGCTACGTGACTGCACTAAGAATGGAAAAGCTCATCTACTTCTCACTCATCCTAAGGGACAAGACAAATACTTCCTTGACTACGTAGAAGTAGATATGCTGTGCTCTGAAGAGATTGAAGAAACTATACTCCACGCAAAAGAAAACCGTGGACGTCTTATCACTATCTAATAAGTGTAACTCTGCTCTCTCACCTATTATAATATATTATATCAACCTCCCAAAGGATTTACATAATGAATAATCAAATAAGTTTAACTCAATGGAATGAGCTCCTCGAAACTGTAATGAACTCAACTGATACTCAAGCTGCTCTGTCTCACGTAGCACAGCTTCTTGACTACTTTCCCCGGGACAGAATTGAAAAAAAGTGTTAATGATAATGATTATCAAAATCAGTGCGAGCGCTCAGCATAGTCGCAGCCGTGGTAGTAGTGAATCTTAATTAAACCGGACGTTGATCTCTGTTTTAGTTTTGTATTTGCCGTGATAGGTTAATCATGTTTTGTGTAAAGATTAAAACAGGTGGCTTTTTGGCCACTTGTTGTGAACGATTAAGAAAGATATAATAATAAAGGAAGAATGAGATGAAAGAAGTTAAGAATAAGTATAGGAAGTATGTGAGGGAGTGTAATGTGGAGCTTAAGTATAAGGATGGTAGAGAAGAGTATTTAGTGATGGATTTAGATCTTAATGATTCTATAGACGATCAGATATGTGTGAGGTTTGGAGAAGAGAATCTTAAGAGGTGGAGTTGGTTTGAGGTGAATGGTCCGAGTATGGAGGAGTTAAGAGATATGTTTTTTGGAGTGTAAAGAAGATTACTTTTTTATTATAATAAACCATCGGTTGATTTACAAAAGGATTTTTTTTAGAAAGGTTATATGAGATGGCATCGATTCGTACGACGAAGATTGGTGATATGATAGAGATTAAGAAGGTTGCGCAGATTTATGGGCATTGTATTGGTGCTATGTTTCTTACTAATCATAGTGATAATCCTTATTGTAGGTATCCTAAGTTGAGTGATAAGCAATATGTTATACAGCCGGGGACTAAGTTGGCAGTTATTTATAAGGGGAAAGCTGGAACGAAGTTTAGCGAGAGTTATGTTACGGTTGTGCATAATCAGCATGAGTTTGATATAAAGGCTTCGGATTTGCGACGTTTTTGTAAGTAGATTTAAGTGTGTAATTAAGTTTAATCTTTTTATATTATAAATAATAATCAGTAACCAAAGGATTTACAATATGTCTTTTAAAATAAATAATAGCTTGCTTCACGAAATTGACAGTAAGATTGATCTTAAACAATGGAATGAGCTTATGGAGGCAGTGAGGACGAATTTTGTAGTATCGAAGCAGCCTGAAGGTGCTGTTTATGCAGGTGAAGATGCTATTGATAATGGTAGAGTTAATGAGGTACGTTACTTTTGCTACGACAATTATGATCGGTATGATGTTCCAGGACTTGATTTTGTTCTTCATAATGGTTGTTTGAAAGGAATGCTTTCAGTATATAATGGCAGCGAACAAGCTCGAGCGCCGATTACATTTGAGCAAGGGCTTAAGATTGCGCATAATTTCTTTAATGAAGAAGGGTATGATATGTCAGAAGAGATTGTATGTGATTGGATTATGGATGGAAACCCAAGTATTTTTTAATCATGCATCGTTGTTTCGTGTGGTGTAGTAATTGATAATGATTGTCATTTTAAGAAAGAGAGTTTAGTGATGGATAAGATAGATGTAGTTGAAGTAATGATTGGATCTTATTTAGGAACTTTTGCAATGTTAGGGTTTTTAGGTTTATGGGATTTCTTGTTTGGCATGAGAATGAACGAAGTAAGTATGTTAATGGGATTATTTATTGCTACGAGCAGTGCCTTATGTGGTGTTGCATTAGGATTAGGTTTAGCATATTCATTAAGGAGATTCGCATGATAAAGGGATTAAGAGAAGAAGATTTAAAAGTAGTTGTAAAGATAAGTGCTAAGTTAGGATCGGGTTGGGATTTTAGGTTAAGTAATTGGTTAGATGGTGTGCAGTGTAATTGGGAAAAGGGAGGAGTGAGTATGATGTGGCGTAGTGTGGGTTGGGATCGTGAAACAGTGGAGAGGTATGTGTTGAATGGTAGTGAAGTTGAGACGAGGTTTTGTATTGAGGAATTGGTGGGTAAGTGATTAGTTTTTTGTTTTGTTAATGTTGCTGTTTTAATATTTTATGTGTAAATAAGAATATTATTGTATTATAATATATTATAAGGAGGATATATGATGCAACGGAAAAAACGATCTGATAGGAATCATATAATCTACAGGCTCACAAATACTGCAACAGGTAACAAATACATTGGTATTACTGTTCAAAGAGATCAAAAAGTTATTGGTAGTGTAAAGTTACGTTTTAAGCAGCATATATCCCGTTGTAAAACATCTGATAAGCAGTGGTTGTTATATCAGGAAATGAGAAGATATGGTTATGAGAACTTTAGATATGAAGTAATAGAAGTTGTACGTGGTAAGAAACAAACTCATCAAAGAGAAATAGAATATATTAATGTGTATAATCCTCAACTCAACACTAAGAAACAAACAAATAAAAAGGTAGTATAATGAGCAGCATAAATTTTGTACCAGCGCAAACTAAAACACGTTATCAGCGAACATCTTATATGAGTCATAGTATGGAAGGCATCTGTGATTTTGAGGTGCATGGAGGAGATTATTCTGAAAGTGTTGAGGTTTTTCATGAATCTTATATTGCTGCGCGTAAGGAGATGTTTGAAGATATGGGGTGAGGAGACTGGAGAGCATTGGTCTGAGTGTGTGTAAATAAGATTATATTTGGTGTATAATATATCATAAGGTACGTTTAATCATTCATTTAATTTAGGAGATCAGCATGAAAAGCAGATTAGATATTATGAACTTTGTTTTGGATTCAATTGGGATTGATGGAGGCTTTTATAAATGTTTCGAGGGAGAAGGAGATGAGGGTCCAGTTTATTATGGTTCTCCTGAAAAGGATGTTTCTTTTATGAATGAGTTAATGAAAGAGATGATTGAAGAGGGAGAAGATATCGTTTCAGACTATCATTTAACAAAGGGCAAGATTTTATCGATTTCTATTGAAGACTTAAAGAAACATGATTTGATTGGAGAATATCAAATTAAATATCCGCTTATCATGAGAATCATGAGAGAAACTTATAAATAATATAAAAGGAAAACAAACATGTCTAACGCAAAATATAAACCTTCTCATAACGTAACCCGAACCAAAAGAATAACTTGCATGAGTCATGATGTTGAAGGTGTATGTCATTTTGAAGTTCAAGGTGCTGATTACTCTTCCGATATTGAGTTTTTTGAAATGGCATATATTGCTCACCGTAAACAGTTATTTAAAGATATGGGATGGGGCAAGTGGACTAAAGCAGGTGATTTAGGTTTTCAAAACTATCTGATTGTGAAAGAAAACAATCCTTACAGTTTAGGCTATTATGAAAACAAATTTACATACAGGGTATCAGCCCAAATTAAGTGTTGTGGTAAATGGTTAGGATTAGGTAAGTTTACCAATACTTGTAGTAAGTGTGGTGTAGATTATAATGGAAGTGGTCAGCTCTTAGCTCCTCGACAATTTTGGGGTGAGGAAACAGGAGAGCATTGGTCTGAGTGTTATTGATTTGGAAAGAATTATTATGAAGTATATGTTATCGTTATCAGTTATGTTTTCTATTGCTTGCAGCGAAACTGGTTCTGAAAAAGAAGATCAGAAGTATGAATTAGTTTGTAAGCATCCATTAGGGCATATTGTTAGATACCCAGTATCTTTTGATACGTTTTGGAGTCCTCACAACATAAGAGGTGGTATTTTTAGATTTAAGACAACAGACGGCCGAATTGTTAGAAGTAGTTTCTGTCATGGTGAAGCTGTACATTAATCAAGAGTGTAAATAAGATTAATTTCATATTATAATATACCATAAGGTACATTTAATCAATCATTTAAGAGAGAGATATTATGGAAGATTTAGTTATTAAGCTTAATGTAAGCGATAATCCTTGGCTACCTATCTACGAGACTTTTTCTTTTAATCGAATGCTGATAGAGAATATTGCAGCAGATTTTGTTGAGGCATGTTCTGATAAGATAAACTATGAGTCGTCATATCAGTATGACGTTGATATCGCGAGAGTTGCTAAGAAGTATTCTGACTTTGGTAGTCTTCGACCGTTATATACAGCAGTAAACAAAGTAATCGGTGAGAAGATTAAAGAAGAAGTTTTAAGAGACTGGCATGATGGGCATGTTGCAGCCTTTAGAACTATTGGATGTAAGTTAGCTTATATGACACCAGGATTTATTGAAGCTAAAAGATATCAATCTCTTTATAGCTAAAATTTATATTAATATGCAGCAACTATTAAATAGACTTTAAAGAAGAAGAAACTGAGTGCACGATATTAAACCATAGTTGTAGGTGCATATTACAATATATCATGAGGTTTAATCAATCAATCAAAAAGGAAAACAAATATGTTAGATCAAAACGTAATGTACACAACAAATATATGTGAGTTTTATAGAGAAGGTGGATGGAATTCCTATGAGAAGAAAGAGACTCTTCAAGAGATCAATGCTTTTATTAACATGATGAATGAGAAGGTTTCTCCTGTTTCAACTCGCAACGGAAAACAACTAACTTGGGTTTTGAGAAATAACGCTGAGAGATGTGTTACTGTTGATTTGAATGTTACGAGAGATAAGAAGACATTGGATATCGATGAAGTATTAGCTTATCATGCCGGAGTGATAAATGATTAAGTCAGTTATTATTGCAGTTATAGTAGGCGCATGCTGTGCTATTATTGCATACAGTTTAATATGGCTTATAACACTACCTTCAAGACCGAATGTTAGAATCAAAAAACAGATTAAAGAGCTTATTGAAAAGCGTGAAGAGCTTCAGAAGAGTGGTAAAGTAAGAGAATCAAATGAGATTGCTTATGATATTAGAAGGCTTGAAAGCAAGTTAAATGATTCTAAATTTTAATCTTTAGATTAAATAGGAGGAAGTAAATAATGATTAATGATTGTCTTTATGATGATTTTCTAGGTATGGATGATTTTCTTAAAGATCAGACATGGATAAGTTTGCTTAATACATTATCATGGACTTTGAGTGTACCTATTGTACATAAGTTGCAAGGTATACATTGGAGTACTGCCTATATATCTTTTAGTTTATTGCTGTATATGAGTGCAGGTATGTTTGTGCATATGTTTAAAGGTGTTAAGTTAAAAGCATTATATAAGGTTATGATGATTTTGAACATGCTATACTTTTTTTCATTGTTTATTTATTACTATGATGTAGATTTGTTTTTGTATATTGAAGTTATGCTTGGATTATTCCATGCATTATATGGACCTTTATTAAGAATTAGTTATGAGCTGCATGTTATTAACAAATATGAAGACAAGACTTTTGAAATGTTTAAGTATATTGAACAGTTCAGCGGAAGTTTAGGCGGTGTTTTAGGTTATGGGCTTGTTGGGAGTGTTAGTATGTTTTTAGACATGCCGGGAACAATTAAAGTTTTCATGTTTATGATGTTGATTATGTTAATTTCGCAACAGTATAACTGGCACAAGCATTTTAAAAATATAGGTTAAGACTTGTTATGTGTACGTGTAAATAAGATTTAATTCCGTATATAATATACCATAAGGTACATTTAATCATTCAATCAAAAAGGATATAATGATAATCAACAACCAATTTGAACATAGAATAGATATCTGTGATGATGAATTCTACGAAATTATCAGATCATTAAAAAATGATCATAATAGATACAAGAAGCACTTAGAGCCTTTATTATCAGGAAATGTTAGAAAAAACATAGTAGATAAATGCAGGAAAATTTGTGATGTAATAAGCACGATTAAAAAATACAAAAAAGGAATGTGGGTTACTATAGTACACAGACCTGATGCTAAGTTAGATGCTGGAAAGGTTTTTCTAGTATTTAATCAATGTCTTGACTTTAGTTTGGACATTTCAAAAGATAGAAAAGGCAGGACAGCTCGAGAAGAAACTTATATTTTTGGAACTTCACAAACTTTACCAGGAAATGAACTTTATTTCAATGGCTTTTCTGAACTTGTAATGAAGCATAGCAATGATTCATTTAAAGATGGCACTGTTGTTAAATGACCAAAGTTAATCTTTTAACGTGTAACTTTGATTAATGTGATATTATAATATATTATAAGGCAACAATCAATCAATCAATCAATCAAAAGGAAAAACAATATGCATAAAGTAATTTGTGAATTAAACGAAGTAATATGTCAAGAGTATACAATCACGTTAGACTGTGATCGAGAGTTGATCTTGGATAGGTATGAAGAAGGTGAGATGCAGTTTGTAGAGTATATTGAACTTTTTACAGTAGACAAGCTTAAAGACAATCTCTTTAACAGCGAGCGTGAATCAGCAAGAGATGATCTCAGAGATAATCTCAAAGAGATGATTGAAGACTTTTTAAAGATTTATACACAGTATGACACTCTTGAAGAGTGTATGAAAGACAATTTCAATTATTCAGATCACGATTTTATTGTTTTACAACAAGTAAATAGAGACTATGAAGAGCCTACAGCCGGCGATATAGAATTATGGAAGAGTGGTGAAAAAGATCTTTTTAGCCAATATACAAGAATTGGTATAAAGATTAATAATAAGCAGATTGATTTAGATCTAATCTTAGATTTACTTGGTGTTAAAGAGGAAAGATAAAATGAACTTTGTAAAATTTGAAGTAACAGGTAAATGTAGAGATGGTTCTAGGTTTAAGAAGATGACGTTTTCAAGTTTCAATGCTGCAGCGATGATTAACCTTTATCAGGGTTCTATCTGGGGTGTTCAAGAAAATGGAAAGCGCAGTTTGTTAAGAAGAGTATACAATTAAGTAACAGTGATTTCTCTTTTACTGTAGAAATCATAGTTCATATTTGAAGGGATAAGATATGAAGTTTTATGCATACAAGCCATCAGACTGTGGTCAAGAACCGATTGGCAAGAATGGAAGAGTACTATTTAAAAGTGATACTGCTGAAGATGCAATTAAGCATACAGAAAGTATTCTTGGTAATAGATATATGCTTTTTAGTTATACTACTATTTACAACAACAGAAAAAAGTACAAGCTTGTAATGGCTAATGTTTAAAATATTTATTTTCAAATGTTGGAGATATGAAAGGGTAAAACATGTTTCATTTTTCAGAACAGTGGCGAGATAGTAGGATGAGGAAACAGTTAGTGGATCCAGCATCCAAGTATGTTGGTAAGACGAAGATAGTGCATAGGAGTGAAGAGTATATATCTAAGAAGAATAGTGGTATGTATCATTGTAGGTTAGTAAGAACGTGTAAGGGAGTGGATGAGATAGAGAATTATACTAACACTTGGGAAGACGTTCATGGTAGTTCTGGTCATTATGCATATCACTATTTTGATGGTGGAGATGGGATTTGGAGAACAGACTTTATTAAGTTAACGTTTAGGGTTCCAGGTAATCCTTAAGTGTAAATAAGATTTATATTATATTATAATATATTATAAGGCAACAACAATCAATCAATCAATCAAAAAGGATATGATATAATGAGTAACGATAAATACAGGTTTGAGGAAATCAAAGAGCAAATCAAAGAGTTATTAGAAGAGGCAATTAGTTTGGTTCCTGATGCTGAAAGGAATCGAGCAGAGTCGTATTGGTTTGCTGAGATTTCGATTGCGTTAGATGAATATCACGATTACTTGGGTGGAAGTATGTGTAGTATGCAAGACACAATTAATGAGTGGAATGATGGTGATGATGATGAAGAGGAAGAAGACTATATCGATCTAGTCATCGAAGAGGGAGAAGACTATGACCATGCTGCTGGTCGACCAGCACACATGAGAGATGAGGATTGGGACTAATGAACTATAAAGCTTATATTACAAAGTTCTATGTTAAAGGTGGATGGGATTCTTCAGAAGAGAATATGAATGAAGCTGAGATTAGAGGTTTTATAGACTATTGGAATAGTTTTGTCGTGCCTACTAAAGTTGGCTGTGGTTTTACTTGGGTTCTCAATAAAGATCCTATTCATGAGAGTTATATAACGATTGAGATTAAAGTTGAAGATAATCGTGGGAATGATGTTGATGTTAAAGTGTTCTCAGAATAAAGGTTGATTAAATGACTATTGTACCAATGCCGTTCGGTTTATTGTTTATTGTGCCTATTGCTGGCGGGTTTCTTATCTTTGACAGGACAGCTTCAACAAGCTTATCATTAGCTTTTTATCTTTCAACACAAATACTACTTGCATTTCTTGCCAAATCTATATACAGTTAGTAATGAGGAAACAAAACATGGCGCAAAACAATTACGAAAATAGAGATAAGCTCATTAAGAACATCATCGAAGGTATGAATATGAGTGATCTTGTTGCATATGTTTATGAAAACATGCAGGATTACTTTGAAGCGAGTGACGATGATTTTCTAGATGACTGGTTATATCGTTTTGGAGAAGATGATGAAGAAATAAAGGATGACGTTTCAGAAAAAGAAAGAGGATTTTCAGATGATTAAGTATATTATTGCTGCAGCAGTTTTGTTCAGTGGTTGCACTGATGCTTATTTTGGCAAGTTAACAAGTTTAGGTAGTGCTGCTAGCGTTAAGTGTTATAGTGGTGGAAAGTTAGTAGTTGACACAATGAGTACTGGTAAGATTAGAAGTGAGGCTAATAGCAACGGGTATTACTTTGTCGAGAAAGATACTGATGAAATGATTGAAGTAGATGCTGACTGTATTTTCAGGTATATTAAATAAAGTTAAAGTAGGTAATATGAGTAGAAAAAGAAATAGAGAAGTTGCTAGTATGTGGAACAACTGGCAGTTTGAATCAGTTAATCATGACAATACTTTGAGAGTTTGCAGCGAAGGTAGAGCATATTCATATCGGCTTTTGATTGCTGAAGTTGTTGATGGAAAGAAAGTAGTATACAATCATACAACTACAGGAGGAAGTTTCCATTCAGCAACAACATCAAAGCATGTTAACTTGTTTAAGGGATATGCAGATAGAGTTATCTCTTACGTGTAAATAAGAATAATATTATATTATAATATATCACAAGGCACAACAAACAACCTACAATTCAAAAGAGAATGCAATGAGAAGTGTTAAAGAATGGGCTAATCTAGATTATTATACCGAGCCGTTTAAAGTTGACGAAGAAAACAGACTAAATTTCATATCAGCGATAATAACTAGGTTGTATAATCTAAACAAAGAAACAAAGACTTTAGAGAATAAAAACTTAGATAAAGCTTTAAAGCAAGAGCATCTTACAGTTATTAAAAAGTCAATACATAAGTTAAGAGAGAATAATATAGGGGGAAAGAGTAATAGCCCGTTTGAAAGAAAAAAGAGTGTATCGAAAGTTGAGTATAAAGAAACTTTGTTTTTCATAGAGTATCCTGAGTGTGCGGGTGTTAAAAAGTATCATAGATCGCATATAATTGACTATGATATTCTTTCAAGCTTAAACTTGTCTGCTTCTTATGAGATGTGTACTTTAAAGAATTTGACACTTTTACTTTGGACGTTAGAAAAGACTTGTTGTTACGCAAGCAGCGCTGAGGCTACTGTAGATGGGAAGGTTTATCCTGGTAATAATACAGTTTCTTTAGACAAACACTTTGTTAGTACTCGTGGTATTCAAAATGTTAAAGTGTTTAGAAAGAATCAGACTGATGGTTCTTCTTTAACAGCTGCCGGATTTGATGTGTTTAGAAAAAACGTATATGAAATCAAGGAACTTCTAGTAAATGGCACTAATAATCAGGAAGATAAAACTAAAAAAGTTTTAGAAGATTACAGGAGTGTATATACAGATATAGAGACAGCTACTGGTCAGAGAATGAACAATTCAGTCTTGAATATCATTTTCTATAAAGTACTTAACACATTAGTTTAAAACGTGTAAATAAGAATAATATTATATTATAATATATCACAAGGCAAAAACAAAAAATCATTTAAAAAGGACATTAAATATGAACAACAACTTAATCGAAATCACAACTCCTCTTCAATCTAAAAACGGAACTCGTATGTTTAAATGCACTCGTACTGGTGCACATTACGGAAGTTATGCTTCAGGTTATGTAAGAAGAAAAGTTAACGGAAGCCAACCTAACGGTCGTTTCTACCAGTTAAACAAAAAGGAAACCTTTGAAACATTTAATAAACAACTTAATATGACATTCAACAATACAAAGCGTGTTCTGATTAATTCTGAAGAAGAGAGACTCAATCTTATTAAACAACGCAGTTTAAAGTTTAGAACCAATACACAACAAACTAATACACAAAAAGAAGAAGTTATGTTAAACACAAAAATTGAAACTAATGTAAAACCAACTATTACAAAGAGCCGCTCGTTTACAGGTTCTAGAAAGAATCTGAAGTGGCCTTCATACATTTTTCAGGTTGTTCATTCAAGTATGATGCTTAATGAAACTCCAGAAATGATTACTGATCGTGTTGATCAAATGTTATCTGATGTTCCTGCCCATCGATTTAACTTTAACACTCGACAAGAAAAGGTTGAAGCAGTTCATAATGTTATGCAACACCTTCAGTCTCGAGCACGCCAATCTGTTGATCGTATGATTGATCTAGTTGACAACATTGATAGAAGTAGAGGATAAGATCTAAAGAGACTCTCTTACGTGTAAACAGGTTAAACTTCATATTATAATATACCATAAGGAAACAACACTTAATCATTCAAAAAGGACATTAATTATGACCAACATTCAAACAAACAATAACAGTTCTGAGGAGATTTCTATGAACTCAACTACTACATTAATCACAGCACTTGTCAATCACTTCAAAGATAATCCACAAGGTTTTACAGACTATCGTAAAGAAGTTGAATCTTTATTGAAAGAAAATGTTAAACCTTTAACATCTCGCAGTGGCAAGTCTGGTGATGATTGGAGATCTGAGATCAAATCACAGTTTAACGGTCGTGGAGCTAAATGGGTATTTGTATCTCTTGAAGAAATCGAACCAACTTTGGTACAGTTTGAAGCTGATGGTATTGATTGTACTGATTACCGCAAGAATACTACTAAGTTAGATAAAGCATGGATTCGTTTTAATGGTCCTCGTGTTAATGATGGTGTTAAGTCTGCTGCCTTTGAGGTTCGAACTGAAGGCTCGACTATCGATCATCCTAAGCAACTTCATATGATGACAGCTGATACTATAACATCTTATATTGAAGCTATGCCTGGTACTCCTAAATCTCTTAAGCTAGAAGAGGACTCAGCTCCTATGCCTAAAGTAAAGACAAAGGAGAAGATTAAAGAAATAGAGATTGATACATCATCTGTTCAGGTTCTTGCTAATGAGATTAATGATGAGTTAGAAGATGAAGTTATTTTGAGTGAGCCTCCTCAAAGTGATGATCCTAAAGAGTGGGAATCATTTTTAGCTGCTGAAGGTTTGATAGACGAAGAGCTTGAAGTTTTATTAGATGATGATTACGATCTATAACACGTGATCTGAGGGTTAAACCCTGCGTTTCGTCATCTTTGCTGTAGCTGTTGTTATTCTTTAGTTGCAGTATTATACTTCTTCGCGGTTGTGTTTAAACAGTTCAATTCTGTTTGGAAGTATCATAGAGTGTGTATTAGACGAATTATTATATAGAAAAAGGATTACTATGTCAGCATTACAAAATTATATAACAGTGAATTCTTCAACAGATATGTCTGTAGTTATGTCAGCGATATCACATATTATTGAGAATAAAGATCCACATAAGGGTGAAGAATCACTTGAATCATGTTGGATTCATTTCCATAGTGGAAAGAGCGTTCATGTTAGGACATCTTTCGATGAAGTCTCTGATGACTTGAATGAGTTCTATAAGACACGTGGATAAAGAAAACATATAAAGTAGAAATGTTTACATTAAGATTGGTATTTGCATGAATAAATTGCTGTTATACAACATTATAAAAGACTCTACTAAAGTTGAAGGAGAAAACTCATTAATAAAAAACCTCTCCTCAATGACTCAATATGAAAATGCAGTATTACTTAAAGATAATATACAGTGTTATTTTAAAGAAACAAACTCTTCAATATTACAGCTCTTGTTTACTCCTCTAGGTGAGTTTAAAGTTATGTCACCGCATGTATATGGTATTATGCAAGAAGAGTTAGAAAGTACTGGGTTTGAGATTTTGATGTTTCCACGTTATTAATAGGAGAGAAATGATTTTAGAAGATAGTGTAATTGAAGAGCATAGACGCTTTATGGAAGTTTATAACGATTGTGAGTATGGTTTCCATATACTTGATAATGTTATTAAAACAATGAGTATATCCGACAATAAAACAATCAACTTTAAAGAATGCAAAGTTTGTAATTACACAGCTTTAGTTTCGTTTGGAAAGAATCATGAAGTTAACTCTTAAGTGTAAATAAATTAATCTCTTATTATAATATATTATAAGGCAACAACAATCAATCAATCAAAAGGTAACAACTATGTCTTCAAACGAAATAACTATAAAATTCAATACAAGCGACAATCCTTGGATCGCAAGTTATGAAACAATTACGTTCAGCAAAGAAAAACTAATGCCTATTGTAAAAGCAATATCATCTGCTTGCGAAGGTAAAACACACTATGAAAACTCATATCAATATGACAGAGATGTTGATAATGCAATCAAATCTTGCAACATAACTGTTGTTAACAGAAGACCTTTATATATGGCAATATCAAAGATCTTGACACAAGAGATTTCTAAAAGAGACATGAAAAATTGGCATGACAGTTGTATTGCTGCTAAAAGAACTTTAGAATGTAAAATTGCGTATATGACCCCTGGATTTATTGAAGCTAAAAGATATAACGAAATGTATGGAGATTAATATGAGACCCGAGTATGATAACGGTGATATACTAATTAGAAGAGTTAGAAATGGTTGGCTTCTAGTCACAGGCAATGAGTCTGCTGAAGGTGAAGTAGATATGTTTG